>LAZR01001709.1_pt1 | contig 13609 bp, 12 predicted proteins | sample 329461 | NCBI WGS metagenome assembly LAZR01 (sample SAMN03002196, study PRJNA259156) | marine sediment metagenome | biome: sea floor; feature: Hydrothermal impacted sediments; material: marine sediment; isolation source: Loki non-amplified sample from Loki's castle hydrothermal vent sediment ...
AACGGCAATAGCCCCTGATCATACACCACCAACACAGTCGTAAACAGACCGCCCGCAGTCAATCTTTGGGCGATATTGCCGCGCTGATGTACCCCACATAAATGGAGCAAGGGCCCTTTTGGCGGCGAGGCCAACAAGAGTGACACCAATCCGTCGGCGTCACGTGCCACCAGCGCGATATCCCACCCCTTGGCTTTGGCCAGTTCGGCGGTGCGTAGCCCCACACAAAAGGCCGTGCGCCCCTGCCCCATCGGTGCATTTTCAACGCCATGCCCAGAGGAAAACACGACCCCTTCAACGCCTTTCAGGATTATTGAGGCCGGCACGGGCTTAATCTGCATCAGCGGGCTAATCAACACCGTGAGCTTTGCCAGCGTTGGCGCGGTCAAACTGTCAGCGAACCGCCGTGACGCCTGTGCAGGACGGGTCATGATCAAGACCGGCTTTGTCATTTGCATAAGACCCCAAGGATTGTTCCACTTGCCTCAAGGTGTTACTTGGCACGGGTCACCCTTGCAACGGAAACGACCCATGATATTTCTTGGAATTGAAAGCAGCTGCGATGATACTGCGGCCGCCATCGTGCGTCACACCCCTGATAAACCGGCTTCCATTTTGTCATCGGTCATCATGGGCCAGACAGATTTGCACGCGGCGTTCGGCGGAATTGTGCCTGAAATCGCAGCTAGGGCCCACGCCGAAAAGCTTGATCATTGTGTCGAGCAAGCGCTCACTGATGCGGCTCTAACGTTTGCTAAAATTGACGGGATAGCAGTCACTGCCGGGCCAGGGTTGATTGGTGGCGTATTGTCAGGTGTCATGTGCGCCAAGGCGTTATCGGCCGCCACTGGGAAACCGCTTTATGGCGTCAACCATCTGGCGGGTCACGCGCTGACCCCAAGACTAACAGATAATATCCCTTATCCTTATCTGATGCTGTTGGTATCCGGCGGGCATTGTCAGTTCTTATTAGTCAGAGGCCCGGACCAGTTCGAGCGACTTGGCGGTACGATCGACGACGCCCCGGGAGAAGCCTTCGACAAGGTCGCACGTTTGATTTCCTTGCCGCAACCTGGGGGGCCAGCTATCGAAAATGCTGCCCGCACTGGCCACCCCAAGCGGTTTGCCCTGCCGCGGCCTTTGCTTGATCGAGCGGATTGCGACATGTCATTCTCGGGCTTGAAAACCGCCGTTCTGCGTGCGCGCGACAAAGTTATAGCCGAAAAGGACGGCCTTAGCCGTGAAGATCAGGCGGATCTGGCAGCGGGATTCCAAGCCGCGGTAGTGGATGTGCTGGCCGAAAAAACCCGACGGGCCATCAGGATCTACCTTGAAGTAGACCCTACCGTACGCACCTTGTGCGTGGCAGGCGGGGTCGCTGCGAACAAGGCGATAGGTGCGAGCCTAGAGACTGTTGCGGCAGAATTTGATTGCTCTTTCGTGGCCCCGCCGATGGTCCTGTGCACCGACAACGCGGCGATGATCGCCTTTGCCGCCGCCGAACAAAGCCAATTGCGTGGGCCCGATGATCTAACACTGTCGGCAAGGCCCCGGTGGCCTTTGGATACCGACCAGCCTTCCATGTTGGGAAGCGGCAAAAAAGGGGCCAAAGCATGAGTATTGCGGTTTTGGGCGGCGGAGCTTTTGGCACAGCCCTTGCGATATCGCTGGCCGATAAAAGGGCAACTACCTTGTGGGCACGCAACGCACACGGAATGGCCGAAACCCGCGAAAACACAGCGCGCCTTCCCGGATGTCGGTTTCCTGCTGGCTTATATGTAACGGAAACGCTTGCCGAAGCGGTTAATGCACATATTCTTTTAGCCGCCGTGCCGATGCAGAAACTACGCAGCTTTCTTATCCAGAATTCATCAATGTTGAACGGCAAGACCATCGTGGCGTGTTGCAAGGGGATTGAGCTGGAAACCGGGCTTGGCCCTGTTGCGGTGATCCGCGAGGTCTTGCCGAAAGCTATGCCTGCGATCTTGACCGGCCCAAGCTTTGCCGCCGACATCGCCCGTGGGCTGCCGACTGCGCTGACGATCGCCTGCGACGATCCTGCCATGTGCATACAACTGCAACAGGCTCTAACCACGGCAAATCTGAGGCTTTACCGGACAGGCGACACAATCGGCGCTGAATTGGGCGGGGCCCTCAAGAACGTTGTGGCCATCGCTTCGGGGGCGGCGATAGGGGCTGGGCTAGGCGAAAGCGCCCGTGCTGCGCTGATGACCCGAGGCTTTGCTGAAATGCAGCGGCTCGCCGCCCATTTTCATGCAAACCCCGAAACGTTGTCCGGCCTTTCGGGGTTTGGTGACCTTACGCTGACCTGCACGTCAACGCAGTCGCGTAATTACCGCTTGGGGTTCGCTTTGGGCACGGGGCAACCGTTCGACACGACAACGACTGTCGAAGGTGCAGCGACCGCACAGGCTATTAACCGCTTGGCGCAGGATCATGGTTTGGACTTGCCGATTACCGCCGCCGTTGCAGGGTTGGTCGAGAATAGATTAGATGTGCCTAGCGCAATGAAGGCGCTGTTGACCCGCCCCTTAAAGGAAGAATGACATGCTGATCGCCCTGCTCGCCACAGACAAACCTGATTCCCTCTCTGTACGCAAAGAGAACCGTGCAGCACACTTGGACTATTTAAAATCTACAGGCTGCGTTTCACAGGCTGGGCCGTTGCTGGATAATGATGGTGAAATGATCGGTTCGCTGATCATATTGGATGTGGATGACAAACCTGCGGCGCAGGAATGGGCCAACAACGACCCCTATGCCCGGGCAGCGCTGTTCGAAAATGTTCAGCTGATGATTTGGAACAGGGTGATCGGCTGATGGCCTATTGGCTGTTCAAATCCGAGCCATCGACCTGGAGCTGGAAAGACCAGGTCGACAAGGGTGACACCGGCGAGGAATGGGACGGCGTGCGCAATTACCAAGCGCGTAATTTCATGCGGGACATGGCCGTTGGTGACCGTGGTTTCTTTTATCATTCGCAAGGTGAACGGGCGATCGTCGGCATCGTCGAAGTTTGCGCTGCTGCACATCAGGACAGTTCTACCGATGATCCCCGTTGGGAATGCGTCGACATCAAAGCGGTCCGACCATTTTCGGTGCCCGTTACCTTGGATGATATCAAGACCGACGAACGGTTCGCAGATATGCCATTGGTAAAAAGCCCCCGCCTGTCTGTGCAGCCCGTGACGGAAAAGCAATGGTCGGATATCTGTGCCATGGGGCAAACCGACGCCTGAAACAGTAGTTTAGGGTCCCGGTACCACCGGAACCCTTCCCCCACCCCACGCGAGCCATAAATGGCCACCTCGCGTATACTTAGCTAGCTGCCTATAGCTTGGTATTGTGTCATTTTTTCCCAACGTTCACAACGAACTTATGTTTAAAACGAGGCACAAAATAGGAACGTCCGCTTAACCAAGCAAACGCCAGCATGGTCGTTGGCTAGCCTAGCTGTAAACGGATTCTTTGCCGAAATGCTTCGTGAGCATGTAATAGATCACTGCGCGGTATTTGTTGCGTTCCGATCTACCATAGGTTTCGACTACTTTGTTAATCGCATCCATCAAGTCGGCGCTGTCGGTCATGCCTAGCTTTTTCATCAGAAAATTTTCCTTGACCAGCTCAAGCTCGCTTTGTTGCGAACTAGCGACCGTCTGGGCGTCAGCGTTATAGATCGAAGGACCGCACCCGATCGTTACTTTTGTCAATAAGTCCATGTCGGGCGTCATGCCGCACTTATTTTTCAAATCATCCGCGTATTTTTCGATCCATTCATCTCGCTTGCCCATTTCGCAGTCTCCCTCGATTGGTTTTGACCGGAACCCGGCCGTGATCAAAAGCCTAGTGTGAAATGACCTACCACAAAAGCAATTTTTACGGGAATTGCGAACAAGCCAGTGAACCGATGCATGGGCTTGTCCGACTTATGAAATTGGGGATAGAAGAATTAATGACTAGGCTGTGGGCCATAACATTCCTATTTGCGATTGGTCCCGTTGCCAGTCTGGCTGACCCATTGCCAGACCCTATAACGGAAAATATGTTCATTCCGGTGAATAGGGACGAAGCCATTCTGGGTCAGCTGTTGTTCTATGACCCGATCCTTTCCGGCAATCGCAACATTGCCTGCGCCACCTGCCACCATCCCTATTTCGCAACATCCGACGGTGTTTCGCTGGGGTTGGGTGAAGGCGGCATCGGTGTGGGGCCAAAGCGCAGGGGTGATGCGAAAAACATGCCGGTGCAACGTGTACCCAGAAACTCTCCGGCTTTGTTCAACCTCGGTGCAAACCAGTTTACCGTGCTGTTTCACGATGGTCGCATCGAAGTTTTTAGTGACATGCCGTCCGGGTTTCGGACACCTATGGACGATGACATGCTCGACGGGTTTGATTCGATCCTGTCTGCCCAGACGATGTTTCCGGTCCTCAGCCCAGACGAAATGGCGGGGCACCACGCTGAAAACGATGTTGCCAAGGCAGTCCGCCAAGGGCTGATTACGGGGAATGGCGGCGCTTGGGATCTGCTGGCGAAACGGGTGGCGGCGATACCTGAATATGCTCAGAGGTTTAAGGCGGTCTATGATCACATTGATGCAGCTAACCAAATTCGCTTCACGGATATATCCAACGCCATAGCCAAGTTCATTGCGCAAGAATGGCGATCCGACACATCGCCCTTTGACGCATATCTGCGTGACCCCTCTGTACTGCTGCCGCCCGGTGCTGAAGCGGGAATGAACCTTTTCTATGGCAAAGCCAAATGCAGCGCGTGCCATTCAGGTGCGTTCCAGACCGATCATAAATTCTATGCCATGGCTGCACCCCAGCTAGGCCCGGGCAAAGCGGCCACATTTGAAAACCACGCCAAGGATACGGGCCGTATGCGCGTCACCGGCGACAGCGCCGATGCCTATGCCTTTCGCACGCCATCGCTTCGCAACGTGATGCAAACTGGCCCGTGGGGTCACGCGGGCAGTCACAGCGAGATGATGGGTTTTCTTGCCGACCACCTCGACCCCTCCGCCGCCATTGAGCGTTTCGCCAACCAAGGTACCGAGCGAAGCGGCGTATTGCTGCCACCGCTGGATGTCGACGATTGGCGAGAAATGGATGATCCGATTGCGCGAGCAAACATCAGAAAGGCGACAGTGGTTAAAGTGCCCGTAGCGTTGGATAACGCAGAAATAGCTTCATTAGTCTCTTTTTTACGCAGCCTTGACGATCCGCAAGCATTGTCCGGGCGCATGGGTATCCCCCCGACGGTTCCAAGCGGGCTTTCGGTCGGTGGCTTTGGCGATTAATGCGGATAGCGTATGTTAAGCGTCGCAGCTGCCCCGACTTTGACCAAACCGCCTAGCGTCCCATCAGGCCACTGTACTTGTACGGTTGCCTCTTGGGCGGTGCCGATCCCGAAATGAAGGGGTAGAAGCGTGGCACCCGCGTGGCCGCCGCCTATGGTAACTTGCTGGCTTTGTAGGGTTCCGTCAGCTGTGATAATCACCCGAGCGCCGATGGCAAACCGGTTTGTTGGCGCCCCTTCAAGTTGAACCTTCGCCCACTGGCCTGCGTTAGACGTTATATTCCGATATAGCCGCATATCGGCCCGCCGGTTGACGACGGCTAGATCAAGCAGACCGTCGCCGTCGAAATCAGCTACAGCGGCCCCGCGTGACCGGGCTGTATCGGCTACCCCGGCTGTATCGCCTGCTTCGGTGAACCGGCCGTCGGCACCTTGCATCAGCAGATTATTAGGGTCCAGCATCGCCATACCGGGCATCTGATCCACATTTCCTTTTGCGATGAACAAATCAACATGTGCATCGTTGTCGACGTCAGCGAAAGTTGCATGCCACCCAGTCGATGGGCGCCCATCCTCCCTGAGATATGGGGTGTGTGCATAGGTCCCGAAATCATAACCGGCATTTCTATAGGTTCCGTCGACCTGGGCGATCTGCATCAACTGATCGCCCATAGAGGTCAGCATTACTTCGTCACGCTGATCGCCAGTGAGGTCTCGGCTCGCTATTCCCATTCCCCACAGCGAAACCGTCGGCCAGCCATCTTCCTGTGAAAGGAAGCGCTCCGTTTCGACATCCCAAAGCTGTTCAGACCCACCGGATACATAATAGTGCCTGTCATTGGATATCCGCAGGGATAACCGGCCTCGCGCATCGTGGGCGGCAAGCATCGATAGGGCGCAATACCCCGGATTAAGAACGTGAGGCGTGTAATACGGGGCTTGGTCACCGGTTGGATATAACAACGTGTTGTTATCACAGGTACCGAACGGGCCTTCGGGGTCGGTACGATCAACATAATGACCTATGGCCATCGTCGGAAACGCCATATCTTCTGTCCACCACGCGGTGAATGATGTCGTCCACTGGTCGGTCTGCGGGATGCCCCAACTTTGTGTCACATCCTCGAAACTGCAATCGGGACCACCGCGCAGCACTTTGTCAGGCCCGACGCGCATCACATAAACGTCAAGCACACCATCCGCGTCTATGTCCAAGGGGTAGACCCCCGTTGTTTGGGTGATTTCCATGGGTAATTCTGCGCTCACGAACGCTAATTTCCCCGTATCAGAGACGTTTTTTAGCAGCAGCAACGGAGAGCTCCCGCCTGCCGCCACCATATCAGGCAACCCGTCGCCCGAACAGTCAAACGCCGATAGCCCGCCCCCGACAAAGTGTTCCCAACCACCAGTGTATTGATGCTTGGGCAGGGCCTGAGACACATCTTCGAATAGTGGTGCCGCCGATGTGGGTTGCGCCAACGCTACTGGGATTAGCACCAGCATCCGGATCAAGCGGCACCCTCTCCGAGCAACGTATTGGTTAATTCAGACAGAGCAAGCGCAGCAGCCCCTTTGGCCCAGACAGACCCGCTCCAGGCATGGATATCAACGGGTGTAGGGGTGCGGCCCGCAGGAAGGATCATGCTGTTCATTTCAGCCAGCATATCGTCTGCGGTCATATATGCGTATCGCATGCGTTCACCGCTTAGAATGATACGTTCAGGGTCGAAAAGTTGCACGATATTTGCCAAGCCGACGCTTAGGAACCGCCCAGCACGGCTAAAGATCGCCAACGCGGCTTCGTTACCCGCATTTGCCTCTTGGTAAAGCGTTTCGATCATCGTCACGGCAGAACTGTCCATACGCGGATCGCGGTCCAATGCGGTCCCTGCTTCGCGGATCAACGCATAATCTGCGACATATGCCTCCAGACATCCGCGCTGGCCGCAACGACACAAAGCCCCATCAAGCTGTACCTTGGTGTGGCCCAGCTCCATCCCCGGCCCCAGTGCCCCGCGAAATAGCCGGTTATTCAGGACCAAACCCATGCCGACACCGCGTTCAATCGTCACTACTGCAAAATTGGAGATACCGCGCCCAGCCCCGAACCATAATTCAGCCAGTGTCAAAAGGTTTGTATCGTTGTCCAACGATACCGGGAGACCCAGCGTGGCGGAAAGCTGATCGCGCAGCGGCATGTCGGTTTCTGTCATTACCGGCGACCACTTAACGATGCCGGTGCCTGCGTCGACCAAGCCCGGCAGGCCTATCCCTACAGCGCTGATATCGGCGGTGACGCGCCCCGCCTTCTGCAACAGCTTCCCCATCAAGGTGTTTACTTCAGCCAATATTTCGTCGGTAGACTGGCGCAATGCGGCGCTGGTCTGGTGCGCCCCGGCCACGACATTTCCCGCAAGATCAAGCAGTACCGCCGTATGGCGTTCGTCAGACAACTTCATTCCAACGACAAACCGGCTTAGCGGGGCGACACGCAAGGCAATGGGAGGACGGCCCCTGTTTGGGCCACGTTGACTGTCCTCTACCTCTTGCAACAAACCGCGGGCTATCAAGTCCGAGGTGATGGTGGTGACCGAGCCCGGGCTGATGTTTAGTGCCCGCGCGACATCCATTCGGGGCATCTGACCGTTCGCACGTACCTGTTCAAAGACCTGCTGGCGCAGCGGGCGCACATCATCTTGGGGCAACGCCATCAACGGTCCGCATCCCGGCAATGTTGATCCCGCTTCTTTTAGGCCGTTATGATTAATTAGTTCGCCAGCCAAACTTTATCCCCTGATGGATTTATCAATTCGCCCAAGAAGCCCAAGTTAACGCCTTGTACCTTCTGGAATTAGGGCGGTTTTGACGGCTCGTGTCAAATTCTTTGTCCAGATTCCGCAAATTTATTTTGACAACTGAATTAAACTGCGCAACCTCAGAGTACGAGGTCATCGATATCGTCAAGGATATCGGAAACATTTCATCTGGGAGGAAAGAAATGCGTAAAATCTTCATGGCTGTAGCGGTCGCAACGGCGGGACTCACCCATTCGGCCCTAGCACAAGATATCACCGTTGGCGTGAGCTGGTCTAACTTTCAGGAAGAACGTTGGAAAACTGATGAAGCGGCTATAAAGTCTGCGCTGGAAGCAGCAGGAGCGACATATGTCAGCGCCGATGCGCAATCATCATCCGCCAAACAGCTGTCCGATGTGGAAAGCCTGATCGCCCAAGGCGTTGATGCGCTGATCATCCTTGCACAGGACAGCCAAGCCATCGGCCCAGCGATCACCGCAGCGGCAGACGAAGGTATTCCTGTTGTTGGCTATGACCGCCTGATCGAAGATCCACGCGCGTTCTATCTGACGTTTGACAATGTCGAAGTCGGCCGCATGCAGGCCCGCGCCGTATTGCAAGCGATGCCAAAGGGTAACTATGTGATGATCAAGGGCTCTCCTACTGATCCCAACGCTGATTTCCTGCGCGGCGGTCAGCAAGAAGTGCTGCAATCCGCAATTGACGCAGGCGATATTACCATCGTGGCCGAAGCGTACACAGACGGTTGGTTGCCTGCGAACGCTCAACGTAACATGGAGCAAATCCTGACGGCGCAAGACAACAAAGTTGATGCTGTTGTCGCGTCTAACGACGGTACAGCCGGCGGCGCGGTTGCGGCACTTACGGCACAGGGCATGGAAGGCACACCGGTATCCGGTCAGGATGGAGATCACGCCGCTTTGAACCGCGTTGCAAAGGGCACGCAGACCGTCAGCGTCTGGAAAGACGCCCGCGATCTGGGCAAGAACGCCGCTGAAATCGCAGTTGCCTTGGCAGGCGGTACCGAGATGTCGGGCATTGACGGAGCGACCGAATGGACATCACCCGGCGGGACGACCCTGTGGGCCAAGTTCTTGGCACCGGTCCCCGTTACCAAGGACAACCTGAACGCGGTCGTCGATGCTGGCTGGATCACCAAAGAGGCTCTGTGCCAAGGCGTTTCGGGCTTAGACGTCTGTAACTAAATCAATATCCCACACCCCTGGTTGATCTTCAGGGGTGTGCGCTCTGCTCCCCCTTACTCATGCCCGAGATACCCACGGTCACTGAAAGACACCGCGACCTCAGTTGGAAGCCATTCACATGACAGATACCACAACCGAAACCGGGGCTGCTGTGCGTCCGTCACCGACGGCACCCAAACGCTCCTTTCTTAGCCAGCTCGAGATCGACACCCGCCTGCTGGGGATGATCGGCGCGTTTATTCTGGTCTGCCTCGTGTTTAACGTGCTAACCGACGGGCGGTTTCTGACCCCGCGCAATATCTTTAACCTGACGATCCAGACGGTCAGCGTTGCCATTATGGCGACCGGCATGGTTTTTGTGATCGTCACGCGGCATATCGACCTGTCTGTCGGCGCGATGCTCGCGACATGCTCAGCCGCGATGGCGATGACGCAAACCGATATTCTCCCGAGATTGTTGGGCCTTGGCCTTGGGCACCCACTGACACCATGGATCGCAATTGCAGTCGGACTGGTGGTCGGCATTTCAATCGGAGCGTTTCAGGGGTGGTTGATCGGATTTCTAACGATACCCGCCTTTATCGTGACCTTGGGCGGCCTGCTGATCTGGCGCAACGTGGCTTGGTACATGACCGACGGGCAGACCATCGGACCATTGGATGAAACTTTTCGTAAGTTTGGCGGCATCAACGGGACACTAGGCGAAACCTGGTCATGGGTGGTCGGTGTGATTGCCGTACTTGCAGCCCTTTGGGCTTTGTGGTCGGCGCGGAGCAACAAAATCAACCACGGCTTCCCGATTAAACCAGTTTGGGCCGAAATATTGGTTGGGCTCATTATTGCTGGCGGGATCATGGGTTTTGTCGCGACTTTGAACGCCTACGAAGTCCCCACTGCCCGCCTTATCAGAGAGTTCAAGGCTCGTGGTGATGTGATGCCGGACGGCTATGCCGCTGCTTATGGTATACCCTACTCCGTGCTGCTGCTGATCGCGATTGCGATAGGCATGACCGTGATGGCACGCCGGACCCGTCTGGGGCGGTATATCTTTGCAACTGGCGGTAATCCTGATGCCGCAGAACTGTCCGGCATCAACACACGGCTCTTAACGGTCAAGGTATTTGCGCTGATGGGGGGCTTAATCGCACTTTCCGCCGTCGTCGCGTCGGCCCGCCTGACAAACCATTCTAATGACATCGGCACGTTGGATGAGCTGCGGGTAATCGCAGCTGCAGTAATCGGCGGCACAGCGCTTGCAGGCGGAATAGGTACGATTCACGGCGCAATTCTGGGCGCACTGATCATGCAATCGCTGCAGTCGGGCATGGCCATGGTGGGCGTTGATGCGCCGCTGCAAAACATCGTTGTAGGCGCGGTTCTTGTCCTCGCCGTCTGGATCGACATCGTCTATCGCCGCCGCCTGGGAGGGAAATGATGACACCGCTGGTAGAGCTCAAGAACATCTCGTTATCTTTCGGGGGCGTGCGCGCAGTCGATAACGTGTCGTTGGATCTGTTTCCCGGCGAAGTTGTCGGCCTGCTGGGGCATAACGGGGCCGGTAAATCGACGCTGATCAAGATCCTCGCCGGGGCCTATCAGATGGACGAGGGCGAAATCTGGATCGAAGGCAAAAAAGCCAATATCCATTCACCCCGCGATGCCCGACGCCATAACATCGAAACCATTTATCAAACGCTTGCATTGGCAGATAACCTAGATGCCCCCAGCAATCTGTTTTTAGGGCGCGAGCTGACCAACCGGTTCGGTCTGGTCGATGACGCCCAGATGGAGGCGGAGACTCGCAAGATCATGGCGCGGCTGAACCCCAATTTTAAGAAGATAAGCGAGCCTGTTTCAGCGCTTTCGGGGGGTCAGCGGCAATCAGTTGCAATAGCTCGTGCAGTGTATTTCAACGCCAAAATCCTGATTATGGACGAACCGACAGCCGCTTTGGGTGTGCATGAAAGCAAGATGGTTGCAGACCTAATCAAAGAGCTAAAGGCCCAAGGCTTGGGCATCTTTTTGATCAGCCATGACACCCGCGAGATGCTGGATCTGTGCGACCGCGTGTCCGTCATGAAAAACGGTGCGCTAATAGGCACCGAAAAGGTGGGCGACGTGACCGAGGATGACATCCTGAGCATGATCATCATGGGCAAGGCGCGCGACGCAGCTTAGGCTCTGGCTAAAGGGAAAACCATGTATTTAGGGCTGGATTTAGGGACTTCAGGGCTGAAAGCCCTGTTGGTCGATGGCGCAGAGAAAATCGTCGCGGAAAGCGTGGCACCCCTGCAGGCATCCCGCCCACAGGATGGCTGGGTCGAACAGAACCCCAGCGACTGGTTCATCGCTTGTGAAAATGCGATTGCGGCGTTGGGGGTTGATCTGTCGCAGGTTCAAGGTATCGGGCTTAGCGGTCACATGCATGGTGCCACATTGATGAACGCCAGCGGCGTGCCCTTGCGCCCGTGTTTGCTGTGGAACGATACCCGCGCCGCTGTTGAGGCCGCAGAACTGGATGCTGATCCGTTGTGGCGTAGAATCTCTGGCAACATTGTTTTTCCCGGCTTCACCGCCCCGAAGGTCGAATGGGTGCGCCGGCATGAACCCGATATCTTTGCCCAAATTGACAAGGTTCTTTTGCCCAAGGATACGTTGCGGTTTTGGCTTACCGGTGAAGCGGTCTCGGACATGTCGGACACGGCGGGTACCAGTTGGCTAGATACAGGTGCCAGAGGTTGGTCTGATACCTTGTTGGCCAAGTCCGGTCTGACCCGTGACCAGATGCCGACACTTGTGGAAGGATCACAGGTATCAGGTGTATTAAGCGGCTCTATTGCAGGAAAACTTGGCCTGCCTGCGGGTATTCCCGTTGCTGGAGGCGGCGGCGATAATGCAGCATCGGCCATTGGAATGGGCGTTGTGAAGCCGGGGCAGGCTTTCGTGTCCCTTGGCACCTCCGGCGTCTTGTTTGCGGCTACCCCGAGCTATGCCGCCGCCCCCGAAAGCGCCCTGCACAGCTTTTGCCACGCGCTGCCAAACCTTTGGCACCAAATGGGGGTGATCCTGTCTGCAACGGATTCACTGAACTGGCTGGCGGGCATCTTGAATGCGGATGCGCGACAGTTGACCGCAGACCTAGAGCAGTTACAGGCCCCCGGTCGAACGATCTTTATGCCCTATCTCGGTGGTGAACGGACGCCACATAATGATGCCCATGTTCGTGGCGGCTTTTTGCATCTCGCGCATAATACCGATCGGGCCGCAATGACCCGCGCCGTGCTTGAAGGGGTGACCCACGCAGTGCGCGACAGTTTTGACGCCATGGTTCAGACCGGCACAAACATCGACAGCCTGATCGCTGTCGGGGGCGGATCAAAATCCGACTACTGGCTAAAGGCAATTGCAACATCGCTGAATATGCCGATCCAGATTCCTGCTGCCGGTGACTTTGGCGGCGCTCTTGGTGCGGCACGGCTTGGCCGCATGGCCGCTACTGGCGAGGGTGCCGAACTGGCCGTTCCTCCGCCCATTTCGCGCGTAATAGAGCCTGATGTTCACTTGGTTGACACATTCGCCGAAGCTCATGCGCGATACGCTGACACATACCGCGCGGTAAAACACTTGCGCTAAACGAACAAGGACAATTCCATGACCAGCTTTTTCGACGGCATCCCGAAAATTACCTATGACCCGCAGGCAGACCACGGTTTTGCCTATCGCAGCTATAATCCCGACGAGATGCTGATGGGTAAAACGATGTCCGAGCATCTACGCTTTGCGGTGGCGTATTGGCACAGCTTTGCGTGGGCAGGGGGCGATCCTTTTGGCGGGCAGACCTTTGAACGCCCCTGGTTCGGCGACACCATGGATCACGCCAGAACCAAAGCAGATACCGCGTTCGACATGTTCAAGATCCTTGGCCAGCCGTATTTCTGTTTTCATGATGCCGATGTGCGCCCCGAGGGAGCCACCTTTGCCGAAAGTACCGCGCGCCTGCATGAGATCACCGATTATTTCGGTGAAAAGATGGAGCAGACCGGCACCAAGCTGCTATGGGGCACCGCGAACCTGTTTTCGAACCGCCGTTATATGTCGGGCGCCGCGACGAACCCTGACCCTGATATTTTTGCCTATGCCGCGGCGACGGTAAAGGAATGCATAGACGTGACCCACAAGCTGGGTGGTGAGAACTACGTGCTGTGGGGCGGGCGCGAAGGATACGAGACGTTGCTGAATACCGACATGAAGCGTGAACGCGAA
>LAZR01001710.1_pt1 | contig 13609 bp, 31 predicted proteins | sample 329461 | NCBI WGS metagenome assembly LAZR01 (sample SAMN03002196, study PRJNA259156) | marine sediment metagenome | biome: sea floor; feature: Hydrothermal impacted sediments; material: marine sediment; isolation source: Loki non-amplified sample from Loki's castle hydrothermal vent sediment ...
GTTTCAATTGCCTTTAGAGGCCGCAGTTCGCCTGCCTTGACGTATGGCAATGCCAGGCGCGCGCATGCACATGCACAACGCACTAACGCTTTACGATCATCGTTGAGCCTACCGATTAGCCACAGCATCCAATCGCCGCGCGCGCACTGAGACCACGCGGTTGCAAGATCAGGTTGCTCGTCTGCCCATTTGACTGCATCGGAGCATGCGCCCACGTCGCGTAGGCGAACAGTAAAATGCTTAGTTGCTTGGCTAGACATCGCTCACCGCTTTTGCCAGCTGCTCTTCGTAGGCCACCCGCAACGCCACCGACAGCAGCATGATCCCCGGCTTGCACTGCCAAGCGCCGGAACGGTTGATACGATCGTAGACTGCGTTTTCCATGATGCGGTCCATGCCGGCGGGCCATCGCACGATGTAGGTGTGGCCGTAGACCTTCACGCCGGCTTGGCGGAGGGTTGGCATTGCTCTTTCGCTTTCACTAGGTCGTCAACGCTGTTGACCTCGTAGTAAATGCAATCACGAATCAATTCGCTGTAGCCGTCAACTTCTCTAGGCCGTTTGCCTTCGCCACGTTCCCGTTTGTGAACGCGGAGCCTCAGGCGTGTTCCATCTGAGTAGCCAATTGAACCGAGTATCTTGCACTGGCTTGCGAATCGCTTTCGATCTGTATATTCGCGGTGGACCAGGCTGGTCCAGCTTCCCGCTGGATTTGCCGGGCCGCTCCACCTGCCTTCAATCATCCAGGTTGACATCACGCGGGCTCCTATCTGCGATGTCTCGGGTCGTCGGTCTGCGTGTAGATTTTCACGAGCGGCTGACGGTTGATATGCTCGCCAGCACGAATGCCCATCACGTAAGACTGAGTGTATTTGCCGCTCTTCGCTGCCACCCACACACGGTGGTTGCCCATCCGTGTCGGCTTGAACGTCCAGCGATGAATCGGCAATCCCTCAACGGTCGCTCTCGGATACTCGTTGAAATTGGCCATGGCGACGTAGAGGAGTTCGCCGTCCTCCATGTCCGCGTTGAGGTCGTCGATGTAGTGGTCGTCGAAGAAGTGCTCTCCGTCGCGCATGCTGGTCCATTCCTGATACGGCCCGATTTCTACGCCTTTCGGTGCTAAGACTTCAAGCCCGCGAGACCAACAGACGATCGCCTGGAGTGCAGCGAACGGAACTGGCTCGCCCGTCCCTGATTGGATCACCAGATCGACGTTGAACGCTTTGCCGATGTCCTGGCCGCCCTCATCCATTGGCCGGACGTCCGATTTCAGCACCATGTCTACGAGTTCAATCATGTTTCATCCTTTCGTTGTCGCCGCGCGGGGCGGTTGGTTGGGTTTCAGCGTCTCCGTGTTGATCCCGTGGGCACGCAACGCCGCGTTGATAAGGCGGTCGAGCACGACCACAGGTGAGCGATCCTCCTCTTCGGCGAGGCAAATTAGCTTTGCCCGCGTGCTCTCTCGAATTCGTTGTACGGTGAGGGTGTCTGGCTTTTGATCGTTCATAATGATCCTAGCTTACACCATCCATCGGCACGTGTCAACAGGAAGTTTACCTCACGTTACGTTAACTAGACGTAACCTTATGGGGGGCAAGACCTTAGAAGCGAAAAAAAGATTCATCCGTGCCTCGTCATCCTCCGTCGCTTCAGCCCCTCGGCCACGAGCTTAGCCATGGTTTGTATCAGCCCTCGGTCGTCGTGGTCGGCGATTCGCCACAAATCGTAATACGTCGTGTCGCGGATGCGCACCATCCGTGTGTCGGGTTGCTTCCAAGGCTTCTTCTTGGTCATGGCGTGGAGCCCTCTGCCTTGGGGCTTATCCTCAACCCAATGCCATACCTCTTTGTGCCTCTCCCCACGAGCAATTGGTTCGGCCTTGGCGATTGCGGTGGCGCACGCTTGCCACGGTTTGCCGTCAACGGCCACGGGGTGTGCGCAAACGAGCTTGCACGCTTCCAGCAGTTCCCCCAGCAAGTCCCCTTCCGCGCATTCGACCGCACGCACCCCACAGTGCTTGTCGTAGCTGTTGAACGCTGCGGCGAACAGGCGAGCGTTGCCCTCTGTCTCTTCACCCTGTGGCGTTCCATCAGCCCACGCGATTGGGCCGTAGCCCTCCACGTGGAGCTCAACCAATAGATCGTTCGGTCCGAACTCTGGAACTTGCAATCCCTTTAACTCGACTGGCCCCGGCGTGTGGTTCGGTTTGGTCATGGTTTGGTTCCTCTACGTTCTTGCCCCATATTTCTCGACCATTTTTCACGTGGCGGAGGGGCCACGAACTTCATCGCCCCGAACGTAGTGACCGGGACCATATTAGCTGGAGCGACTGGGTTCTTCTCTTTGTGCAGCAAATACTCGTACTGAGCCAGCCAGTATTTGACACGTTTGATCTGGCTCTTGCGGCCCTTGATGTCCGCTTCGTGCAGCTTAATCAGCCACTCGCACTGACGGATCAGTGGCGGTAAGCGTTCGGCGCAGGTGGTCATGGTTTGGCTACCTTTCCTTCAATCCAGGGGCCTTGAATGTCGTCGTCGAAATTTGTGTCCCAGTCTGTTTCGTACTCAGTCTTGCACAGTGGGCATGTTACGGTATCTCCCATGAGCCACTCTGTTTCAAACCCTTTGTCGCAATCAGGGCAAGTGAGATCAACTAACATGAGGTTCCTTTCATCGCACCCGCCTCAATCTCGTTCAGCGCGAATCTGACGTTGTTCTTGCAAGCTGCCATGAGCTTGACGTATTCACCAACGGGCCGACCGTCTAACCCCTCGATACCGGCGATTTCCTTCAATCGTGGTGCGACGGCTTTAGCCAGCCCTTGATTCGTGAGAGATAGACATGTACAGCGACTTAGCAACGGGTGCGCGTCGATGCAATCGTCAAAGAGCTTGTCTTGCCCTTCGTTCGTCGTCGTGAAGATCATTGACACGTGGTCGGGTAGCGGTTCAGTGAGAACCAACAACCGGCGCACGGCGTGCTTGTTCAGACCGTGTGCTTCGTTCCAGATATAAACCTTGCCCGACTTGCTCCCAGCACCGTAGGTCCACATTTCATGTTCGACATCTCGTAACCGCTCAGCCGTCAAGGCGTCCGCGTCTTGTTCGTAAATCCAGGGATCATCCGCGACCATCCGGGCGAGTATTCGAGCGATGGTGGTCTTGCCGGTCCCGCTCTTGCCCGAGATCCAAACGCACCGACCGCCGAGTCCACGCTTGGCCACGCATTCGATGCGCTTGACGGCGCCCGCTTGACCGATCACGTCGGCCAGGCGGGCTGGTCTGTACTTCTCCGTTAATGATCGCATGCGAATCCTCCAGGCGTGTAGAATCGCTCGCAATCATCCATGGCGCGGATGCTCAGGTGGTCGCCCTTAAGCAATCGCGGGCGCCAATCCAAGCCGACGAGCCGAACGCGCTTCATTTCGGACCGGTGGTTCATGTTATCCGTAACCGTGCTGGATTCTTCCCAGCTCCGGCACGGGACCGCGAAGATTGAACGCCCGGGAGCTTGTCCCCAGCCGCTCATAAAGCCGTCCGTAGCAACCACAAAACATACAGTAGCTGCTTTGTCAGCTTCGGTGCGCTGGTCATCGACAACAGCAACGGTAGAAGTTATGGTTCTCATCGTCTAAGCTCCTTACTGGCTTGGGCCATGCCCCCGGGCGCTGGCCGGCGTCGCGCCGGTCTCGATTGTGATTGTGATTCGTTCGCTCATTTTCACAGCTCCAATATCATGGCCAGGGTCACCGGCAGGCCGGCCAACACAGCCAGCGTGCCGAAGAACCAGAGCCAGTTTCGGTAGGTTTCTACCACGTTCGTCCGCCTCTGGACGTATACGGAACCGCTTCGTTAATCCGGTCCTGTACGCCGTCGGAGAATTGACGCCGAATGTCGCGCCCCGTTGTTGGCCACCAGCTTGACAATCCGTGCTTGAATTCCGCTTCTGGATTGGCAATCGCCAGCTTGACCGCTCGGACGTAGGCTTTGAGCGTTACGGTTTTGTCGATCGCTGGCAGGTGGATTGTGCGGACGTAGTTCATGTGGCAACGCAACCACAACGAGCAGCGTGTGGTGTTCCCTCTGCTAGAACCTCGGGAACCATGCATTCAGCGGGTCCGCTAATCTCGATTATGCCGTGATTGACGATATCTTCGGTGCCGATTGGCAAGTAGGTTGAAGGCTCGTCGTCGTTGAAAATAACGTCTTCAACGAGTGCCGTGAGATACCGATCATGCCAGTAACCGACTAGAACGTGCATTTTCATGCCGCACCGTCCCGGGCGTCGGCAATTGCGTCGGCTTCGGTGTTGAACGGGCCGGTATGACCACAATCGGTTAAACGCTGCCAATACCAGCCGTGACGGACCGGCTGTGGCCAGCCCTTCTTGTCTAAGGGCCTGCTGCCGAAACCAACGTAGAATACGGTTGCATCCGGTAACGCCAGCGGATTCGCTTCCCGCTCGACATCCATGTAGAATTCCATCGCTAATCACTCCGTTCTAGTGCTTGGCCACGGGGCGAGCGCCACAAACGCGTCGCCCCACTTGTCTGCGGATAGTCTAACACGTGAATCACGTCCGGTCAAGCAATCCAACCAACCAAATCAGATAGTTCTTCTTTCAGAAACGATTGAAATCTAACAGGTCGCCCAATTTGGCCAAATTTTGCCCTTGACAACCTTGATTCCAGCTCGTAAACAAGGGGTTGACAGTATAGGGCATGATAGGCATGGGTGGCCGGTTGATAGGCAAGAGCAGTTCAAACCAGCGCTAAACCACTCCTAAACAGCTACAGCACAGCGCAGTGCTTCTCCAACGCTTTGACCACGCTTTGAGCAGCCTATAAGAGTAGTAGAGCAGCGCAGGACAACACAAGGGTTGCGACTCAGTCTCAGTAGCAAGGGCTGCCATGCTATATGCGCGTGGTCTATCAACGTCCTATAAGTGTAGTTATGTTGCACTCGACCCGCGTTATTAGGCTGAAAACGCCGATAGTGGGTCCCAAGGGGTGTTTTTGCGAATTCCCGCTCGGTTCCAGGAGTCCCTGGCGCACAGGTTAACCCCTCTCTTCGGCTGTGATAATTCTGCGTTATTCTGCTGAAGTTCTTGACATTTCGGAAGGTTCTGAAAGGATGGTGGTCATGAGCAGATTTATCATGCAGCGGAAGGCGGATGGCAGGTTTTTCGTTATAATGAGGCCTGGTTCCGGGTTGGGCGATTTGACCACGCTCGATCCTAACAAAGCAGCCATTTACAATCATGCACGTCCGCTGGGGTTTTTGCATGAGCGCAAGTGTTGGAGGTCTGTTAAGGTCTGGGTGGATGTTACTATTCCAGGGTGATAGTCGTTCTGGGGTTTACTGATGGCCAATCGCACTAAGAAGCCGTTGCCTACTGGCGAGAACAAGGAGCAGTTTCGTCGTCGTTTAGGTCGTGACGTTCAGCGTTGGCGGGACTTTGTGAGCATTCGGGAGAAGTTGAAGGACGAGGGGATGCACCCTTGGGACGCTTGGTGCAAGGCTGCGGGGATGTTTCCTAGGATTGGTGAGGAGATTGACGAGGTAGAGGTTGCGGAAGGGTTGCCTAACGTTTCGGTTGAGGGTCCCAGGGCTTCTGTACGTCCTTCTCATTGGACTGAGGGGGGTGTTCCGAGTAGCGAGTGCATTTGTTGGGTTTTCGAGGCTTTGGGTCAGGTTGGTAAGGTTGTTGCTGGTGATGCTCCTTCTGCCGGCGCGTGGAATTTGTACAAGACGTGTAGGGGCAATCCTGATGCTTCGTGGTCGTTTTACACGAATTTGTGGTCTAAGACGATCAAGCCTAGCAACGAACGGGAGCAGCTGGAGGCTTCTACGGATCGGATTGAGGTTTTGATTGAGAGGTTACAGGCGGCGATGGCGGAGGAGGAGTCGGCATGAAAATCGCAGAAAAGGGAATCAGCTATCAGTTTGTTCGATCTGAAACGGACCTCAAGGCAGGAGTTGCGGTTATTCAACGATACAAAGATGGGGTGAAGAGTGGCGATCCTGTGACCTATTGCGCTCTACCCAGGGTGCCACAATTTCCTGCCGGATTATCGACTCATGACGGATGTCGGTTTCCCTCTGGGGATTCGATTACGCTGCATCCAACCAAGGAGAATTGGCGCGGGCACAAAGACTCCGCTCATGTCTGTGTTTGGGGGAACGGTCCACTGGAGGAGGAGGAGTCGGATGGCTGAGAATGACCATATGACCTGTTATTGCGAGCCCCAGACCTATTTTATGCTGGAATTGTTGCGTGAACGTGGGTTGCTGACCTACAAGGATTTGGGGGCATTTATTCGTAATCTCGCCGAGAATAGCTCTGACGTAACTGTTGATGTTGAGACCGGCAAGCGTGTTGGTGAAATCCCTCCCAGTTTAACCGAGAAGGCGAGGAAGGACTTCCAGGATATGGTAGACTCACCGTCAAGTCCGCTCCTGGAAGGGTTGCCTGTCTTGTCTGGTCATTTACCTTCTCCGAGGGTTGCCGATCATCTGAGCATTACAAAGGACGAGACGGGGAAAGACCGGACCCGGATGAAAGGGTGAGGAGGAGTCGGATGGCTGAAAACGGTGAGAACGCGTTTGTTGTCTGTTCCGGTCAGCATTACTGCCTGCTTGAGATGTTGCAAGAGAAGGGTTTCATAACCTATGAGGACATAGGCGCTTTTCTGAAAAAGTGTGCCAAGCCTCGTTTGGCATTTGACGTTAGAGTTAGCTTAAAAACAGGCCGAACGATGGAGGAGGAGTCGGATGGCTGAACTCACGCTCCCGGAGGTCGGTCCGATTATCTACTGCCCGAGCGATGTATGGTTTCTGTTGGAGCTTCTGAAGAGCAAAGGGCTTATTGACAAAGAGGACATATACGCATGGTGTGCGCGAAGTGTAGCGCGATTGGTGATTTTTTGGTGATTTATCGGTGATTCGGCGCACAAAGACGGAAAGTGCCCTTTTCGGCGGGCCGAATCATCGTACCCCAAGCAGGGTGTTGGCCACTGCTTTTCCTTCGGAAGGTATGCGCTAGTCTGTAGTGGACACTGAGAGGGACGAGTGTAGCTTGGAGGACGAGAATGGCCTTTCACTTCCTGCTGAGATGATAGATTCCGGGTTTCGGTTTTGCGGGAAGCCCTTGTTTTTTGAGACAACTGGTGATTCTGACCGTGACGAGCATTTGAAGGCCAGGGCAAAAAGGCAGTGGGACAAGATGCGTGAGCCTAAGCCCTTAATCCATTATCAAATGCTAGCATACGCTCGCTTTCACGAACCGGCCGGTGGGGGTTAGCTTCAGTTGTCGACAGAATGTCGACAACTGAACACTGGAAGTGAGATCGGTAGGGTATGAATCAGGCAACCAAAAAGCGTAAGCGTAACAGGCAGTTACGCTTCGATACGCTTTTAGATGTACGTTAGATGTACGTTGGATGCATGGTGGATGAATACTTCAATTCCTAACTTGTCTCGAGGCTTCGAGTAATGGCTGCTTTGCTTCTTAGCGACATAAGGGTTCCTTCTTTGGCCATTCCCAAGGGGGTTGAGGCCAATCTAGCTTACCGCAAGAAAGTTGGCACCGGGGCGCGTCGGAACCCTGAGTTTCGCAGTTTGCTCTTGAGGCTCTGCCGTGAGGACATTCTTTTCTACGTCAACACCTTCGTTTGGACGTTCAACCCGAAGCTCAGGGGCGAGAAGGTCATTCCCTTTGTGACTTACCCCTTCCAGGATGAGGCCTTTCGGGAGATTGTGGCTGCGGTTGCGGACCACGATTTGGTGATTGAGAAGTCTCGGGACATGGGTGCCTCGTGGATGTGCGTGACGGTTTTCGACTGGTTTGCACGGTTCTTTCCATACCAGACGTTTCTGATGGTCTCTCGGAAAGAGGACCTGGTTGACAAGACCGGCGACCCGAAGTCGCTGTTTTACAAGATTGACTTTATTCATCGTCATTTGCCGGGCTGGTTGGTTCCATCTACGGTCCGGACCAATCTTCACATGGAGTATTTGGAGACCAACAGCACGATTGACGGTGAGTCCACTACGGGCGACGTGGGGCGTGGTGATCGTCGGACGGCTGTACTCTGTGACGAGTTCGCCATGGTTCAGGACGGGTACAAGGTCAATCGTGCTCTTCGTGATGTTGCCGACTGCCGGCTGTTCAATTCCACCCCTGCCGGCGCTGTTGGGGCGTTCTACGACCACGTGAACAACCCAGACATGCGCAAGGTGACTTTGCACTGGTCGGAGCACCCGGTGAAGGCTGAGGGGTTGTATCGGGACGCTGAGGGCAGGTTGCGGTCGCCCTGGTATGACCTTCAATGTCGGCGAGCCAACAATCCGGTCGAGATTGCGATCGAATTGGACATTGACTACAAAGGCTCTTCGTATGGTTTCTACGGTGGCGAGCTGATTAAGAAGATCAAGACTGAGGATGTGCAACCGCCGCTCAGTCGAGGCAGGCTTGATTTTGACGAGTCGTGCAAGCCAACTGCCTTTGTTTCACGTGAAACAGGGGAGTTGTTGTTGTGGTTTTCGGTCTCAGACGGCGGCAAGCCCGCTTACGGTGCTTACGGGATTGGTGTTGACGTAGCCAGTGGTGCCGGGGCCAAGTCATCGAATTCCGTGCTTTCGATTGTGAATCGTCAGACGGGTGAGAAGGTGGGTGAGTTCGCTCAGTCTCATATCGAGCCTCACGAGTTTGCTCGGCTGTGTGTGGCTGTTGCTCGGTGGTTCTGCGATGCGTACATCATTTGGGAAGCGAACGGCCCTGGTGCGAGTTTCGGCAAGGAGGTCATTAGGCAAGGTTACCGGAATTTTTACTATCGTCGGAACGAACGGAAACTTTCTGACGGCCCGTCTCAGATCCCCGGGTGGTACAATACGCCTGAGAGCGGATTTGGCTTGCACAGCGAGTATCGTCTTGCTCTTAACGAGAAGCGGTTTTTGAACCGGTCTTTTGAGGCGGTGGAGGAGTTGGAGGGTTATGTGTACATGCCCGGGGGCAGGGTTCAGCACATTGCATCGTTCAGCACAGAGGATCCTTCGGCCTCTAAGGACAACCACGGCGACCGGGTGATTGCCGACGCCTTGGCTTCTCGGTCGTGTGCGCCTGTTACTGCCAGTTCGACGGCCAAGCCTGAGCCGGTGGTGTTGCCACACAGCTTCCTAGGCCGTAGGCAGGAGTACGAGCGGGGCGTGGCCATGAAGGGGGTGTATCGGTATTAGAATGGAGGAACCTGATGACTACCCAATTTCTACAGGCACAGAGTAACCAGACCGCTGCGTTCAATGCTTCGGGATTGAGGGTGTGTTTTGTTGTTGTGCCCTTCGTCCACAAGCTGGTGAATGCCTGGCTTCTCACTAGCAACGTCGTGACTACCGGGACCGTCGAGGTCCAGTTGAAGAACCGGGACGTAAACGACGCTCAGGGCGGCTCGAATGTGGGAACCAAGCTCGAAAACGACGATTTGGAGGACTGGAGTGTGACCAACAAGCGGTTTGCCTTGACTCTCTCGGCGGACGATATGGCGACTTCACCTGCTATGAGAACGTACTTCTGGTCCTTTACGGCCACTAATTCGGCCGATAGGCTGGACGAGCCGATACTGCTTTTGGAGGTTGAGGAGATAGGATGAAACAAGCCATTCTATGTTGTCTTGGCGTACTTCTGCTGGCGAATGTGTTGCTTGTTGGCTGGTTCGCTTTCTTGTGGCTTTGTTTCGGTGAACCTAGACCTACTGTACGAGAAATGTTTCCTAAGTTCGTGTTCGTAAACGGCATGCTGGCAGTGACGCTTCCATTTTCGTATGGATTCATTCGGTATGTTGAACGGGTCATGGCTTTGGAGGGTTGAGGAGATAGCTTGACAGCTTCTAGCACACCCTATATGGGGTTGTGCAGGTAAAAGGGCCGCACGAATAGCGTGCGGTCGCAAGGCTGAAGCGGGAGTAGCTGCCCGCGAGATGGCCTGTAACGTCGTGGCCTACAGGGGCCGTGCGATTGATTCGTGCGGCCCTTTTTGTGTGTACTGATATGCAAGTAGCTAACCTGAGAACTGAATCGCACTTCGGCGTTCCGGCGTTCCTCAGCCTGAGTGGCGACGAAGTAAATGCCTTGACTGCTCAGATTGTTAGTTATGCCAAGGAAAGCTTTGGGACGGAGCTTGACCATGCGGACTTGCTCCAACTCGTGATGCGTCACATGTACTTCTTAGAACGGGGAGATCCGGCTCGGGCGAGCATGACTCTCGACTGTGCTCTAGCCCAGATTTCTTCAGCAGGGCAATGTCATGGCTAATGAGATCACCGTTAGTGCGTTGCTGCGCTACAGCAAGACGCGGTCGATTAACCTACCTACGGGCGAAACCACGTTCGATATGTCCGGGGATCAACATGCCGACAACGTGCAGGCTGTTCCCATCAATACGGCCGTTGCCTTGGAAATGGGTCCTATCAGTGCCAACGTTGGCTGGATGTTACTTCAGAACGAGGACTCGACCAACTACATTGAGGTTCAGCGTGCAACCGGCGAGAGCGCTTTTTTGAAGATTAAGGCGGGGGAGTTTGCCTTGTTTCGGCTTGCAGCGACGGCACCGTTTGTTGTAGCCAACACGGGCATTTGCAACCTTCGCATCACGGTTCTTGAGGATTGACCGATGGCACTGACCAAAACGCCACAAGGCTCGAATCTGACGTACCACCTGTTCACTGAATCCGCAACTCCGCTTACGGCGGTTGAGAACGTGCGGGGCGGGCCGTGTACGCTTTATGCGATCGGGATCGAAAACGAGGCATCGTCAGGTGCTGCTGCGTGGGTTAAAGCCTTTGACCATGCCGGGGCGGGGCTTTCCGTGGGAACGGACGATCTTCAACTTCTCATTCCCATCGACGCACAAGGCGGTAGTCCGCTTAACGACGAATTGGAAATCCTGATTCCGGGTGGCCTTTCGCTGGTAAACGGGTTGACGTTTTTTGCTAGTAAGGAAGATGGAAGCGAAGCTGCGGTCGCGCCGAGTCAGAATCTTACTACTCGTTGGATGACCAATTAGGTAGGATTACTCATGGCAACAGGATTTAACAAAATCGCCCTTCCTAGTGGCGGGATTGGCACCTTTGAGATTCAGATTCTCAATGGCACATCGACTCCGGCGAACGCGATTGCCGGGGCCAACAACAAGAAGATTTACGCCGTAGACATCGACGCGAGGGATAATCCTACTGAGGACGTTTACCAGAAGTTCTGGGACGCTGCGTCGGCAACTCCCGGAACGGATGATGAGTATATGGGCCTTCTCGGCAAGGCGGGTCGTGTCACGTCGTATCTGTTTCCAAGAGGCAAGAACTTCGCAACGGACATCTCGACTGCTACCACCAAGGAAGCGATTGGGAACGCGTCGGCAACGTCGCCGACCGGCACGGTCAAGGTGTATCTGATTCTTGGTTAGGAGAAACCGGATGTTTGATTTTCTAAAGGACTGGACGAGTTGGGTTTTGATTCTTGTCGTGGGTTCGCTGCTGGGGCTGCTGCCAACAATCGGGGGCTGAGGCCCATGGGCAAGAGAACCAAGTACGTTGGCACTCTGATCGCGGCGCTGCTGCTCGGCTGCACGTCCGGCTGTGCCTTCAACCACGTGTACCGTGTAGGTAGTGCGTTTGTGCGCATTTGGTCCGGGGTGATTGTGGCCCGTGACCTGATCGGCGTGGAAGAGGAGGTCGAGAGTGAACTACATGGAACGATTGATGGACCGTAGCGATGTGGAAGTCTTTCGCAATCTGGCTGAGCGACCGCTGGTTCGAGTCTGCGATATGGACTGTAGTGTTTTGCTTGTTGGCCTGGGGAGCACTCGTACTCTTTAGGCAAGACGTTAATCATGGCTAAGCAACGTCACGATATGGAGCAACCGTTCTCGCGTCTTAGAGAGGCATGGGAATGGTCTCTGAAGAAGTTGAAGACCTATCGTGAGAATCGTACCAATGCGGTCAGAGAGTACGTGGGTCGTTACTACGCCGAGGATGGCAAGCAGGGCCGTGTCGCCTTGAACAAGATCGAGCAATTGGTCGGTATTTTTTCTCGCCAACTTGCCGCTCGAAGACCGCGTGCTCTAGTTCGCACCAAAAACCGGGGCCTAAAAAACGAATCTCTCCGTTTGGAACTCTCTCTGAATGACCTGGTTGAGATTATTAGGCTTGGCCAAACGCTTCGGGACATTGCCGTTGACGCTATCTTCGCCATGGGCGTTGCCAAGATTGGACTTGGGGTGAACTCTGCTGACGATGAGCCGCAGCCGTTTGTCGAGGCGGTGGACCTGGACGACTTGGTTTTGGACCTTAAGGCCACCCGGCCCGACCAGATGCAGTTCATCGGGAATCGGTACCGGGTTCCACTGGAAGAAGCGAAGAGTTCGCCTCTTTTCAATGCCGGGGTGCGAAAGGACCTACAGGCTTCTGATGGCGAGGACCATCAACAGCAGCGTGAGCACGAAGCCAAGCGAATTACCCAGGGGTCTGATTTTGCGGGCAACCATGAGTACATCCCCCATACCGAGTTGTGGGATTTCTGGCTTCCGTTTGACGATGTTGTCATTACCATGCCCGCCAGCATGACAGGTAAGCCACTTCGTGTTGTTGAATGGGAGGGACCATCCAACGGCCCGTATCGTATTCTGAGTTTCGGTCGTGTGCCGGGAAACATTCTGGGGCTCTCCCCGGTGGCGACCCTCATGGACCTGCACCGAGTCGCCAATGGCACTTTCGGCAAGGCCGTGGATGAGACATTGGCGCTCAAGACGGTTGTTGGATTCCAAGGTGGTGCCGAGGCTGATGTTACCAGGCTCAACAACACACCGGACGGTCAGTCTTTCCGTATGGATAATCCCCGTGAAACTCAGCAAATGAGTTTCGGCAAGGTTCATCCTGAACTCGTAGCTATGGCCACGATGGCTTCGGAAGAGTTTAGTCGCGCTGCGGGAAACCTGGACGCTCTTGGCGGGTTGCAACCTCAATCGGGCACGCTTGGCCAGGACCGGATGCTTCTACAATCGGCGTCGAAGCGGATTGCGGACATGCAGGACGACATGATTCAGTTTACCGCCGGGATTATGGGCGATCTGGCTTGGTACGAGTGGAACGACCCGCTGCTGAACCGCAAGGTCTCTCGGAAGCTCGGGGATACGGGAATCAGTGTTTCCATGTCGCTTACACGAGAGAACCGCAAGGGCAATCTCGACGATTTCGACATCGACATCGAGCCGTACTCCATGCAGCACCAGTCGCCTTCGACTCGTCTCGGAACGCTGATGGAGGTGTACCAGCTGTTCATACTTCCGAACATGCAGATGATGGCTGCTCAGGGGATTCAGGTGAACTTCCCCGAGTTCTTGAAGCTCATCTCGCGCTACACCGACATGACCGAGTTGAACGATATTGTGATGTTCGCCGGGGACATACAACAGGGTCAGGGTGGCACTGGTGGCCGTCCACCGAATGTTTCGGTCGGACCCAAGGCCGTGCCGCAAGGTGATTCAGCGGGCGGTTCCGACTTGAAGGACGTGCTTCGTGCGTTCAGTTCGGCGGGTGCAGCCGCCGCTTGATTGAAGGA
>LAZR01001711.1_pt1 | contig 13607 bp, 18 predicted proteins | sample 329461 | NCBI WGS metagenome assembly LAZR01 (sample SAMN03002196, study PRJNA259156) | marine sediment metagenome | biome: sea floor; feature: Hydrothermal impacted sediments; material: marine sediment; isolation source: Loki non-amplified sample from Loki's castle hydrothermal vent sediment ...
AAATATCACCGATTCGGATTGGTCGCCGGGGATCGGCGCGGCGGTGGCCGTAAAGCCCTCGGGAAGCCCCTCGGTGGAGATCTTGATCTCGCCGTCGAAGCCGTGGACGATCTTCGCCGCTGTCCTCAGGCCGGGGGTCGCTCCGTGCTTGACGACGCGGTTGATCAAGTTCTGTGAGATGTCCAACGCCTGCGATGCGCGCCGCTGGCTTATGCCGTTGCGCTGGAGCGCCTTTAACAACCTAGTGTTCCCCACGATCGTCCTCCCTGGCGCGATTGTTAGCCGATGCGGAATCAGCGTATCACAATTCGTTCACGTCGCACGTAGGACACACCTCCGCCGGCCTGTCAAACGTAACCTACAGAACGCCCGAGCCGGTAATGATTCCGTTTTCAGCAGATAAGCCGTCGATTTCCGCGCCTAATCAATCGGCTAGTCGCGCAGCGTAAGCCGCCGCCTAGACCGCCTTCCGACGGGCAGCGTGCGAGGAAGGGCGGGAGACGGGCTCTCTCGCGCGAACTCAGGACTTTAGATTCGTGTGTAGAACGCGGGCGGTCAGACCGCCCGGGCAGCCGGCGGGCAGGAATTCCCCAACGAATCCGAGCGGTTGGATTTCGGGCAGCCGGCGGGCGCGAATTCCTCAATGGATCCGAGCGGTTGGATTGCATGGCCCGGGCAGCCGGCGGGCCGGGATTCATCAGCAAAAACGAGCACTTACACCGCGAAATAGTACTCAACTTTTTGGTTCAACTAGCCGATAGTACTAGTGTACTAGACGTAGGACGGCCAATAGAGGCCAAAAGGAGATACAAGATGGCACGATACACACAGTTGTATGTAATTCAGAACAGAACGAACTTGAAATACTTGTCCCTTGAAAATGGAGTTGAGTGGATTTCTTCTAAATACCAAGCGGCAAGATTCAATTTTGCTGAGACCGCTCGTGCAGTCCGGCGCTCGCTTTTCGCTCCTGCATATGGTCATTACGAGCGACAGGTTGAGCGGGAGATCCGCTTCTTGGTAATCGAGAAGTTGAAGTAGGGAGATACGAGATGAAACGGCACACACGAGACGAGCTGCTCTTTCAGCCGAAGCACCGGAGGGGCGAGCTGCAACACTACGTTGCGACGCTCGCCAACGGCAAGAGCTACCGAATCAAACGACAGGAAGGCGGGCGGCGTGCCAAGTGGGCGCTGTTCGTTCCCGGCAGCAGCAAGCCGATCTGGCTTGCCGCTTCGCTCGGCGACGCCAAGGCGCTCGCCAATTGCGAGCACCACATCGACCAACGTGAGCGGGAGATTCGCACACTCAACACGCAACTAACTGAGGAGACGAAACGATGATCGCGTACTACTCGACCGAGATTGAAGTGGAAGTGGACCGCCCGCTCAAGTTCGAGGGCGACGTTCAAAAGTACGACCACCGCCTCTACACGGTGGAAGCGGAGGTGGACGTGGACGACGAGCGGTGTGAGCTGCGGAAGGTCACGTCGCTGTGGATCGACATCGGCGGCGGCGAGAAGGTCTTCGTATGCGAGCTGGACCTTCCGGCGGCGGGGCTTCGGACGTTGCGTTTGCGGCTCGCGGACGACGAGATACGTCGGACGATTTACAAGATGGCAACCGAGATCGAGGACGACGAAGCAGCCGACCTCGACAGACGAGTCGCCAACGAACAGCGCCTCATCGAGGAGAACGATACGAAACGCAACCAGACCCCCACTTATCCCTGGATGGTCAATCTAGACAGCGTACGAGAGGCCGTGCTCGCGATCCTCCCCGATGCTGCCGCCGCTGACTTCGCCAGTATGGCAATCGAGCAGGGCGCATCCGAAGACGAGGCCGGGCTCATCGGCGAAGTTCTCTTCGAAGCTCGCCGCCGTTCGGGCGGGTGCATCTGATGAAGGCCCCGTCACTACCCTGGACACACTACGTCGACGAGAAGCGTCAAGACCGAATGGTTCACGCCTTCACCGTAGGCAAGTGCGAGACCTGTCACGGCGAGATCGAAGAGCCGAACGCGGTCGGCCTCGAAGGTCGCGCCGCGCTCGAACACGGGCTGACGAAGCTCCCGCGGCGGCTTCCTGAGATCGGGCATAACGAGGAGACGGAGATCTCCGACTGCGAGAATTGTCGCGGCCGGGATCTCTGCGAACACGGCCACGAGATCGACAGCGGCCACCCGTGTATCGACTGCGCCACGGCACTCGGCGACGCGATGGCCGATCAACTGCGCGACGGGGATCTGTAATGGAGAGATGGGATACGTGGAACCGTGTAGAGGCGGCGTGCGAGGCGATCGACGCCGTCTTTCTGGCGTTGGGCAACAAGAAGAGCACAGTCGTCGACGAGCTGTTCTCAGACCTAGGCGCTGAGCAACGCCACGACTGGCTGGAGCTGTCGCCGCACGCCTTCTGGTTGGCGCTCGATCAGGAGAACCGCAAGAGACTGATGAGGATCTCGTTGCGCCTGTACGGATCAGACGAAACGAATCAAGCCCTGCTTCTTGAGGAAAGACGCCATAACGATCCAGAGGAAAGATGCCGTAACGACCGCATCGCTACCTGCGAGCCGACAGATTGGGACGGCGACCCTAGTGAAAGCTGGCTGGCCCGGAACCCCGGATAGGAGGAGACCAAGATGGGATTCGTCATCTGTTATGGGACGTGTTTCGGATGCAAAAGATCGTTCGGCTTCAATCCCAACCGCGTGCCGAGCATCCTCGTGGAAGGCGTCAAGCAGCCGGTCTGCCGAGGCTGTGTAGACAGGTCCAACCCACAACGTCGGGCAAACGGTCTTGAAGAGATCGTCGTGCTCGCAGGAGCATACGAAGCGGCAGACGAGAACGACGTCCTCTAACCCCATCCCTAACTCGGCGCGGTGTGGGGGCGTGCCGAGACGGGATCGGATGGGCCGATCCGCATAACAAGGAGAACCGAATGACGAGACAAGCGACCGATCACCAGGTCGCGACAGTCGTATCCGAGGACGTCTACGTCCAGATACGTGTTGCGGCTGCGCTAGAACAGAAGAGTGTGAGCGAGTGGTTTCGGGAGATCATCACTCCCCTTGCCGCCGCCTCCGCTCGCGAGTACGCCGCCAACGGGCTGCGCAACAGGAAAGGGAGGCCACATGGCCGAGGCTAAGAACGACGTAACGATCGGGCCGAAGTTCGCGCTCGGCAGGACTGTCGCGACACCGGCCGCGCTCGAGCGCCTTGAAGAAGCTGGCGTCGATCCGGCGTCGCTTCTCGACCGCCACATCCAGGGCGACTGGGGCGACGTGTCGTACACCGATCGCAGGCTGAACGACAAGGCGCTAAAGATTGGCGCTCGGCTCATGAGTGTGTATCCGGTCGGAGACGTCGGCAGCCCAAAGGTCTGGATCATTACCGAGGCAGACCGCTCAGTCACGACGATCCTGCGGCCGGAGGACTACTAAATGGCAAAGGCAACACTGGACGACGTAAGGGACGGGAGCCACGAGTGTGACCCCGACGAGGCGTTCCCGGTATACGACGGGCGAGGCCTCTATCTCTGCCGCGCCTGCGACGACTGCAAGGAAGCGAAGCTGTCGCAGTACCGCCCTGAGATCCTCGAATACTACACGCAAGCGGACGTCGACGAGCCGATTGAAGAGGACGGCTGGTCGTGAATGCAAAGACCGTAGGACGCTGCAAGCCGTGTCGGATGGTCTATCGGTGGATCAGATCGTTCGGTCCTATCTCTTCCATGCGATGCCCGACTTGCAAGCGTCCGTTGCGGCCGACAGCGTGGGGGCTTCGGAAGATCATAAAGGAAGGCTACGGCATGACCGACATGCGGCCCCTACGCAAGAAGGAGACGTAAATGAACGAGAAGCAACTCGAGACGTTCGAGTTCGAACTCAAAACGATGCTCGACTCAATCCATATGACGATTGAGCCGTTCACGGATCGCGTACGGAAGATGATCATGCTGCCGTACTGCGCAAAAAAGAACTACGCATTCATGTCAGGCATGGGCACGTACTTCTTCATCGACGAGAGCAACGAGGTTATCGACGAAAACGATGAGGATGCAGAGCGAGAGCTGGTTCTGATCTTTAAGATGCTGGACGCCGAGATCGTTGGCCGGTTCACGGTCGGCGAGTATATGAATGACGTAACGCTAGAAGACGTAAAGGGGTATCGCGATGTCAAGATGTGAAGACTATCCGTGTTGCGGACATGGTCCGCCGACCGGCATCTCGCCGGGTGACGGCGGCGGCTGCCCCGACGAAGACGGCTGCTTCGATTGCGGATCTTGCGGAACAAATGAAAGAGCAGCTTGAAGGGGGTTTGGGTGCCTTCCTTACGACGCTTGAAACACCTGAACTTCGTGAACGTACCCTCCAGGCAATGTCCACGGTGACGGCGGCCCTCTCTGAGCACTGGCAGGACCAGGGCGGACAGATGGCGCAGACTCTCTCGACGGCGCTCGTGGACGCTGAAGCCTTCGCCAAGTTGGGTAGGCTGCTTCCTATGCGCTACGAGGAGTTCCAGGCCACGATGACGAAGGGTGCTGCTGGTGCTGCTGAGGTCCTTCAGACGATGGCTACACGCCTGCAAGTTCTACGCGACACCAACCCAGCACATCTTGCTCAGGTTATGCAAGCTCTGGAGTTTGAGGGTGATATTTCGACCTTTGCAGAGATGCTCGATGGTATGCAAGGCGCTGTGACGACCGCGAAGGAACTACAACCCGAGATGATCGGGCTGAACGGGGCTATGGAGGAGATGGTTGAGACCTCCAAGGGCCAACTCTCGGGATTCGAGCAGTTCAAGAACTCAGTCGGAGCCTGGTTCACAGAGAAGCTCGGAACCCGTATGGTCGCCTTCTTCGACGAGTTCAACCCGCAGGTGATCGTGTCCACGGCATATCTGGTAAAGATGGGCGCGGAGGCCGTGGTTGCTGGTACTAAATTACTCTTCAACCTCGGCGGGGCGTTGGGGAAGATAGCAGGCAAGTTCGCTGGGTTCACGAAAGCCACGCAGACGGCAGGTGTGGCAACGGCTGCCCCAAAGGGCTTGACCGCCGCGATTGGCGGGCTCGGCGGGATCGTTGGCAAAGTAGGTGTGGGGATCAAGGGTCTCATCGCGGGTGTCGGTACGGGAATCGGTAGGGCCATCGCGGGCTTCTTCACAGGGATCGCAACAGGGATTATGGTACTACTCCCCGCAATTCAGGCGCTTGGGACCATGATGGTCACGGGTGTCGGGGCTATCGGTTTCGCGGCTCTCATCGGGGTCCTGTTTGCGGTTGCTGGGGCGGCCCGACTCGCGGCTCCGTTCGTCGTGGCGATAGGGGAAGCCTTCGCTACGATGTTCACAGCTATGCTCTCGGGCTTCGCGGAACTGAAGCCCACGCAGATGTTGGCGATGGCTGGCAGCATGACCGTACTGGGTCCGGCCTTCGTTGGTCTCGGTGTTGGCGTCGTCGCGTTGAGTGGGGCGCTCGCACTCTCGGTCCCCGGCTTTGCGCTCTTTGCTGGGGCGATGAAACTCCTTGGCGGTAAGGGGCTCACTGGTCTCTCGGGTGTCATCGCCGGTCTCATGGAAGCCTTCTACGTCCCGCCGGGGACTATGAAGGTCGCGCTCGCCTCGATGCGGGGGGCTGTGGAGTTCGTGGCTGGGTTCACGAAGCTCGGTGCTGGCCTCGCTGTGGCGGCGGGGGGTGTTATTGCTGGGAAGATCGTAGGCGGTATTTTCAACCTCTTCGGACGCCACAGCCCGATGGAGATGCTCGTCATGGAGGCCCCACAGATTGCCAATACGGTTACGGGGCTCGCAGCAGGTTTCAACATCACCGACGCACAACTCAGGGACCTACAAGCTGTTACAAAAACAGTCTCGGCCACGGCGACCTTTACGAAGGACTATGCGGCTATCGTGTCGAGCGTTCGGGGTCTCTCGCTGGGTGCCCTCAAGTCGAACGTGATAGACGGTATCCTGAAAACACTGGGCGCAAAGACCTCACCGATGGCGATGCTTATCAAGGAAGCCCCCACGATCAAGAAGACCGTCATCAAACTCGTCGATAGTATGGCGGGTCTTCCCTCAGAAGGGTTAGAGAAGGTCTCCAAGACCGTGGGTGCCCTGGCGAGGTTCACCTCCAACTATCAGATGATCGCTGAGGGTCTCCGCGATGTCGCCCCTGGTCTCATTGCCCAGCAGGCCGAGAAGATACTGTCGTTTTGGGGTCTCCGTGAATCGCCCATGAAGAAGCTCGCGGACGGTGCTCCGCAGATGGCCTCCACGGTCGGTTCACTACTCACGACCTTCGCGGGTATGAAAGATATAGTGGCCGCGATGGGTGAGCCTGCACTTCAGGCGATTACCATGTCGAGTAAGGTCATCCGTGGATTCATACCGCTTGCCGAGGCAGTAGAGGAGAGTGCCGATGCCGTCGCGTCGCTGGTGGACGGTCGGATATTCGCGGGTCCGCTGACTGACATTGGGAAGGGTATAGAACCCTTCGCCCTGACGATGCACAAGGTCTTCTTGAATCTCTCGGGGATGCTTCGGGGCTTCTCTGACAAGCAGCTTGCGACGATACAGGTTGGGGTCGAAACCGCATCGACTATGCTTACGTCACTCGCAACAGCGGCCAAGAAGATCGAGCCCCTCAGTGATGTCCTCGCGCGCGCGAAAAGCAGTGCTGAGAGCCTCAAGGAGAATGCTCCGGAGGTCCTGAGTGCCCTCCGGTCTGTAATTGAAGTAGGGGGCGAGATCGGCGGTGTCACGCAGCAACTTCGGCGACCGATGGTCGCGCGCGCTGAGATCACCAAAGCGGTCACCGTCCAGCTTGACCCGAACACTACAGACGAACCTGTGAATGACAAACTCGGGGAGACGAATAACCTCCTGACGCAGATACTCGCTGCCCTTCAACGTGGTGGGGCTCCAGTCCTCGCGCGAGCACCCGCAGGCGCAGGTGCTCGCGCGCGCACGGACCCGCGCGTGGCTGATGTTGGTGGTGGGAGGGTCTTTTGATGGGCGAGTTTGCATGGAGATCAGCCCCCGCCATCGTCCGACCGATGCAGGACCTCGCATTCATTGAGATTGATGAGATGTGGCTTGCGGAGAATCCGGAGGGTTGGCAGAGCCGACTCGGCTCTCGTTTGCCCTTCCTCTTCACGGAACTAGAAGAGGGAATCCAGGAGAGTGCCGCTGTCAACTACGCTGACATTGAGGTCGTCGGGCGTGCGGAGGCGTACAAGAGCTATGTCGGTACGGGGAACCGCGAAATCCAATTGACCTTCCAATTCAGAGTTCAAGGTATTGAGGTGGGTGCTTTTCTTGAGACGGCTATCGACAATGAGGTCCTCCAGCCCGCGCATTGGCTAGAGGCCCTGAAGTACCCATACGTCGGGGACGATGAGCTTTCCCACGCGCCGCCGCCCTGTTTACTACAGGTAGGACAACTCTTCAGCGGTCGAGTTGTGGCGACAGATGTGCAGCGGACCTGGCAGTCCCCCTTTGAGCCGGAATCGCTGCTTCCGCATGGTGCAGAAGTTACCTGCACCTTTACGGTCACCCGTGAGTTTATCGGCAACTTTGACTTCGAGAACGAGTGGACATAATGGCCGAGAACCTCAACCTGTCCTCAGATAGCCGTTACAAGGACACACCGGTTTACGCTGTGACTGGCGGACCGATGTTCGCCCTCTTCGAGGCTCCGGGTGAGTTCACTCAGGTCCAGACAGACGCTCGTCGTCATCGCATTCGTCAGCACGAGGTCGGTATGCTCGACGCGCTCGCGGTCCGGTACTACGGGCCGACGCAGGAGAGTCTTTGGTGGGCGATTGCGTTGGCGAACGCGATCCTCGATCCAGAGGAGATGTATGCGGGACAGGTTCTCTTGATACCGCCGCGATCCGCGGTGCTGTCATTCATTTCGAGGGTGCCAAGTGCCTAGGAATACACCCAGTAGCCTTGCCCCGATTGCGGCGGAGATCATCTTCGAGACCGCAGGCGGCGAGATGATTGATATACCGGCGCATGACTTCCTCCAGTCTCTTGAGATCACGTTCGCGGACCAAGCCGCCTGGACGGGGAGCTTGCGCTTCTTCGACCATGAGGGTGACTACCTCGAAAACCTGCTGATTGCCACAGGGGCGCACCGGAGAATCTTCTTTCGTTGGGGTTGGGACGTGGGTAGGGGCGTGCGTGAGAATCCACTCTTTACCGGAACAGTCCTGAAGTACACACCGACCTTTACGCCAGAAGGCGTTGAGATTCAGATGGACCTCGCGCAGGATGAGGCATTTGTACAAGTCCTCGACAAGAAGTTCCGGTCTTGGGGTGAGGAGGCGACAGCCTCCGAAATCTTCCGCGAGATTGCTGCAGATCGCCATTGGAAGATGGTCGATGTGAATGGCAACCCGACGGTTGAGGACACTGTTGGTCAGGTTGGCCCTTTGAATCTCAAGGGTGAGAGCGACCTGAAGTTTATAATGGAGACACTACTTCCGAAAGCACAGAACAGTCAGGGGCAGCGCTTCAAGTTCACCTTTGGGCGTGTGGGTGAGGCTCACTTTCACAGTACCTCCTTCCTGCCACGTCTAGCGGCTGAGTACAACTTCGCACGTTCGGCGATGGGTGATGTGATTAGCTTTGCCCCGAGTGAGGATGTTGTCTTCTCGGACCTATGGGGAAGAGGGAACGCTGTCTATTACGCCGTTGACTCAGCAGAGGGTACGAGAAGCGAACTGGAGACGACGGACAAAGGTGGATCGCCGGAAGCCGCAAATATCGTTCACCCGGATGCAGCATACTTTGCTCAGATTGACGGAGCGGTCAAGGCTGCCATTCCCTTTATTGCTCGGGACGCGGAGGAATTGGAACGGCAAGTTCACCATCATCTCCAGCACTTCAGAGATGCGTCGTACCCCGCCGAGCTTGAGGTACGCGGCACTCATGCTATGGCGCTGAACGAGTACGTGACGGTGAATTACTACAAGCAGGATGGACAACTCCACTATCTCTCCGGAACTTTCCGTGTGCAGTCTCTCACACATAACTATGACACGGGCGGTTGGCGGACCGCACTCCAGCTTTACCGTGAGGGAACGAAAGTACCGCCAGGTGGGGGGCAGCGTGCTGATACGGACCGCCAGATAGCCGCGCCGCCGGATAAGCAGACACAGAATCTTGATACCGAGGCAACCGCCTTGGCTGAAGGCCGCCCTTCTAGCTCGGGTGTGGTTACTGTGCCTGTGAGGGAGCCCTGATATGTACCCTGGTGTCTATCGCGGTGTGATCGAGAGCACTGAGGACCCTGAAGAGCGTGGACGCTATCGCGTTCGAGTTCACCATGTCCATCCCGACGCGATCCCGAAGGACCACCTCCCGTGGGCAGAGATCATGTCACATAGCGGCCACGGTTGGGGCGACATCCCTCACTACGAAAACGGTGAACTCGTGTGGGTTATGTTCGAGGGGGGCAACCGCGAGTACCCCGTCCTCATGGGCGGCTGGCTCACTGCACAGAAGGGAGGGACGGACCTCCCTCCAGAGCAGTCGGGAGACTACGCTGAGGATCGCCGGAGGTGGACCCGTATAGACCGTGCTGGGAACATGATCGAAATGTCCGAGCGTGGTGACGAGAAGCATATTCGACTCCGCTCGGGCAATGTTGAACTCATCATTACGCAGAAGGATAACAGCTTCACCATCAACGCCAACGGTCCGTGTAACATTACGGCGAAGAAGGCGCTTGTCACCTCCGAACAGACGGAGATCAACTCACCCCTTGTGACCATCAAGGCAGAAGGCCACTCAGGGGTGACCGAGACAGGTGCGGTGAACATCATCTCGAATAAGGACCTCAACATTTTCGCGGGTGTGGGGACGATTCCAGGCTCGCAGGATGGTAAGGGCCTCATATTGCTCGGACAGTACAAGGACGGGATCAACAACCCGAGACAGACTGACCAAGTGGACGTGATGCCCAAGCTCCTGAAGCTCGGTATGGAGGCTTCGACTCCTCCGTTCACCTCCGATGGTCGCCTTCACACGGATGAGATCGACCTCGAAGCTACTACGAAGATCAGCATCAAATCCACGAACGGCCAGGTCGAGATCAACGTGAAGGATGCGAACATTCACGTAACGAACGACGCGATCCTTCAGGTGGACAACGACCTGACCGCGACCGTGACTGGGAAGGCGACGATCACCGCTGGTGGGGATGCGAAGCTCGAATCGACTGGCGGCAAGGTCGATGTCTTGGCGAGCGGCAACGTCGAGGTCGATGGAGCCGCGATCAACCTGGGTGCGGGGGCAGCGGGTAAGGTGGTTACCACGCTTCATGTGTGCGCCTTCACTGGAGCCCCTCACCCGGCTGGTTCGTCAAAGGTGAACGCGGTACTGTGAGGTTAGAGGATGTCTGTATCCGCAGCCACGCTCCGCGACGCGATCATTGCCAAGTTCCCCGGCGACTGGGTGTGGAATCCCAGCGACCCGAACTACACCTGGCTGGACGGGATGTGTACGGGCTTCGTGAGCATGTGGACCGCTGCGGTGTTGTCGCCTGGTCTTGGCCCCCCGCCGCCGGGCTCATATCCGCATGTCCACACGCTCACGCTTGTACCTGCAACGATGCTCGCGGCGGTTCCAGTATACACCGCCGAGGCCCAGGCATTCGCGTTGAACCTCTGTACGGTCGTTGCCACGCAGCTTATGACGACGACGATGGTGGTTATGGACGGGACTGTGATAGGACACGATCATCTTCCGTTTACGCTTCCCTCGGCCTCGGGCTTGAAGGCTGCGATCATCTCAGGAGGTGGGGCAACCGGCGTTGGGATCGATCCGTGGGCCGACGGCTTTGCGAACGGTCTGATAGAGCATTTGACCGCGAGCGCGGGCATGACGCCTTCGACGACAGGTGCTGGGCATCTGCATAACTTGACGTGAGGTGACAGATGGCTTGTGTGGACTGTCCTGACTACATCAAGGCGACGGTTGCAAAGCCCGTCGAGAAGGCGCTCGGCCAAGTGCGGAGTGTAAAGAAGGTCACTGAGAGCTTCAATGCCATTGTGGCAGACTTCACGGACAGCCTAGTGCAGGAGATCGTGAGCGACCTGACCGCCGTGGTGAATGCGATTCCGGACCCGCCGACGCTCGCGCTGGGTGACGTGGTGAGTCTCATCACGTGTCCTCTACTTCCTATTGCTATTGGACTGGACCCGAGCCTGCTCTCGGGGATGGACCCTTTGAGCATCATCAACCGCATCAAGGCCACACTGAAGGACTACATCGAGGACATCACGCGAGATTATGAGAATGCCCTGAAGGTGCTCTCTAGCTGGCAGAATATCAACATCGGCAAGCGCTTCTTTGAGGACCTGAAGCGGGTCAACTTGAGTGTGGTGGTCCTCGCGGAGGCGAGCCTTCTCAGCGCGTTTGTCAAGTCTGTATGCTCGGACATTTATACCGGCAGCGTGTATGAGGACTTCGATAACGAGATGTCTGACTTCAGCGTCACGGGGATACTCCCGGTGAACCTGAGTGAGACGTTTCAACCCGTGATGACGAAGCTCCAGGAGGCTGAGGTGAAGCTAGGGGCATGGAGACTTCTCGCGGTCGTGTAGTTGACATTGTGTCAAGGATAGAGAGAATAGACGCATGGCGGAAGCAGCGGCAAGACAGCGAGACCGACGGGGCCTAGCTCTTCCTGCAATCAGGATAGCAGGGGGGTACTTTGCTTCAAAGGATCGCTACGACACCGCTTGGGGCGATCTCCTCCTTGCGATCTTCACTCCGATCAACACGCGACCAGGGAACCGGCGGTTCGGGAGTGCTCTGGCGACGGTACTCTTCGAGCCGGACCTCTTGCGTCGGCAGCATGTTGTGCGGTACATAATCGGTGAGACTGCACGTCGCTGGTGCCCGCACATCAAGATTCGCCGGACGCTTGTCAAGCAACCCAAGAATCGCTCTATCCAGCTATGGATTTCGTTCCACTTGACTGACGAACAGGCGGAGAAGGAGCGGATGGTCGAACTGACGAATAACCAGATCAAGGTCCTGGCAGCGGGCGGGAACTGAACGTGACTACTGATATCCAACTTAGCTTCACGGCTCGGACCATCGCCACGATCCGGGCAGAGTTTGAGGATATGGTGAGGCAGACGCGCCCGGATGTGTGGTCCGACTTCTTCGAGAGTAACCTCGGTCAGAGCCTCATCGAACTGAACGCGATGATCGGTGACATGATCTCGATGGGCCAGGACTTCGTGGGGGGTGAGTTCTTCCTCGCCACATGCCTTCGGTACGAATCCGCGCTGCGCTTCTGCCGCTCTGTTGGCTACGTCCCGAGGTCTGCAACGGCGGCTGAGGTGCTCGTTCGGGCTGATGTGATCCCTGCTATTGTGACGACAAATGGCGCGACGATCCCACTCGGAACAGTAATCTCATCCGGGGGTCTTCAGTACGAACTCCTCGAAGACGTTGTGCTTGCGGTCGGGACGACCGTTGCCACGCTGTCGCTCTTTGAGGGTCAGAGCTTCTCAGAGACCTTCGATCCGTCCAACCAGGGCGGCCAGGAGATTCTCTCAGCGAACGGGGTCGTGGCTGAGGGTTCCTGGCATGCCTTCATTGGTGACGCAAGTAACCCGGATAACGAGTGGGACCAGGTGGAGAAAGTCGCCTTTGAGACCGGCGCGACTGAGACCTACGAGATCAGCTTCGACGGTGACGGACGGATTCACGTCGTCTTTGGTGACGGTATCGCAGGGAAGATTCCCGACGATACGATCACTCTTCAATACCGCACGACGGCTGGGGCCGGAGGCAATGCTCCGATCTATTCGATCCGGGGTAACGTGAAGGCGAATGTAACGGGCGGTCTCGGGACCGCGAGCATCGCCTTTGAGAACTCCACGAGCACCTCTTCGGGCGGGCGTGACCGTGAGAGTCTGGATGAGCTTCGGGTGAACGTGCCTGCGTACATTCGGAGCACGGATAAGGTCCTCACGCTCAATGACTACAACACGAACCTCCTTCGCATCTCGGGTGTGGCCCTCGTTTATGCTGACATCCTGGTCGCGTCCTATAGCGCGAACATCGTCCGGATTCATCTCTGGGCGAATGAAGAGGTGGACTTCGTGTCGGAGACGTATGACGCGACTGTTTCATCGACTGCGGAGTACGAGAGATACGCGGAGTTTCCCGAGATACGGGTGAACGATGTACAGGTGTGGCTCCGTGGTCGAACCTCCGTCAACGTCCTCAACGCGATCTATCGCCCAAGTATCTCATATGTGGACGTGTACCTGACAACCGTGGTATACGATGCACGGTACGTGAAAGAGACCATCCACGAGAACATCACGAAGGCGGTCATCGCTGTCTTTGAGGAGAGTACCGGCTTTGTTACACGGGTATCTGACCTCTACAATGCCATAGATGCGGTCGCGGGTGTCAAGAACTTCTACATTGAGCGTATCGTGTGGACGCGCCTGGCGAAGGAATACGCGACTGGAACCGTCACACTTACAGGCCAGCCTACAGACGGGGATACGATCACCATCGATGACGGTTCAGGTCCGAAGACCTTCGAGTTCGATGACGATGCCAGCGTT
>LAZR01001712.1_pt1 | contig 13599 bp, 30 predicted proteins | sample 329461 | NCBI WGS metagenome assembly LAZR01 (sample SAMN03002196, study PRJNA259156) | marine sediment metagenome | biome: sea floor; feature: Hydrothermal impacted sediments; material: marine sediment; isolation source: Loki non-amplified sample from Loki's castle hydrothermal vent sediment ...
CGACCCTGACCTTTTCAGGAAGGGCGTCCGTCTTTTCCGCGAGATACAGCCCGACACGCCGATCGTCGTACTCATGGAAGATTTGGATGAACTGGTCACGGAGCATTCGGAGTCTCGGATCACCAATGTCCTCGATGGCGTGGACAAGGTGGATTCGATTGTCTTCTTGGCGACGACGAACTATCCCGACGTGTTGGAGGCGCGCCTGATCAATCGGCCAAGTCGCTTCGATAGGGTCTTCAAGGTTGGGCTGCTAAGCGGCAAGGACCGGCGACTGTACATCGAGCATTTGATGGGCGACGAGATTAACGGTGAATTGGTCGATCCCGCAAAATGGACGGAGGACACGAAGGGGCTGTCTATAGCGCACATCAAGGAACTGTTCATCTCCGTGACGATGCTCGACGTGCCCTACGACGAGGCGTTGTCGCGCCTGAAGGGGATGCGGGACGAGATCGACGGTCGAGACGGGGACGGGCAAGCCGGTTTTGTAAGTCCTGACGAAAGCTAGGGGGCGCGGCGAATGACTGAACTACCCAAGCTACGGAAGCTACTGAGCGAAATCAAGACAGAGAGGGACGAAGCCCGGAACGCATCTGAGGCCGCGCACGTGGCGCAGGGTAGCCTGCGGGACGAGATAAAAGTCCTGCGGGGTCAACTGTCCATCGCCCTTGAGATGCTGGAAAACATCTGTGGCCAGATCAGCGTGATAGAAGCGTCTGATGCGATGCGCGAGGAGGAGACAAGCCTGCGGGACGACTTGGTGAAGTTCAGGAGATGCGTTCTGGATGAGTTCGCGTTCCTGAAAGCGGAAGTACCGAAGGCCGAGGGGCTTGACAGGTTCCTGGAAGAGCTGACGGACGGACTACTGGCTGAGAGATTTTGATCTATTGACCGCGCGCGAAGTTCGCGCCGGCCAGCAGGCACTTTTCAACGGAGGGGAAACGAAATGAGCGACGAGACAACGAACGGGTCCGAGACGAACATCCGGCGCGCCTTTAGGGCGAAGCTATCACCGGGACCGGAGGAGACCGTGCGAACCGATCTATGGTATTGGTCCTGGGGCGCCCGGTCCTTAATCTCGCTTTTGCCGTTCGGGAAGCCGACGCGCTTGGCCATCGAGGACATGAGCGGGTTTTGCCGTCGGCTGAGAGCAGTTGTGCGATGTGGGCTGAGGAAACGAACGCCCTCGCCTCAGGAGGAGCGCTTTCTAATCGCTTTCGCCCATGCGATGTGGTCGCGCCTTCAGGCCGATATAAACAATGACTTGGTGGAGGATTACCAGGAAGCCCATCGCGCAGCCGAGCTGCAGAGTGGTGCGACCACTCATGTCTGAGCAGATCGGAACTGTACCTAGCGACTTCGGTACAGCGGACGCGACCAAGATGCCTGGACCCGACAAGCCCGTTAGGGTGACGGGCACGGGCGACGCGGAGGAGGGCGACCAATGATAACGAAAAAAGTCAGGGAAGCGCACGACGAGGTGATGCGCCTGGAGGCGGAACGTCGGCCATACTATCCTCGCGGTGAGAAGGTGCCGCTTTGGCTGGTAGAGCAATTGAACGTCGCGCGCGCCGAACTGAGGGAAGCGCGGAAGGCTGGTCGGAAAGGAGGGGAAAATGGCTGAACAACAATCAAATGTCGATTTGTGGGAGCCGGTCTTCGATATGGCTATCAAGATGTTCGAGGGCAGGCGCAAGAACCCGACATTCCGCGAGCAGATACGTTGGCTGCTGGCCTACTGCCGGAAAAGTATGCTGCCCGCCGAGCGCAGGTACTTCCGGTACTACGGCCTGCTGAAGAAGCTGCACCGCCTGTTCGACCAGGGCGCCGGCGAGTCTGACGAGGCCGAGGCGATCCGTGAGCCAATGGTGGAGCTGTGGGAGATGATGACCCCAGAGGAGGAAGACCTCGCGCGGGCGCTCTCAGTCAGGCTGAAGCGAGAAGCCCGCGGCGCCGACGGCTGATCGGGCTCTGCGATGGCGAAAGAGGGGCTCGATACCCTAGCCCCCAGCGACTTTTAGGGTAAAAGGACGCATAACGGGCATTTTGGTCTCCTGGAAGGGTCGCTACAGTGGTGTGCGAGGGCATCTAGCGCGGCAAAATGGCCGTCCCGTCACCACGCGAAAATGGCCGAAAATGTGACCTGCAACTACAGATGCCTAAAGTGCGGCTTCAAATGGCAGGGATACCGCGTGATGCCGGTTGTCGATCAAGATTACAATGTCTTGCAGTACGTGCGCGAGAAGGGCCCTGGCATGACTTTGTGTCCAAGCTGCAAGCACGAGATCGTCGCGTGGACCAACTACGAGCGCTTTGCGATATGGCTTCGCAGGCAACGGTAGAAAAATGTTTGGGATTCCCGGCCCGATCGGGTAGGATTGGTCCGGCTGCTGGGTGTACGACCGCAGGTGCCGTGTGCGTCACAGCGTCGAGCTGGGATAAGGGATGTTGAATATTTACGTTTGCTACGGTTTCAGCATCCCCTTGTCCGATCAAAAATCCGCCGTAGCTCAGTGGATAGAGCGTCGGTTTCCTAAGCCGCGGGTCGCAGGTTCGACTCCTGCCGGCGGAGCCAAAATCAAATGCGCTGCTGCGCGGTGAGACGCGCCGGTCACGGGGCTGGAACCCCCGCCCGTCAAGCCCCGGGAGAACCGGGATCCATTAACTGGCCGTCAAAGTCCTGGTCAGCGGCCAGCCGATACACCAATCGGTGTGGAAACGGCAAGCCGGTATCGAGCCCGGCCAGCGCATGAAAAGGAGCCCGGCACAGGTGGAAGCGCGCGCACAAGCTCGTCAGTAAACGGGCCTCTGTTACTCGCCGCCGTCGGGCTCCGATAATTTTAGCGGCACCAAAGGGGGCATCGGCGATCCACTAATGAGGCTCCCTCGATTCGTTCACCGCTGGTGGGCGCGGCGTCACGGCAAATGGTGGATCCCGTGCCCGATTTGCAACCGGGAATTCGGTGACCATGAACCTAGAGGCGGCATCCTTTATCTGGAGGATCCACAGCATACCGACGGGACCAGTATGCGCGTTTGTCGTGATTGCAGAGAGAAAGCGATCGCACGGAACAGGTCCAATTTCCCTGAGTACATGGCTCGGCACGAGGAATTAATACGTCGCGGCGTGATAGTGGAGCTCTGATGTCCTACCTCATTTTCCTGATTGGGCTGATCGTAGTGTGCTCCCCGGCTTTCTATCACATGACATGGCCTGGCGGGAGGAAAACTACATGGGCGGAGAGAGGTCGCCTTTATACGACATCATTCATTGCGATTGCGTGGACACTTGGTTCGCTCTTTTGACCCCGGAGACCCCATGAACAATCGAACCTGCAATCATAGAATCGATCCATTGTCGCGCTGTGTTTACTGCGATACCAGAATGTGCGAGGACTGTGTAGCTGATGGTGATGTAGAAGACTGCGAAAAATCTCCAAGCGGGAAACATGAGCCAGACGTCTACTATGGCGATGGAATCTACGGATAGGAATCACCATGAGCATTTCCATAACGCAAAAGCTCATCGACGAGGGCGTGCGTAAGGATTGCAACGCTTGCCCGACTGCCAAAGCGATCGAGGATGCAACTGGACTGCCTGCTCGGGTCACCAGTGCAACAATACATTGGGGCGATGTTGGCGGTTGTTTTGAGGGATCGGCCTATAAATATCGAATGGACACACCTCCCGCCGTCCGCGAGTTCCTTGACCGCTACGACGAGGGCCTTCCAGTCGAGCCGATCTCGTTTGAACTGAAGGCGGCCTGATGTCACGTATCGGAAACCACGCACTCTGTGATGTGAAGATCGCCAAGGATTGCAAAAATGAATCCAGCGGAGACTTAGAGGAATGGTCATTCTACCCCACGGCAAACAGCGAGGCGAAGCGTGCAATCTGTCACGTCTGTATGGATTTGATCTGTAAGCCTGAGCACGAAGAGATTGACAGGCTTGAGCAAAAGATCGAAGCAATACAGGCTCCTGATGAAAACTGGGACTTTCTTTGGCGAGCCTACGCTTTATCAAATGATCCGATGACCGATGATGCGCTGGAGCTCAAGAAGGCTCTGTTGCTCGTGAACGAGCACTTATTCGAGCCACGCAAAGTAGACGCGGCCGATCGCGTACTGATGACTGAGCTCGAAGCGTTCAAGGCGTTCTTCAAGAGCAAGGGCGTGCCGTTCAGCAAATGGCCTACTCCTGGTGTTCCGATATTTGAAGATGGTGAACGCGAGCTGGATGGCCTGAAGATATGTAATGCCATATTAAATTTCGACGACGATGGCGAATTCATTGGCGTATGGAACTTCAAGTCCGGCTACTTCGCCAACCGCCTCCCTGCCCCGGAGGGAGAATGAGTGAAGGAACCATATTTGTCGTGGGCTTCGCCACTGGAATGTTTGTCTTCGTATTATTCGCGGTGGCGATTGCATTTATTATATTCGATGATGGTGAGGACTGAACGCCGAAGCCCGCCCCGGAGACACCATGATAATCCTACGCTACGTTTACTATTTGTGGCTAAAGCTAACGAGGTACTATCAATGCTGGTGGATCACGTGCCCAACCTGCAGGAAGAAGTTCGGATCAAGTGCACGAGAAGATGGCGTCGAGGACTGTTATGCCAAGCTGCTAACAGGAAGGCTCCCCTGTCGTGCTTGTAGGGCCAATGCCCCGGAACACTGATGCACAGCCACGAACGGATCGACCCGCGCCGCGGACCTAAGCGGGAGCGCGACGACGGCCGGCGCGAGATCGACGCCGGCGTCGCCGAGTACGAGGAGGACCGGGACGCGCAGCGGGCCAGCCTGTACGACTCTAGCGACGACTGGGGCTTCAACTGGGCCGAGGAGATGGACGACGTGGAGGAGGGTTCCTGGACGGACGAGGAGGAGGACTATTCGATGGCAGACCCCAGAGACGGTGTCGACGACGCTCACATCAGCGCGAGGGTGGAGAACAACAGGATCGTGATAGAGGTTCCCATTCCGGCCGGCACATCCCCCGAACGCTGGGCCAAGATCGTTGAGGACCTGACGCGCCGGATAGCCATCAAGAGGACGCCTCACGGCCATCCGATTCGTGATGCGGCGGAAATGGAACAGGCTGAATGTCCGTACCCGCCGGACAGTGATATTCAAAATGATTCGGCGAGTACGATATTGGAAACTTCCACGACCGAACTGGAAGACACCGGAATCATTCCAGCCCGCGAGTAGTTCGCGCACCGGCGCGCCCCAAATAGCCACCATAAGCAGTATAACGAATCGCGCACGGATGGAACTGAAGGCTTCGAGGTAATACGGCGCGCGCGATGTTCAAATAAAAAGGGCCAGCGGGATGCCGACCCTCTCTACGATAGTCCTGCTGGGCCACCCATTCGGTTAGTGCCGCGCTAATATCACGGCCTGTTCACGTCACGCCTATGCTGTCACTGCTCGGTTAAGTCAAAGGTCATATCCTACCAGCGCTGCGGCAGATGTCAAGGAACAATGTAGCCCCGCTCCCTGCCCCACTCGAGCCATGCCTCGGCCACCTCTCGCAGATTCGGGGTGCTGCCCTCCGGGACTGGATTGACGCCTGTAATCTCCCAGAGCGCGATGAACCAGTGGTCTAGGCTACGCTCAAGCTCTTTGAGGATCAGGGGACCGCTGCTTCGCCCATCGCGATGATCTCCTGGTAGGCCGGATCCTCGGCCGCCGCGATCATATTCGACAGGGACATCGTCCGGATCCTCCACTGATTCGCGAGGGCCTTGAACCGCTTGGCCAAATCACACATCGTTCTCGGCCCTCCTGTTACGGCTCCCGTCAAAGATCCGCCGGGTCGATCGCCTCCACCCGCCCGTCCGCCCACTCGATCCGGCATACCGTCTCGCGGTCGGATCCCGATTGGGTTGGAGCGACTGGCCTGACGATAGCCGGACTGAGCCGGGCACCATGTCGCTCCACGCGCTCGACCCGGAAGACCTCGCGGCACCAGCGCGGCCCTAAGTAGTTCGCCGCGATCGCCGCCTCATTCTCATCGCCGAACGCCCCGAAGTAGCGCAGGCGAGACTCCACTGGCAGCCATAGCCCCCAAGCCCCCGAAGGATCCTGGTACACGTAGCGGTATCGAGACAGGCAGTACCCGGGGCCATTGCGCTTCACCAGAGCCACAGTCCGCCAGTCCCACAGGCCGAAGCGCTGCTTGGCAGTACGGGTGGTCACGTATGGCGCCAATACCTCCGAGCCCGCCGGCGCGTTCACTACGAGGTCGCGTAGCCGAACGCCGAGCGCGCTTAAGATATGGCCGTTCACGTGGTCGAAGTGCCAGCAATACTGTGAGACCAAATCCCGCAACCATTCGGGTAGTAGGACCGTGCACTGCTGATGGTTGTCCAGTTCAAGGTGCCAAATGGCTTCTAGCAACGGAGATGACCTTCAGATAGCAGTTGTCTGGTCAGCTCGTGAGCCAAGCCATCGTCGATCTCAAGCCGTCGGGCAACATCTTCCGAATCAATGCCAGGCTCTTTCTCTATCAGCGCGAGGATATTCTTCTTGAGGACTTCATCGCTTACGGTCTCAGGCATCGTTATGCTCCTTGTTGCTCGGGCCCCCATCACCGACCGTCATCGTCATCGTCCAGCGCCTCGCCAATAAGCCACTCGACCAGCCTCCAGTATTCTAGCCGTGCTATGATCACTACTTGCGCGAAGAAGAATACCAGCGCCATCGTCACCAAGATGATCTCAAGCATCGTCGCCTCCCGTCTCAGATTCCACGCTGGCAAACGAAGCTATCTTACCCGTGCCGTGGCATCGCTCGCATCGCATGTCAGGCCCTCGCTCGACTTCATGTGTTGCGGTTATGTCTTTCATGCCCCAATTTTGTATCACGCCACGGCCGCAACAGTCCATGCACGTGACCTGCTTGCAAGCGGTCTCAGACATCGTTAGCCTCCTTTAGCAGTCGTAGTTTCCTTCGGAGCGTCATGGAGCCATTGCCGTTCCGTGAACCAGACTTGACGGTCCATGTCCTCTGCGTAGGAGCGAGCCGAACTCGCCCATACTTTATAGCGTCGGCCCGCATTATGTCCATTGCTTGCTCTAGCTCACTCATCGTACGCCCTCCTGTAGGCCACCACGATTCAACCATTCTAGCGTACAGGCCATAGTCCGATGAAGTAAACAATAAAGATAACCAGCACACAAGAGACACCAATCAAAGCGACCTGCACGAGCAAGCCAAGCAATAGGTGCCAAATGCTACCGTTCAGGTACCAGTCGTACCACCTATCCAACGCTTTCCTGATCCTGAGCATCGTCGCCTCCTGTGTCTGATTCCGTCGCGTCGCTCCCGTCCGCCCGCGCGCTCTCACCGTGTACCACGAAGCGTATCGACGGCGAATCTTCACGGTATATCTCGAACTCGCTCACCCCCGACTCGCCATCTATCGCCGTCGCATCCCACCAGCTTACCATCGTACTATCCCTCCCCTCGCTCGCCACGAACCACTCACAGCATACACCACTACACGCACAACGCAACACGTAACTTTAGTGACATTATACGTCAGTGTTGCATATTGCACCATCCACGTTGCATATTGCACCACTGCTAGCGCTACCGCAATACCGTAGCCGTAACCCCGTAGCGATGCAGTACAGCACCCACCCAGCCAGCGTAGAGCGCCGTACTGCCAATAGCGTTGAACATATAGGTAGCAGTGCGAGCACTGGGGGCTACGCTGTATAATCGACCACTACAACGACCCCTTCGCCGCCTCGCTGCTCGCCACCCTATCGCTATGCCGTTAAGCTGAATGCCGTAACCACTACACCCTCTACAGATAGAGCGCCAACCCTAATAGCACCTCCCGTTCCGAAAGTAACGAAGCGAGAAAATCAGGATGGCATCGTCGTATACGCCATGTAACCCCTCTGCCCCAGGAGCGGCGCAATATACTGCTATAGCGTAGTGGTGAGGTGAGGTAGGGTAGTACTGTTACGCTATGCGGTGGGGTGGTCGTACTGCGATTGATTCGATGATGCTATGCGCTATAGCCGTAGCTCGGTAGTACTGTAATGCCCTACGCCCGTTTAGTGATAGCAAGCAACGTGGTTCGTCGTGGCGTAGGGTAAAGCGTTAGAGCGCAATAGAGAAACAGCGTAGTAGCGTAACACTATAGTATAGTGCTTGACCGTGCTAGTTAGGGCGGTCGCGCCTAACATAGACAGGTCTGATTTTAACGTTTTATTCTCAAAAGTCAATACCTATTTTTGAACAGGGGCGGTGGCGGGGTGGTAGAGTTGGCGTAGATGGGGCGTAGCGGGGTGGTAGAGTGCAGTATTTCGAGGGCGACATAGAGCGTCGTACTCTCAACTTTCTGGGGATTTTGTTTGAACAGGCTGCGCAGGGCCGTCGAGGGGGTTGGTTGGAGTGCGCGCGTACTGCTCGCGTATATTTCACGGATTCGGTTCTTGGGAGTTGGGGTGGTTACGTGCTTTGTGGGGTACGCGGTATTGCTGAAGGCGACTTATGGCGCGTTGCCGTCGAAGTCGAAGACCTGCTGAGAGAGTCGGCTCGCCCCAACTTCACAGTACCGCTCTTCGATCTCAATACCTATGGCTTTGCGGCCTAAGTCTTTTGCGGCGCGCAAGGTAGTGCCAACACCCATAAACGGGTCAAGGATTAATGCATCGGGATCTGATAGAGCTTTAATGCACCATGCCATTAGCTCGTGCGGCTTCTGTGTCGGATGCTGTCGTATCCCATGATGGACCGTCGGCCCACGCCACAAGTTGTGCATTGCACCGCCCGCGTTCCACGCTATAATTTTACCAGGCTTTCGCGCGAACACCGCGCCCTCAACTGCACTGCAAAAGTTTTTCCTTGGATTTGTAGGCGGGTTCGTCTTATGCCAAAACAAGCATTGCAATGGGCGCAAATCTTCTTTCTCGCATGTTTTCCATATTGTTTCCAGGCGTTTAGTGTCAGTCCAGGCTACAAATGCGCCGCCGTCTTTTAGGAGCAATGCAGATGGTCCAATCCACTCTACTGGCAATTCCTTGTCCCAATCAAGTCCCCATTTCTGGAAGTCTCCGTCTGTGCGACCATTGAGCCTAGCCTTCCCGTCGTTGGTTCCATAAGGCGGATCTGCAAGGGTCATATCTACCGATTCCAGCGTTGGCATCACCTCGCGACAATCACCGTGATAAATGGTGATTCCTTCACTTTCGTAATATGGATTCATAACACTGCCTCATCGACCTGTTTTCTTGAATGTGCCATTCTGATTCCGCTTCGCTGGATGTCCTTGGCCCGATGCCTTTCTTTTCGCCCACCAAAGTTTTCTGTGAAGTCTGTTGTGGCAACTCTCGCACAAAATCTGAAGGTTCTGTAAGCGATTGTCCATGTGATCGCAATTCTTGTGATGGACAACTAGGCGCTTTATCGTTCCGCATGTCGAGCACTTGTCTTTCTCGATCATTTGGCGATACATTCTGCTTTGTGTGCCATCTTTGTACCGGCCGTTTTCTGAACCTAATCGACCCTTCCCCCTCGATGGAATGCCGAGGCGCTTCAGGACTTTGCTTATTCCAGACTGTGATACATTGTAGTAATCTCCGATCTTGCTCATTGACCATTTCTGATTATGGTATAGCCATTTAAGTTCATCTTTCCGAGGGGGCCATAGCGCCTCGAATTTGTTCTTATTATGAAGGCCTCGTTTGTTTTTCATGGTGCCCATTGTAGCGACTTCGTGTTATTTGTCAAGGTGTTTTTATTACTAAATCGTGATGCCGCCGCTCTCGTAATAAGGCTTCATACTAGCTCCTTACCAGCGCTACGTGCTTTACATGCGGCGCGCTCTTTGGCAACCCAATTATCTGATTCGATCTGCTCTTCCAAAAACGCACTCCGCAGTTTCGCCATCGAGACCTTCTCGCCGAAGTGCCTCCGGACCTTTGTAATCACAGCCTCGCACTCTGCGTCGGTCATCTTCTCCAGCGGTCGCGGGATTATCTCGTCGAACTCCGGCGCCGTTAGGAAGCGATCCACGGCGGCCGCCAGGAACGCTTGAGCGTCGGTCAGTGGCTTCAGCTTGGGGCTTGGTGCTGTTGGCCGCTGTCGTATTTCGTCTGCGTCTTTCATCGTATCCTCGTTTGTGTGGATTGGCTACCAGCGCGAAACACTTCCCGGCGTTACCGTATGGTAGCACTTCCGTCAGTCGATCGCCGTTCCGCCTTCCTGCTCGGCCCGTTCTGCGGCTATGAAGTGGTCCGCGATTCTGCGGATGATCTCCAGGTCCGACTCGCTGTCCCGGCGCTCAAATTCCAGATAGTCCCCAAGGTCAATTCGGGCGTGTATGGCCGACTTGATCTTAAAGAGCTGCAGGGACGACCTGGCCCACCACCGAAAGCGTACCGCGTCGTTGAACGCCGTTGTGAGCACCGGCATCGCTATGCTCTTGTCTTTTTTGAGTTCCGCGATCGCCTCCTCCCGCGTGTCGCCGAAGCCCGAGGGACTGACCTGGAGATCCTCGAAGTCGGGCATGGCCGCGCACCACTTATCGCCGTTCATGAACGTGCGAAATTCGGGTCCGCCGTGCCGTGGGCACGCGAGCGCCGAAACCATGCCGCTGTATTTGCCGTCGAATCGCTGCACCTTTCCGTTGTCGTCGTGGTACGTCTCGCCCGGCGGCCGCTTGCCGTATGCTGGGTCGTCGCAGAATCCGGCCGGCGCTCCTTGGGAAAACATCGGCACCGAGCACTTTCCCTCGCCCTCTTGATTCAGCGTTTGGTGGTGGTCTGACATTCTTGCCATTTCGATCCCTTTCTGCGCCTACCGGCGCGATGTTCCTGGCGGTCTATCGCCGTTTTTCCAGCGACTCTTTCCACCTATAGACGTATTCTCCATCCGGGGTACGCCACGCTTCCATCTCGCCGCGCCGGATCGCTTCCCTGCGGAAGGCGTTTAGCTTTATATCGTACTCGATCTCCAGCACCCTAGTTTCCAGGCAACCGAGCATCCCGCCGAGGATGAACGCGGCTGCGACTGAGCCGAACATCGTCGACCAGCCGAGCCCGTCGCGGTCAAGTACCTTCCCGAACCACCGGACCAGTCTCAGTATCGTCCGCATCGCTTGTCTCCTGTGTGTTCTTGCCGGCCGGATCTTCAGCCCGCTCGTTGCGCGCGTACGATTCCGGCCCGCTGTCATGTATAAAAACGAGAGTTTCCCTTTTGCCGCACGCCGGGCATATAATCCTGTGACGTGCCCCGAAGACTATTTTATCGCAGTGAAGGCACGAGCACCGATATTTGTACGTTCGGCCCCTTGACGGATAGGACCACCAAGGCGGTATTGCCTCCCCGTGGGGACCCAAGTAGTTCGGCGCGAATATCGCCTTGAGCAATCTATGTTCGCTGATAAGGCTACGAACGGCGCGGAGCGCCTTCGCTACCTCGTCCTGCTTGAGGATAAGATTCTTCTCAAGCTGCAGTAGGTCCGTTTCGTTTATCACGCCCCGCCCTCGTCGGCCTGCTCCTCCCGCCACTTCACGAACGCGATGAACCGATCGGCGACTTCCTCTGCGGTGGCGGTCGCATCCAGTGATTTGATGGGTGAGTCCACCAGGAGTTCGCGATTGGCGTAGAAAAGGGCATGTATCTCGTTTTCGCTGAGATCGAACCATTCACAGGCGCCTTTGCGAGCCGAAATAGAATCCGCGAAAATCCTTTGGTGCGACTTGAGCCGCACTGAATAAAGATTAGAATTAAAAGCACCCCGGGCCTGCCCGAACTCCCAGGCTTCAGGCCAAACGACGGGCAGCTCCCCAAACGCGCATCCGGCGGTGCCGCATTCGTGCCTTTTTGGATCGCGCTGCCCTGCGCTGAAGAGGGTGAAGTCAAAAAACTTATGCCCGCGCCGGTCGCTTTTCAGGTGCGCGGCCAATTCTAGCAGTCGGTCACTTCTCATCGGCGGTGTCTCCTGGTCCTGGTTCCCGGGACTGTGTCGCCGTGTGGCCGGCGCCTGGCGGGTTGGTCTGCTCCGCCTTAGTCTCGCCAATCTTTTGCCTGAAGTCATTGAACAACTTCTCGGCTCGGATCTTGGGACATTGGGGGTCCACGCCGCCGGCACAGGTACATGGGATGCAGCAAAGCACGGCCAATCTCAGCCCTTCGGCCCCCCTGCGAAACAGGTCCAGTGTACCCGTTAGAGCCTCGTGACTGTTGGCAAGATCCTCGATGGCGACGAACGCCGCGAGGCGGGCGCCCTCATAGGCTTCTTCATCGGTCGGCGGCCAGCCCCTTGCAGTCAATTCGCATATCTTCAGGGCTTTATTCAGGCTGTCCCGCTCGGCGCGCAGCTGCTTGATCTCCTCGTCGTCCCTGGCCGGCTCCTTGGGCTTCGACACCTGCGCTGGAACCTTGATGTCGGGCCGCGGCCTGATCGGCGGATTCTTCGACCCGCCCTGAGTCGCTCCCGGGGTAAGATTCTTGTATTTCTTTTTCACGTGATACATTATGCCCGCTTTGCATTTAGGGCAGTCTTTGATTTCGCGGAATTCGTCGGCTTCTGCGTATCTGCAATTTTCGCACATCCAACAGGGATACATGCAGTCCGGTCGCTCCGTCGTTATATCCCGGCAGTACAGCAGGAAGCGGACGAAGTTGGAAAGTCGCCGGCCCTTGAACCATTCGATCGGCTGGCCGCGCTTGTCGAGGTAATACCACATGGGTGTCTCCTGTTAGAGGTCTACTCGCCGAACTCGTCGAACACTGTCATCACGATTTTCAACGGACAAGTTGGCAAGTGCGGCCCTGCCAGCCGACCGCCTTCCTTGAGGCACCTACACGGCGTCCGGTTCAGTATCTGGGTTTTCGTGTCCTGATATTTCGCTATCAGCCGATTCCGCTCAAGCTCCATCGCCCGGACGTGCTCGGCCCTTCTCGATGCTAGGTATGCTAGGTTGCCTGGTCGCTCTTGCAATGGAATGGTGTTAGGCTCGATAACCAAGAGCCAATGCTTGCCGTCTTGAATCCATTCGCCGATCTTGATGTCTTGCTCGTTTATCTCAACCTCGATGAATCTGCCACATTCAGGATCGGGAGGGCCGTCGAACCTGATGGCCAGCCTGTCCTTGATCCTTTCCGGGTCGCACGGATCCGCTGGCGGTGTTGCCGCCGGCGATGTCACGTCATCGCGTTCGGACCCTTTCGCCTCGGACACGCCGGCCTGCTTCTCGAACTCGTCAAATACCCTATGGATTTCGATCCTGGGACATTCAGGGTTTACGGCTCCCGTGTCACTGCAGGTACAATCGACGTGGCGCATTACCCTCGCGCGCAGACCCTTGGCCATCGCGCGAAGCCGGTCGTTCTCCGCGCGCAATGCCGTGACCGCCTCAGGGGCCCCACCGAGCGCCATCATCGAATCATCCCAGCCCTTCGCTGTCCGCTCACACTTCTCCAGGAGTCCCAGCAGATGGTCGCGGTCCTTCCGCACCATCTCGTAGGGGTCTTCGGCCTCCACCACTTTCAGGTCGCCCGCCCCTGCCGCTGGTTCCTCGACGCTCTCAGGCTCATCGGATTCCGGCGGGGTCAGTATCGC
>LAZR01001713.1_pt1 | contig 13598 bp, 19 predicted proteins | sample 329461 | NCBI WGS metagenome assembly LAZR01 (sample SAMN03002196, study PRJNA259156) | marine sediment metagenome | biome: sea floor; feature: Hydrothermal impacted sediments; material: marine sediment; isolation source: Loki non-amplified sample from Loki's castle hydrothermal vent sediment ...
CATTTCGATGGTAGCGAAGGCTGGGTCGAAGTCACCGAACTTCTTGACTCCGCCGCCCTTTTCAATGTTGGATGGTCGAACAGGAGCCTCGTTGATAGACTTAGCTCCTCGTTCTAGCTTGAACCCCCACGTACGCCCGAGACCACTTAGACTGATCTCGTGTGTATTGCCGGGGTTATTCGGTCGTACGATTACACTTGCCATAGATTAGTTATTCTTGAATAGCAAGTTAGGAAGGAACTCCTTGACCTGCTGTAGAATACCGGGCTTCTTACCTGCCGCAGCTGCACGTTCTTGTTTTCCTCTGTTGGCTGGCGGTGAGATACCCGGCGGTGGCCCAAGTACACCGAATTGTGCTCCCGCGGCTTTCGCTCGCTGGCGACTCTGTGTCTTAGATCGACTTCTTCGGCTGCCTCGCTGTGATCCTTTTTGTCTTCGACGTCCTGCCATGTTAGTCCTCCTGTGCTACTTCTTCACAGTACGTGTTGTGTTCTACTTGGCATCGCGCCGAACAGAACTGTTGGGAGTGATATGTACACTCTCGTTCCCCGTCGTCTATCCAGTCGTCAGGGTCTATCTCTTCGTCGCACCATCCGCACAGTTCCATGTGTACCTCCCTTGTACCTATGGGGCATCCCTGCCCCTCATATACCTGCCCACCTAGCTAGGGTTTCGGCCCACGTGGGCACGGGCAGTTTGATTGCCATGTCCGTCTAGCTCAGGTTGACCCTCGTACGCTTCAACCATGCATGCCGCGCGGCGTACTTCTCGGATGCACCCTTCGGACGGAACTTGAGCAGTTCCTTGTCGCTCATGTCCGCATTCATGCTGGGATCCGCAATCGTACGGCTGTGTGAGGTAACGACCGTTGGTCCCTTGCCCTTCTCCAGCCGTGTCAGCATCGCGTGGGCGTATCGCCCGTTGGCAGAGTTGACCAAGTGGTACTCTTCCTCGGCTGTAGCGGCCTTACGCTTGTCCGCCATGAACTCCCGTGCGGCGCGTCCGCCTGCGAATATCAGCGTTTGGAGCGCGTCCTTGCTGTGCGCTGCACACTTGTCTATGAGCTTGGCCTTGCCCTCGCGTGTGATGGCGCCCCTGAGCGCTACCAGCTCTGTGTCGTCCGTCTTGAGCGTCGTAACCTTCTTTGTAGCCACGGCTGCGTCGTGTGACGTAACCTCGACTATCGGTGGTCCCTTCTCAACCGCCGTCATGCGATCAAGTAGTCCCTTGAGTACATCCTGTTGTGCTGTGACGGCCTCAAGGATTGCTGTTTCTGTCTTGGTTGCCATGTCTATTCCCTTTCTATCTGAGCATAGGATACATGACGGTGCGGGCTTGCATGCCCCGCTGCCAACCGGCAATAGTAGATGCGGCCTGCCGCAACCATACGTATCTGATGTAAGCAAAGTTTGCTTGCCATGTAATGTCTCCTATGTGAACTCTTGATCCGAGCCTTAAAACCTAGGCATACTTACTCTCCGCGAGCCTGGGCGATGGCAGCGAGAGCCTTAGCGTAACTGCCGTTCGTCTTTCTTGCGTAACTGAGGCTTGGGAGTGTTTCAATTAGTGCCGCTAGCAAGTCCGGTGCTGCCTCAATGAGGCGGGCGTTGGCCCAGTCCTGGCCGTTGCCGATGTCGCGGAACAATGGGTATCGTGGCCCTTCCTCTGGTCCCACGAACACAAGCCTGGTTTCCTCATTCTTTACGACTACCCACGGTCCCGGTGAGTGCTCTGCCATCTCCTGCTCCTCTCTGCTAGTCTCTGTCTCACCCTCAGTATCGGTATCGTATCATAGTTCTGAACCCTTGTCAACCCCCCAATATCTAACCCTTACGTAAAGGTTAAGGTTGCCCGTCAAGGTCGCTAGGCTACGACCAATCCACAAACCAATTGTAACGAACCTCACCCCCTGTTAGTTCAGGGGCTACTTGTACCCGAATATGGGTAAGGAACCGTTGTACACCATCATAGAAACCCGTAGCGGGAGCACTCTTATGCTTGCAGGCATGCTCTACTCTATCCTCGGCCAGCACCCGTATCGTGCCTGAGCAGCTACAAGTGAATGTTTCTCTCATGTCTTGGCTCTCCTTCTTAGTGATGCTTGCTTCACTCTCATCATCGGCATAGTCTACCATCTCTGAACCCCTTAACGCAAGGAAGTTCACTCGCGTAGCTGCGGTGTGGGCTTGCGGATACGAACATCAGCGCCAGGGTTAAGAGCCAGTATTGCTGCCCGGACCGTGCCCTCTAGTACCGTGGCCTTGAACGCTGTTGGGAGTGTGTCGGTACCGAAGGCCCGGCGTACAGGGTGATCGAACGGCGCGTCGACGTAGGTAGCCATCCATTGGCCATTTTTCTTGTGCAAGTCTATCGCCTCACGTTGTGCCATCTACCGTCTCCTTGCTATCTTACCTGTCTTCTGTATCTATCATCGGCACCTCCCTGAGAGTCTGAACCCTATAACGTAAGTAATACTCCCTCTATTACAGTCTATCACATCTATCTATTCTAATCGCGCACGCGTACACGCGAGGGATACCCCCAACTTCCAGGTAGGCCACTGGTTACAACTGCATATGGATGTAACTACGTATGAATGTAAGTACACAGAGAGGCATGTAAGGATAGCCTTAGATACGGATGATAGTATAGTCCCGTTCACACATCCTGTCTCCCATATACAATGTATACATGTCTCCCTATATACATATATATATATACTCCGTGAGCCTTTCTTATACCCCCCTATACCCCTATGTATACATTGTACCCCCCTGGATACCGCAAGGGGGGCGCACCTGGAGTGCGTATGTGTAATGATGGGTGCCTGCTAGGTCGTACGATTTTGGTTCCTTGGGGGCCTCTATAGTAGCACAGATGTTCTACGGGGCTATCCTTCTTGTATCTAGGGGAACCCAGACTTGACAGGGGAACTGGCAATCTGCTAGGATAGGACGAAGCCAGAATCCAGGTTCTGGTATTGGGAAGCCAGCATTGGAGGTCAGATGTTTGGGAGGCAGGAATGTTTCGGGTGCAAGAAGGAAATCCACTGTAAATGCATGAGGGGGGGGGCTAAGTATTGTCCGATTCATACTCCAAGTAGGTATGGAGAACTTTGTTCTGCCTGCTATATGGGAGTGCTGGCTACGGCTGGCGGGTTGACAGTAGGAGCAAAATAAGGTAGACTGTAAGTGTGGCTCCCCCTGGGCCAGTCCGAGGAGGGAGGCTAAAAAGTTCCTGGCCCCTGAAAGAGCCCCAGGGCTCTGCTGAGGGGTGCATCCCGTTTGAGGCTAGGGGGCCAGGTCATTTATGTGGGGGCGCCGGGTAAAGAGCATGCTTGCAAGGATAGGTGGTCCGCTACCAACGTCAGTTCAACTCTGACCGCCTCCACCAATTCATCCTTGACAAACGGGATTAGCCCGTGATACAATAAGATGGTGCCACCCTGATGCCCACTTAGCGGTGAGAGAATCGGGGTTCTGTTTTAGGCTTTCTCCCTGTGCGGAAGTACCGGAGATAGCCGCTGGGGAGGTCTTCTCCCCGATAGTGTGATCCGTGCTAGAGTAGGTCTGCTAGACGGGCCTATAACGGACGGGATTGGAATAGGTCTTCGGACCTTCGGGTGGGACAACTTTAAAGGAGGCACATATGGAATATGTTCTGTACCTAATACTGGGTTACCTCGTTGGACTCGTCTGTGTTGGCGTAGGAATATGGATCGGTCGGAACTAACTAATCACGGCTTGCCTCGCGGGCGTACTCCCCTATACTATAGGGCCTCCCTTGACACGGGACGTATATACTTGTTATAATTACATACATGATACAAAAGGAAGTATTGGATTTTAAGGTATAGGGGGCATATGAGCCAGGCAGATCAAGATCGTCTCGCTATTACTTCTCCTTGGGGGAAGCAAGTAGTCTGTGCCTGCAATTGTGGTGAGACCTTCACAGAAGAGCACCGAGTAGGGGCACCTAGGCGCTATGTGGATACCCGCCATGCACGTAAGCAGGCTATGAGAACCTACCGTGAGAGGGTCAAGACTGGTGCTCGTATATGGGAAGACCGCCAGTGTAGGCGCTACGTCCCTAAGTCTCTTGAGGACGCAGAGAGAGCATTCAGGCTACACTGTGAGTATGGGCGTGTGGGGAACTCTCCCTGTACTAAGGCCCTCCCGAAGACTTCCCTCCGGTGCCCTGCAGTATTCCACAAGGACTACGAGTGCCAGCAGAAGCTCTGTATAGCCTACGGGACACTTCTTGATGACCTCATGGACTGGAAGATGCAGGGGAGGTATCAACGGAGGTTTACCAATATGGACGGGTTCTGGTTGACCGATATGGAGCGTGCTGATGCATTGAACCCTCTGCCGGAGGAATCTAGTAATCCATGGGAGGAGCCTAATGTCTACAGGGCTGACGACTAAGACCGTTGCAAATCAGTTCCACTTTGGTATTCTCTTCAATGAAGAATCTGAAGCTAGGGACTATGCTGCTACGATGATTCAGATTAGTGGTATAGATGTAGTTAGTGTCGAGTGGAGTAGCCGTTATATGCAGTGGGGAGTATTAGTGGAGGGGCCTTGGCTCGAAGGTAAGACAGAGCAAGAGATTGCGGTAGACCTATAGACTAGATAGAACGCTTTGTAGGACTTATGTAGTTACGTAAATTATTAAGTCTTGGAACAACTGTACTTAAACGTCCTGCCTCGCGGGCGTACAATAGGTTGACACGAGGGGTACTCCCATGCTACAATGGAAGGTACGAAAGGATCACATATATGCCTACCGAAGCACCAGTTAAGACTCCCACGAAGACCCCTACGAAGTCTCCTGATAAGAAACCAGCACCGGAGCGGTATTACGAGCCTCGTAGGCTTTGCCCAGATCAGAAGAAAGACGGAGCCTGGAGAACACAGCCTAGTACGTAACCAGTACTAGGGACTAACTACAGGGAGGCACAATGGCAGAGGGTCTTCGCGCCTATGCAAGTATGCCTGCTGAGCTTGCTCAGGAGATAACTGATCTCGCCCAAGAAGTCTGCCAGTACTTCCATCCCGACCTCTACCCTGACTTCCACTTTGAAGCTGTCTGGACAGATAGGGCTATATCAGATGATGAAGCACGTGATCGTATACAGGGGTTTCAGTACACGTTAGACCGTGAATTAGCCCGTTATACGGATGCTGTTATTGAAGGTGATGAACCAGTAGTGCCACAGGTTGGGGCCTGGATAAGCGATGTCTGGCCCTGGAAATTCGATGATGACTGGCGGGAGAAGCATCGGGAATGGATAGTATTATATAAGGAGTACGCCTCTACTCCAGAAGGCTTTAAAGACCTGGAAGGCAGGAGACTCCTCCGTGTAGACCTAGAGGCACTCCCCTTTAGTCTCCAGAGAGCCCTGGTTACTCGCTGGGAACGGGCTTGGGCAGCATACGATGGTAAGTATAGTATGGAGAAGGGGTTTTCTGATGGCTGATACATTTGTACTTACCCTCACTCCTGATGCTGCGTGGCTTATCCGTGGGATGATCCGACCGGGGATGGAAATAGACTGGCCAATGGAGGCTCCACAGGCTAAGCTGGACACAATTATGCGTGACCTACGCAGAAAGATCAACACCACGATCCTCCGTATGCTTGATGAAGACCTCAAGACGGTAGGCATTGACTGCACAGAAGCAGAAGCCTGGCTGATTGATTCTAGTGTTAATTTTGATGGGCCAGGGGGAGTAGGTTACAATCTCCTAGTACAACTCTTTCGTGGGTTCTGGTATCTGGACATCGGCCAGCACATTGCTGGTACGTCGGAGATCGTAGACGACCCCCATGCTAAGTGGTCTAATGAGACGCTTAAGGGGATCAAGAAGGATGATGAAACTCCCCTAACGCCAGATAGTCCTGGTCAACCTACGGGGTGGGCGGAACTCCTTGATGAAGACCCCCCTCTTGCAATTCCCTAAACCCTCCCCTTGACGTAAGGGTTAGCTTCATGGTATAATAACTATGGTGAAGCGATCACAGGCGCGATGCTTGTGATTCTGGGAGGTTCGCTTTTGCCTCCTAAGTAGGACCTCCCAGCACCCCTTTTCTTGTGAGGTCTAATGACAACGGACGAACGTTTCTTTCGACTCCATATTGTTAATACCCTAGCGACGATTGCAGCAGCTATGACTTCTGTTGTGGCTCTCATAGTTGCTGTGGTAGCATTGGTTAACTAATGGGGATGAGGCCCTGTATCCACTGCTTCATTGGTAGGCACTGTGGTCGGCGGTGTATGGGTTGTAGGTGTCCGTAAATGCCGGACAAGGGAGGAGCAACTATTAGCCCTAAGCGGCGCCGCTTGATTGCTGACCGTACTGAAGGTTATATTATCAAGCATCTTCCGGACTTTATTAGGAAGTTGGAAGAACTAGCCATGGGGATAATGATAGAGAAGACGGATGGGCGATCTGGCGAAACGCATATCTATATGAGAGCCCCAGACCGCCAGGCATTGGAGTTCCTTATTGAGCACGGACTAGGGAAGGTTCCACAGAGACAGGAACTAACAGGAGAAGGAGGGGGGCCAATAGATATCATACCGTGGCTGCCCGCCGCACCTAATGTTCCACAACTAGAAGATGGGAGTACAGATGCCGATTCACGGAGTTCCGCACAACCCGAAGAAGAAGCCGAAGAAGCAGAAGAAGTCGAAGAAGGCGTAATTGCCAAGAGCTAGACTATCTGCTCAACAGCAGGCTATCCGTCGTGGTGGCAAGCAGAGACGTGTCCTCTACCAAACGCATGAGGGGCCACAGACGGACTTCATGGAGAGCGAAGCAGAAGAAGTCCTCTATGGAGGGGCTAAGGGGGGCGGGAAGTCCTACGCGCTACGTGCTTGGGCTGTGCGCTACTGCATGACGTACCCTAGTGCAAGGGTGGTTCTCTTCCGCCAGTCATACCGTCAACTGGAGGAGACGCACATTATCTCCATCCAGCAGGAAGTCCCCGCGTCTATTGCTCACTATTCATCCAAGTCCCACGACCTAATCTTCAAGAACGGGTCGATCCTCCACCTTCGTTTTTGTGAGAAGGATGAGGATGCTAGAACCTATGACACGGCTGAGTTCGACGCAATCCTCCTAGATGAGCTTACACACTTCACACAATTCATCTATACGTATCTCACGTCTCGTTGTCGTTCTACTAAGTCCTGGTGGTCTGGACCGCGTATACGTGCTGGTGCAACGCCGCTGGGACGTGGACATGGATGGGTCAAAGAACGCTGGCGCGTACAAGGAGTAGCCAAGCCGATCAAGGAGGGTGAAGTCTGGAAAGGGCCTGTTTCTGAGGGAGGCATGACGCGCCAGTATCTCCCAGCCAGGGTGACTGACAATCCTACGCTAATGAAGGCCGACCCCCACTATCCCGAACGCCTCCGTGCTCTACCCTACGAAGAGTACCAAGCGGCTATGGGCAACTGGGATGTCTTCATGGGCCAGTTCTTCGTCCGCTGGCGTCCGGAGTTACATATAGTAAAACCTTTTGATATCCCCCCTGATTGGGACAGGTTCCTTTGTAATGACTATGGGTATGGCGCTCCTCATGCTACTTTGTGGTTCGCACGGCCTCCTGGCACTCAGGTTGCGTACTTCTATCGTGAGCAGTATGGCGAAGGCGTAAAGCTAACTGAACAGGTCTATCGAGCAAAGCAAGCGACAGTGGACTCCTCAGAAACCCTCCGTGCTGTGGTGCTCGACCCATCTCTCTTTGGTAAGGTGAATGTTAAAGGGGAGCAGATCGAGCCAATGTCCGAAGACTGGAAGCGGGGTTTTGCTGGAATAGCGCCTGTGCTCAAGGGTAACAATGAGCGCGTTCCTGGCTGGCGGTTGATGCGAGAGATGATTGACTGGACTGAGGACCCGACAGGGAGAATCAGCTCGCCTCCTCGGTTCTTTGTGTTTGACACTTGCGTAAACCTAGTGCGAACGCTCCCGTTGCTCATCGTAGATGAACACAACGTAGAAGACGTAGACTCAGACGGTGAAGACCATGCTCCGGATGCTGCCCGTTATGGCCTGAGACATGCCTTCTCTGGTGCAGGGCGACGGGGGGTAGGACAAAGGTACGCAATTGGGCCATCTGGCATTGTTACAAGATAGTATGGTATACTATATAGTGGGCCTATGACACTTAAAAACGCATCAGACGCTGAACTATGGAAACTCCGCGATGAAATAAAGAAGGACTTTATCACTCGTGATACTCTTTGGGACAACCGCAGGGAAATCCGCTACCGTCGAATGGGGCCAGCACTAGAGGCTCTCCCCCTGAACTCCCGCGTAAAAGATACGGCGCTCATGGTGTATCAGACGGAGATGCCTAACCAGGAGGCGCATAAGCGTACTAAGCGGTTGATTGCGAATAAGCCTCAGTATGAGGTGATCCTACTTCGTTCTGGGGGTGGTCTCCAGACGTTGGCTCAGGAGCTAGAGAATGGCGTAAAGGCTCTTGGTAAATGGATGAGCCGTGGGAACCCAACCTTTGACTGGAAGCTCACACAGCATCAGCAGGGGGACGGACTAGGGATAATCAGGGTGGACTTCCTACCGGATCACGGGCAGTCTCTAAAGGACTTTGACCTAGACGATATTATTGCTGGGGATGAAGATGAATCAATTGAGGGGGCGGCTGAACGGAACAAGGCTCGTGCTGCATTTAGGACCGCTAGGACTAAAACAGAGAATGATGGGGATGCCTTCAAGGTTGTCACGGATGACGCCCTCCGTGCTGAGTTTCCCCCTTTCCGGCTCATAGCTGTAGACCCGCTTAACTGCTACTGGCATGAGGATGATGACGGTATTGCTGTCATGGTTGAAACAGGGGAGAAGGCCCTTAACCCGCTTCTGGAAGCCTTTAGTGATTATGGTCTTCGTTTTGACAAAGACACAGGTAAGATATTCATAGACGAAGAGACAACTGAGGCTGTTGGGTCGCGTACCTATCCGGCGCTGGACACAGGGTCTTCTAGATTTTCCACCACGAGCAATGTTAGTGCTAGTGTGTCTTATACAGAGGTTCGCACACGAGACAATATCTTTATTATGATCGAGCACCCGAAACTCCGTAAGGGGTCTAGGCGTCGAGGTGGTCGTGGTGTTGTCTTCTCGTTCCCGAACCCGTTTGGTCCGTATACTACGGGTTATGCCCTTGTTCCTGGTGATGTGACGACAGACGATGATCCGGCTTACAAGTACCAGCCAGTAATCGAGGGTGTACTCTCTACGGCTCAGGCGTTGAATGTCCTAATGACTGCACGGCTATCGGCGTCTATTGAGGAAGCCCTCGCGCCTGCGTACGTGAAGGTATCGTCAGACCAGCCCATGTTGCCTCCGGATGAAGAGAAGACCCCTGAGATCGGCCAGGAAAACCGCGCTATCCCGACTATTGCCGGTGAGATCAAGCGCGTCGAGACTCCTAATGCGGATATAGACAAAGCTGAGGCACGGCTGCTCTCAGAGACCGAACTCTACCAAATGGCAGAGGCTCAAGAAGGTGGAGCATCGTCTGAAACTTCAGGGCACAGGCTGGCTATTCAGGTTGCCCAGGCCGATATCCAGATGGTTCCTTACCAGAACGTACGGGCACGTGCGCTTGAGGCGATTATGAAGGGTATTATCTACGCCATTCGTAAGCATGGGCTTCCAGTGTATATTCCGGCCCTCCCAGACGGGGGGCGTAAGGGAGATAAGGTTCGTGTTGCTGAGCCTGCAAAGATTACTCCTGAGATGGGAGACTTACCTTTTGATATCCTTGTAAGCCTAGGGGCTGAGACCCCTATAACGAAGTATGCCAAGTGGCAGGCATTGGCTCAGCGGATGGAGCAGGGGACGGCAAGTTACCAGACCGTGGTGGAGCAGTCGGATGTGGAAGACCCCGAAGAAGAGATCGCCCGTGTTATGGAGGGCAGGGTGCTTATCCAAACGATGGAGCAGCTTACGCCTATGCTTGTCGAGTTGGCTCTTGCGGCCGGTAAACGGCGGATTGATGAGATGGTTAATCCGGAGCCCGAGAGTGCTCCTGGAGCTGGTGATCAGCTTCCGCTGGACTTGGGAATTGATCCCGCAACAGGCTTAGCGGGTGGAGGTGGGGCACCTGGCCAGCCACAGGATCAGGTACGTTTGCCTGGCCTCAACATGCCTGTTGTTCAGGGTACAAGTGATTTTGGTCCCCGTAGTCCTGAAGGGGTGGAGGTGCTCCCTCGTGGCTAAGGCAGGTTTCAATGAGTTGATGAGCGCAGAATGGATTAACGATAGGTTCATCAATGTGCTAGATGGCGTAACACAGCTTATAGATCGTATTGTTGCTTCGATCTACGCTGATGGTTACGGGCCACTAGAGACATCTCTAACTGGTCCTGATATTGAGAAGCTCAGCGCAGAGGCATTTCAGGAAATCCTTGCATCGCAACCGACATTAGGTGGACAGGCTGAATTGTTACATGAAGCAGAGCGACTAGGGATTCCAAGGCAGTTGACCCGAACCCCCTAGACGTGTTATAATTGTAGGTAGTAGGCCGTGAGACGAAAAGTCTCAGGAGGCGCGGCTATGGAGTATCCATGGCTGTTCGTACGTCTCCAGAAGATTCTCTCCGTAATATCATCATACGGAATGCGCCCGGTCCCCGAAATAACCAAAACGGTGATGATGATCGAGGTTTTGACTACAGCCTTCCAGGGCTTATTGGGATTCCTACACCTGATGGCTTTGGGGGATTCTTCTTTGACTATCAGCGTGACCCTACGTTCCAACTAGGTGGGGCAGGTGGTGGTGGTGGCTCCCCCCAATTTCGTCCAGGCGAACTATCACTTCTTCAGGCACAACTAGCCGAACAACAGCGGTCGGCTCAAGCAGGAGAGGCCCTCTCTGGTAGACAGTTGGGGATCGACCGTGCGCTAGGTTCCCTAGGCGCATTTAACCAGCAACAGCAGTTTGGTGGGGGACTTCTCCAGCAGCTTATGGCTGTTCAGCAGGACCCCTTCAGCATTGTGCCTGCACTTACCGCCTTTGGTCAGGGACCAGGCGCAGGAGGCGTATTAGCAGGCGCAGTTGACTTTGCAAGCACTGGAGGGCAAGGCCGTCCGGCTCCGCCAATCTTCGGTGAACTTGTTGACCAACTTACACGATCCCTAGGGTCGTCCTCTCTCGCTGGTCTAGGAGGCTCTGATCAGAATGCGGCGCTTCTCCAGAAGCTGCTCTCTAACACGGGGGGCTTCTAGTGCCTCATACGTCTACCGCGACTCGCAGGAGAAGCAACAACCCGCGAACCCGTAATACTCTTCTAGGTACATCCCCCTTTGCGCGGAAGCTCCCTGGATTGCAGCCTCCGAACCGTCCAGGCGGCGCGAGAACATTTCCTACGTTTCAGCCACCTACACGGGAGTCAGCATTTCCAAGGGGAGCCCCTGGCCTTCAGCCTCCGGTAAGGGAGTCAGTGTTTCCACGGGGGGTTCCTGGCGCTCAGCCGCCCATCCGTAATCCTCTGATTGATGGCGGAGGTCTCCAAGACCCCTTTAGCGTGGCTGCTGCTGGAACATCTCTTACATCTGCTCTTGGTCCTGGTGGTCAGTTTCTAGTTACAAGTGATAACCCGTTTACTCAGTCACGTTTTGGTGGGCAGGTCGGGGGCGGGACGAATATTCCTACCATTGCAGAGACTACACCAGAGGGAGCTGACCGCCAGAGGATGGCAGACCTACAGAGGTTTGACCGTCTGGGGTTCGCAAAGGAACTAGATAGGCGCCGTGGGATTACATTGCAAGGTACAGGCAAGACAGGAGAAGTAGCGAAGCTCCTAGCAACTGATGTTCAAAATAATCCGTTTATCAGCCCTGAAGGACTGGGACAGCTCCAACGAGGATTGGCGCCTCTACTTAACCAAATTGATCCGGCCTTCTTTCGACATACAAATCCGATAATTGTTCAGTCAATGTTGGGGCTGCTCCAGAGTCTTGGGGTTCGCCCGGAGTCAGTTGCTTTCCAGCAACAGGCCGCTAGACCAGAAGGATTTTAACATGCCTCACACTCAACCAGACATGGGACACTTCCATGCTATCTTTGATGTTATTAAGGTCGGATCGCGCTACCAAGTGTTTGATATCCGTGATAATTCGCCCGTAGGGAAATCTCACGCTACGCGAGCTGACGCGGTTGAGTTTAAGCAAGAACTTAATGCGGAGATGGAACTCATGGGTGCTATGGGGCACGGGAAGAGCACTATTGAGAAGTGGCTAGAAGTCGAGCATAAGGCGTCTCGGTTCAAGTTCTCTCCCCAAGAAGCCGGAGTCGGCGCAGGCGAAACAGGCACTGCGAAGGTGTCCTAAGGGGCTTATTAAAGCAGGAGGTACCCGTGGCTCTTAAAGACCTTGCGGCGCGAAAAGTGTATGCCGCAGCGTATTACCAGAAGCATCGGGATTACCTCAAAGGCCGTGTAATGGCACGTGCCAAGGCGCACCCAGGGCAGATCAAGGCAAGTAATAAGGCGTACTATCGCAAGAACTGTGACAGGATTAAGCAGCGGACGATGGCTTATGAGAGAAAGCGGCGGGCGGAAAGCATAGAGTATCGTCTACGCCACAACCTGCGGAGGCGAATACCGAACGCAATCAGGCAGGGGGTAAAGGCGGGATCAGCTATTCGCTTACTAGGTTGTACTATTGATTATTTTAAGGACTATATTGCTGCCCGCTTTAGGCCGGGTATGACGTGGGATAATTATGGTGAGTGGCATCTAGATCATATAAAACCTCTGGCAAGTTTTGATTTGACAGATTTGGATCAGATGGTGATAGCCTGTTATTACACAAATATGCAGCCATTGTGGGCTGCTGATAACATGCGAAAGGGGGCACGTTTCGCCTTTTAGGTTCATCCCAGATGGGCGTACGGTCTTCCCTAAGCCACGACGTAGGCCAACGCAGCCTATTATCCGTCGTCCGGAGGCCCCTCCTCCACCTGCACCCCCGCCAGTTAACCGTCAGTTCCAGAGCCAACTTGATAACCAGCTCCTGCAACAGACAAAGGCTGCTGTAGAGGAGAGTTCTCAGCAGCAGGACTTGTTCCGTCGAAAATTCGCTATCGACCGCCAGCGACAGCAACGGATGGCGGCTGAACAACAGGTTGAGATGGATCAACGACAGCAGCAACTTGCCCTTCAACAAGGCTTTGCGCCTGAGGCAAATGACCTAGACGTGCATGTAAAACAGGCTGCTGCGTTCCGGTCAGGTTCGACTAATCGCCCTTATCAAGATGTCCTTGAGGAAGAACGACTAGATGAAGGGTCAAGGAGGGCCGTGAGGTTTCAGAAGTCTGTAGAAGGGCTGTCGCCCCTCCAACTATCTGAGTTTGGCGTGATGGCAGCAGGGCTACAAAAGGAAGGGCTACAGGCGAGTGAGTACCAGCGCATCTTGGAGACGGTCCGTGCTGGTCAGCCCCTGGATACGTTTTCGTCTGAGCAGATTGAGAAGGCTAACAGGATTTATCGTGCTACTGAGGGAGAGGACCTAACGACGGGAGAGGCGCCTGTACCAGACGTTGACTCAGTTATAGCGGCA
>LAZR01001714.1_pt1 | contig 13590 bp, 12 predicted proteins | sample 329461 | NCBI WGS metagenome assembly LAZR01 (sample SAMN03002196, study PRJNA259156) | marine sediment metagenome | biome: sea floor; feature: Hydrothermal impacted sediments; material: marine sediment; isolation source: Loki non-amplified sample from Loki's castle hydrothermal vent sediment ...
AACTTCAATTTATTGTGACCGTCATCCACAAGCCCGAGCTCATTATTCTTGATGAGCCGTTTTCGGGTCTGGACCCTGTTAACACCAAGCTTTTTAAAGATATCATGCTGGAGATGAAGAAAAAAGGTCGAACAATAGTATTCTCCACTCACCGCATGGAACAGGTCGAGATGATCTGTGACAACATATGTCTAATAAATAAAGCTGAAAGAGTGCTGGAGGGAAATTTAAGCCAGATCAAGAAGCAGTACGGGAAAAATACAGTTATACTGGATTACGACGGCGAAGCAGATTTTATTAAAGATTTTCCCGAGATTGAAAAAATCGATGACTATGGAAAATTCATGGAAATCAAACTTAAAGAGACGTCTTCCCCCCAGGATCTCCTCCCCAAACTGGTGGGGAAAATCAGTATCAACAAATATGAAGTAAAAGAGCCGACATTGAACGCAATTTTCATCGAAAAAGTCGGAGGAAAGGAAGTCAAAGATGAGTAAGATACTATTAGTCATTAAAAGAGAATATATTCAGATGGTAAGGACCAAAGGCTTCATTATCGGCACTGTCCTGGGTCCGGTTTTCATGATCGCCTTAATCGTGATCCCGATCATTGTTTCCTCAGTTTCTGTGGAAAAGCAGGAAACCATAGGAGTGGTGGATTTAACAAATGAAATATTTATGGAACTGGATAAGAAACTGGATCATAAGGATTATAGGCTCAAGGATGGGTCTCGCCGTTACCTCCTTGAAAAATTCGAGCCTTCTGCAGGCATTGAGGAGTTAAGGCGCGAGTTAAGAGAAAGAGTGTTAAAGAAGAAGCTCTCAGCTTATATTTATATTCCTGAAGATGTCTTAGAAATTGGAGCTCGCGAATCAGCAGTTAGAGAGTCCGAACCGGAGGAGGAAAAAGTCGAATATGTCTCCGACCATACTACTGATTTTGAAAAGTTGAGAGCTCTCAATGGGGCTCTAAACAATGTCGTCATCGAAAAAAGATTGAAAAGAGAAGGATTGGATCCTCAAAAAGTCGCCCAGTATATCAAGCGTGTGGGGCTACAGCCCATAAAAATAACAAAAAAGGGAGAGGAAAAAGATAGTGGGGGAACTTTTATGATTTCCTATATCCTGGCTCTTATCATCTATATGGCAATTTTAATTTACGGGCAAGTCATAATGAGGGGGGTTATCGAGGAAAAAAGTTCGAGGGTAGTGGAAGTCGTGCTTTCTTCTTTAAAACCTTTTCAGCTCATGATGGGAAAAATTTTGGGAATCGGCGCTGTAGGCTTAACTCAATTTTCTATCTGGACTTTGTTCGGGATCGGTGCTTCTGTCTATGGTACATCGTTTATCCCTGCTGGGGCAAATTTTGCTATGCCCAGCATTCCTGCCCATGTCTTTGTCTATTTTGTGATTTTTTTCATTCTGGGTTATTTTCTTTTTGGAACCCTTTATGCAGCCATAGGTTCCCTGGTCAATTCAGAAAAAGAAGCCCAGCAGTTGGTTATGCCGGTAACCATGTTTTTGATTATTCCGATCATGCTCATGATATTTATCATAAGGGCTCCTAACAGCTCGCTTGCTGTATTTTTATCCTTTATACCGTTTTTCTCCCCGATTTTGATGTTCTTGCGCATCACTGTTCTTATTCCTCCGTTTGGGCAGATTGGAGCCTCTATCGTGATTCTCATCCTGACCATTCTTTTGATGATATGGCTTACAGCCAAAATTTACCGGATTGGGATTTTAATGTACGGCAAACGACCTAAATTAACCGAAATAGTCAGGTGGATAAGATATAGCTAAGCCTGTAATTATTATTCTTTGGGACAAACTATATTCTTTATATGCCCTCATGTTCAGGGGAAAAATACGAAGTATCATAAATTTATTTTTTTAGGGGTGAACCTTTTCGAGAATTGTTCCGTAATAAACTCTGAAGACATAATCATGAGGCCGGGAATGCAAAGATTAAAAAGAATTGATGAGGAAAATAAGATATTGATTTGGTTGGAGTGAAAGAACCGGTTTCAGTTCTTTTTCTAAGAGAATCGCCAGAAAAATTTAAAATGGAAGAAAAGAGAGAGGTAGAGCATGAAGACGTCTACATTCTTGTGGATAAGATCAAGGAAGGAGACAGAGAGGCTTTTATGACTTTAACCCGTCTTTACCAGAAGAAAGTTTTCTTGCTGGCTTACTCTTTCTTTCGTAACAGGGAAGATGCTCTGGATATTGTTCAGGAAACCTTTTTAAGGTTTTACGAGAAGGTAAGAATGTTCCAGAGAGGGAAAAATTTTCAAAACTGGTTTTTACAGATTGCCAAAAACCTGTGTGTAGATTATTACCGGAAAAATTACAGCAAAAGTAAGGAATGGGATAGGAGTAAACCTATAGACGAGATGAATCTGCCTGATCAGAGTTCGTATGATCCGTTGGGCTCATCAGACTTAAGAGAAATAATTTCTGCCTGTCTTAAAAAGCTGGCAGAGAAACAGAGGATGATATTTGTGATGAGACACTACAACCAATTTAAATACAGGGAAATAGCCCAGATATTAGATATTTCCCTGGGAACAGCAAAGTCTCTTCATTTTAAAGCTGTTCGAAACTTAAGGGGCTTGATGGCCCCCTATTTAGGGAGACAGCTATGATGGATTGTAAAAAAATTAAAAAAGATTTAGTAGCCTTCCTCTACGGAGAGCTTCGAGAAGATGAAAAAGAGCTTCTGAAAACTCACCTCGAAGCCTGCCCCGATTGCAGGAAGGAACTGCAGCATATGAAAGAAGTCATCAAAGGAGCAGACTCTCTCCAGGAAGATATCGAGAAAGCCATGGCTTCTGTGGATTGGGAAGAGCTCCCTTCAAGGATTACTGAAGCTGTGTTTGCCAAGGAAGCTCCTCTCCCTCGAGAACCATGGTTGGCAGGTATTTCAAGATTCTTCTTTCAATCCAAATTGAGGCCTGCTTATGCGGCTCTCCTCATAGGTGTTCTGCTGGGTTCTTTTATCACCTTCATAGTTTTCAGGGCTCCTCTTCCAAGAGAGGTAGAAGCAGGAAACTTCTTAGTATCTCGAGATTTCTTGGAAAACGTGGAGTTGGAAATGGCCAGGAGGGAGACATTGAACTATCTTGAAGAGAGTCAATATCTGCTTTTGGACTTCATCCAATCTCCTTCTGAGAGATCGGCAGAATTCTGGCAGAGTGAATTTGTTTCCCAGAAAGCAAGAGGTATTCTCGCCAGGAAAAAATATATCAGCCCTCAACTGGACAAATTTAAGATGGCCAAGGCGAAAGCGATCTGTGATCAGATTGAATATCTATTCTATGAACTGGTACAGATAAGCGCCCAGCTCTCAGAAGAAGAGGTCAGTAAAATCCAGAATATGATAGAAGAAAAAAAGCTTCTTCTTAAGATAAAACTATTGAAGAAAGAATTGGAACAAAGTGAGGTATAAGATGAGAAAATTAATCATAAATATTGGAATTCTTCTTCTCGCCTCCTTGCTTCTTCAAGCATACGCCCAGGCACAGCCCGATGAGAAACTTTTTCGGGAAGCAAAAATCCTTATCTTTGATAAGGAGTGGAAAGATGCTCAAGAGAAACTGGAGGATCTCCTCGAGAAGTATCCGGACAGTTCCTGGTATTCCCAGGCTGTTTTCTACAGAGCTAAATGCTTGAAGGAACAGAGGAGGAAAAAGCTGGAAGCATTGAAGGCATTCCGGGACTACATCAAGAGAAGAGACCGGAGCAAAAGTTTAGCCGAAGATTCTGAGCTTTCGATCATTGACTTAGCATACGAGCTTTACAAGGATGGAAAAAGGTCCTACCTGGCTGAGATAGAAAAAAGGCTTTCCAGTTCAAACAGAGTGGTTAGGTATTTTGCCGCCATTAAACTTAGTCAAGTGAAAGAGAAGAAAGTTGCGTCCAGAGCAGTTCCTGTCTTGAAGGAAATCATCAAGAAAGAAAAGGATGATGAGCTTAGAGACAGGGCAAAAATAGCCCTTCTCCGGGTTGATCCTGGTGTCTTGAAAGATTTAGAAGAGGAAAGACCCGTGAGAAAAGCAAAGTTATTGAAAATAAGAGTTTGGAAAGACGGTGAGCAGACGCTTAAGATCAATATTCCCTGGGCTCTGGCTGACCTTGCACTGGGCTCTATTGAAGAAGAAGAAAAAGCCTCATTGAAAAAAGAAGGCTATGATCTGGATACAATCATGAAAACTCTCGCAGAAGTCGGGGAAATCATTTACATAGAAAATAAGGAAGAAGGAACCATCATCAAAATATGGATAGAATAATTATAGGAGGCATCAAATGAAAAAAGTCGCAAGTTTAGTTTTAATCGTTTTTGTACTGGGTGTTTTTCTGCCCAATCTTCTTCTGGCAGATAGCAAGGATGAAATCCAGGCTATCAAGAAAGCGGTCAAGAAAAATCCAGACTATAAGGCCGGAGAGGAAGTGAAGTGGTTCAAGCTGCTCGTCACGGATAACAAAACAAAAAAAGACAAGGTTAAGATCACGCTGCCGATTTCCTTAATTGAAACTCTTCTCAAGTGCGTCGATGAAGATGACCTGGATATCGATGGTGATGAGTGCGATATTGATCTCAAAGAGCTGTTCGCGGAACTGAAGAGACTGGGTCCGGCGGTAATCATCGAGGTTATCGAAGATGATGAAACAGTGAAGATTTGGTTTGAGTAAGGTCGAAATAAGCCCGAATAAAGAAAGGGGAAACTTTTTTCCGGGCTTGATGAATCAAGCCCCTACAGCTAAATCAAGCCCCAACTGATGGGAAAAAGTATTACGTCCCCTTTCTCCTGTATCAAGGGAAATGGAATGTCATTTCATTTCCGTTTTTTTATGCAGTAATCAATTTAGTTTCGTATTAAATCTTGCCGAGTGATAATGGGAATAGGTCCCAAAAAATGCTGCTTAAAAAAAAAGGGGACAGGCTGCTTTTTCTGCAAGGAAGAGGACTGTCTTTAGTCGTGGACAGTTCGCACAGAAAAAGTAGCCTGTCCCCTTTGGGAACTTTGGAGTCTTTGGAAGCGTCCCCTTTTTACTTTTTTATTGATGGGTAATATAAATTAAATATGCAGGGGAGCGGCTGATGAATTTTAGCCGATAAATATGGCTGCTAACTCTCCTTATAAAAAGCAGACTCGATGTTTTGATTTATTTCTAAACCTGAAAGATTTCTCTTTGAAAAGCTTTAAGCAAGCATCTACAGCTTCAGCATAATAGAGGACACCCTTCTTCTCCGAGATTTCCTTCAGTGCCTTTTTAAAGCCGAGAGCTGCTCTGTAGGGTCGGCGTGAAGCTATTGCTTCCACAACGTCAGAAACTGCCAAGATTCTTGCTTCCATAAGAATATCTTCACCCGATAGGCCTGCAGGATACCCGGAACCATCCATTCTTTCGTGGTGTTGAAGCACGATTTCGGCTATAGGATATGGAAATTCTATTGTCTTTAAAATATCGTAACCGACATTGGGGTGAGTTTCAATCATACTATAGTCGATTTCAGTGAGAGGCCCAGGCTTGCTGAGAATCTCGGAAGGTACCAGTATCTTTCCTATATCGTGAACAACTCCAGCCATGCGGATTCCATCAACCTGGTCAGTTGAAAGGTCTATCTCTCTGGCTATCGCGCAGGCCAAATAGGTCACTCTCTGTTGGTGGCCCGCAGTATAAGGATCTCTCATTTCTACTGCTGATGCCAGAGCATAGACCGTTTCCTCAAGGTTTTTTCGTAATCTCTCGAAGCTTTGCTTGCGTTCCTCCTCTGCTTGCTTGCGCTCGGTGATATCTCTTAGAATTCCTATCTCTTTTGCTTCTCCCTTTTTCCCTATGTTTACTGTATTTGCCTCAACCATCCTCTCTGCCCCATCCTTTGTTATGATTCTGAATTCGCTGTTGCGAGGCGCTTCTTGTCCTTTTTTATTTTCCTTTTCCCTTTCCTTAATAAATTTTTTATCATCTGAGTGGACAATATTCAAGAAATTGAATTTTTTGTCGCCCAGCTCTTCTTTTTTTAGGCCAGTAAGTTTTTCAAAAGCAGGATTGGCGTATTGAAAGCCGTCTTGCGAGATTATATAGATAGCATCGTGGGCATTCTCTACCACGCTCCTATATCGCTCTTCACTCTCTTTTAACATATTTCCCATCTTATACTGGTATAGAGCCATCTCGATGACTGAATACAGCTCCCTATCCTCGAAGGGTTTGAGAATAAAGCCAAATGGCTCAGTTATCTTTGCTCGCTCCAGCGTTTTATCGTCTGCATAAGCAGTAAGATAGACAACGGGAATATTGAGACTAGAGCTTATTGCGGAAGCAGCCTCAGTGCCATCCATTTTGCCTTCGAGTACAATGTCCATCAGCACTAAATCGGGGTGTGTCTCTTCTGCTTTTTTTACGGCTTCCTCTCCAGAAAGAGCAATGCCGGAAACAGCATATCCGAGTCTCTCCAGTGTAAATTTTATATCATCGGCAACGATTTGTTCATTTTCGACTATTAAGATCTTTACGCTATTCATTATCAACCTTATTCTTTATCATTACCCCAAGACGTCCAGTTTCATGAAATATGAGAATAAGCGGCAACAAAATTGTATTGCACTGAGAAGAAGTGCGGAATTCTTGCTCGTTTTTTTTCTTGAACTGGCTGATCCCCTCCAAAGGGAAATCAAGCTTATTTAGTAATCGATAATACTTTATGTATCTTGCCTTTTAAAACTAAATTTTCAACAGGCTTAATAATATAATCATCACAGAATGAGCCTAATGCTTTTATCCTGGATTTATCTTCATCTTTGGCAGTGAGCATAATAATGGGAATATTCTGTGTTTTCTCATTTCCCTTTAACTTTTTCAATACTTCAAGTCCACCTATTCCCGGCATCATAATATCAAGAAGAATTAAGTCCGGCTTTTCCTTACGGGCGATCTGTATTCCCTTTCTCCCCCTCGTTGCGATGATAATCTTATAGTTACTAATTGCTTCTAAATTTTTTTTGACAAAGTAGCAAAAGTCTTCTTCGTCATCTACGATAAGTATTTTTTCCATCATCTAATTCCTCCTCTTAGCAAAATGGTAAAATGATCTTAGCAGTAGTTCCCTTTCCCGGTTTGCTCTCTATTACTAAATCACCATTATGGTTGTTTACAAGCATCTTGGACATGGACAACCCGAGGCCTGTTCCCTTTATCTCTCTTTTTGTTGTAAAAAATGGCTCGAAGATTTTTTGCAGATTCTTTTTCGAGATCCCCTCGCCCGTATCCGCGATTTCGATTACACAGAGTTTTTTAGCAAATGAAAATTCTGAAGGCGCCATTTTGTATGTTTTGATCATGAGCAATCCTCCATTTGGCATGGATTCAATGGCATTCAGTAAAAGATTAAAGAAAACCTGCTGCATCTGGCTTTTATCGATTTCTAAAAACATTTTTTCTTTTGCAAAGTGAGTTTTAATTTTTATTTCAATCAAAGGAGTTCTGTATTTAAATAATGATAAAGTCTCCCTTATTAAACCATTCGGATCTATTCTTTCAGTTTTTAGTATAGACGGCCGGGAGAACTTCAATAAGTCCTTCACGATTCTATCTGCTCTAAATGTAGATTCCTTAATCTTCTTTATGGCTGTTTTTATTTCAGGGTCAACTCTCGATAGTTTCATTTCCAGGAATTCTGATCCTCCAAGAATAATTCCTAATGGATTTTTTATCTCATGCGCGATTCCGGATGAAAACCTTCCTAAAGCTGCCAGCTTTTCAGATTGTATCAGTTCCTGCTGTGTTTTTTTTAACTTCCTTTCCATCTTGTGTTTGTAGAGAGCTATTTCCAGTATGGAGCACAATTCTTTGTCATCGAAGGGTTTGAGGATATAGCCAAATGGCTCTGTTACCTTTGCCCGTTCAAGCATCTTCTTATCTGCATATGCAGTGAGATAGACAATAGGAATATCGAAGCGAGAGCGTATTAGTGCGGAAGCCTCAATGCCGTCCATTTCTCCTACCAGAACAATGTCCATCAGCACTAAATCAGGCTGCAGATCCTCAGCTTTTTTTACGGCTTCCTTACCAGAGATAGCAGCCCCGGAAACAGCATAACCAAGCCTATGCAGACTCATTTTTATATCCTCGGCAGCAATTCTTTCATCTTCAACCACAAGGATTTGTTTTTTCTTCATTTTTTCTTCAATGGAATATTTGACTTCGGCCACTATTCAAGCTTAACCTTTTTCTCGTGAAATAATTTTAAGCAAGCATCCACCGCCTCTGGATCATAAAGGATGCCTTTATCTTTGGAGATTTCCCCTAAAGCCTTATTAATACCTAAAGCCGGTCGGTGAGGCCTTGGGGTAGACATAGCCTCAACAACATCAGCAACTGCTAAGATTCTCGCCTCCGGAAGAATATCTTCACCCGATAGACTCTCAGGATATCCAGAGCCATCCATTCTTTCATGGTGTTGAAGCACGATTTGGGCAACTGGATAGGGAAATTCTATTGCCCTTAGTATGTCATAACCGAATTGGGGGTGTAATTTAATCATGTAGGATTCAAATTGGGATAAGTTATCGGGCTTGATGAGAATCTCAGTAAGTATTTGTATTGTGCCGACATCATGAACAGATCCAGCCATGCGAAGTCCATCAACCTGCTCTTCTGGAAGGCCCATCTCCTCAGCTATATTGCAGGCTAGGTTAGATACCTTTCTTTGATGACTGGTAGTATAGATATCTCTCTTTTCAACTGCTAAAGCCAGAGCTTTGACCGTTTCCACCAGGTTTTTTCGCAATATCTTTTCCCTCTCTTTTAATATGCTTTCCATTTTTTGCTTGTAAAGAGCCATCTCAATAGTAGTCTGCAGATCCTTGTCCTCGTAGGGTTTAATGATATATCCAAATGGATCTGTTATTATTACTTTATTTAATGTCTTTTGATCTGAACAGGCAGTAAGATAGACAACAGGAATCTCGAAGCGAGAGCGTATTAGTGCGGAAGCCTCAATGCCATCCATTTCTCCTGCCAGAATAATGTCCATTAGCACTAAATCAGGCTGCATATCCTCAGCTTTTTTTACGGCTTCCTCACCAGAGATAGCTGTTCCGGGAACGGAGTATCCGAGCTTCTGCAGGCTAATTTTTATATCCTCGGCCACAATTCGTTCGTCTTCAACAATAAGAATTTGTTTTTTTTTCATCAGCAATTATCCTGAATTATTCATAAAAAATGCCGATACTTTCTGCAATTACAGCAATATCAAAAAGATATCCTGATATTGCTGTAGATTCTGATAAACACTTATTCGAAAAGAAACTATCTATATTAATCGGCATTTTTTCCCCGGTGGCGAGTCGATCTCACCGCATCTGCTTCGTTGCAGCCCATTTGCAATGGAGGACCACAGCTTCATGGGCTGACGCCTTGCATCCGACGACATATATTTTAAATAACATCGTCGTTGCGAGCGGAGCGTGGCAATCTGGCAACCTCGACTCGTGAATAATCCAGGTTATTCAAAATCAAATCTTTTTTCGTAAAATAATATCAAGCAGGCATCAACTACATCAGAATCATAAAGAATACCCTTATCTTTGATTATCTCCTCCAGGGCCATTCCAACACCAAGAGTTGGTCTGAAAAGACGGTAGGAAGACATAGCCTCGACTACATCAGCAACTCCCATAATTCTCGCCTCCAGAAGTATTTCTGCACCCTTTAAACCCGCTGGATATCCAGAACCATCTATTCTTTCATGGTGTTGAAGCACGATTTGGGCAACTGGATAGGGAAATTCTATTGGCTTCAATATTTCATAACCGATCTGAGGGTGCATTTTGACTATAACGAATTCAAATGGGGATAAAGGATGCGGCTTGATGAGAATCTCAGTAGGTATTCGTAATTTACCAACATCATGAACTGGACCAGCCAGACGAAGTCCATCAATCTGATTTTTTGAGAGATCCATCTCTCTGGCTAGGGCACAGGCCAGTTTAGTCACCCTCCTTTGATGACCCACAGCATAAGGATCTCTCTTCTCCAGTGCTGATACTAGGGCATTAATCGTTCCCTCGAAGGATTTTTGTAATCTTTCATAACTTTTTATAAGTTCTTCTTCTGCCTTCTTGCGCCTGGTGATATCTCTTAAAATTCCAACTTCTTTAACTTCACCCTTTTTCCCTATTTTTGCTGTATTTGCCTCGACTATCTTCTCCGTTCCGTCCTTGGCTATAATTCTGAATTCTTTACCGAGAGGCACTTCTATTCCTCTTTTTTTCCCCTTTTTCCTTTCCTTAATTACTTTTAGATCATCTGGATGAATAATATTCCAGAAATTGAATTTCTTGCTGCACAGCTCTTTCTTTTTCCAACCGGTAAGTTTCTCAAAACCAGGGTTTGCGTACTGAAGAGTATCTTGAGTGATTATATAGATGGCATCGTGTGCATTCTCGACAACGCTCCTGTATCTCTCCTCACTCTCCATTAACATATTTCCCATCTTATGCTTGTAGAGCGCCATCTCAATATTTATCTGTAGGTCCTTGTCGTCGAAGGGTTTTAGAATATAGCCGAATGGCTCTGTAATTTTTGCCCTTGCCAGCGTTTTTTTGTCTGCGTGGGCAGTAAGATAGACAACAGGAATATCGAAGCGAGAGCTTATTGCGGAAGCAGCTTCAATGCCATCCATTTCCCCTTTTAGGACAATGTCCATCAGCACTAAATCAGGGTGCATTTCTTCTGCTTTTTTTACGGCTTCCTCTCCAGAGACAGCTGTGCCGGAGACAGAATATGCGAGCCTCTGCAAACTCATTTTTATATCCTCGGCCGTAACTCGTTCGTCTTCAACAACAAGGATTTGTTTCTTCATCTTTTTTTCTTCAATGGAATATTTGACTTTAGCCACTATTCAAACTTAAACTTTTTTTCGTGAAATAATATTAAGCAAGCATCCACAGCCTCAGGATCATAAAGGATACCTTTATCTTTGGAGATTTCCTCTAAAGCCGTATTGATACCTAGAGCAGGCCGGTAGGGCCTTGGAGAAGACATGGCCTCAACAATATCAGCAACTGCTAAAATTCTCGCTTCCGGAAGAGTATTTCCACCCAATAAACCCGCAGGATATCCGGAACCATCTAGTCTTTCATGATGTTGAAGCACGATTTGGGCAACCGGAAAGGAAAATTCTATTACCTTCAATATGTCATAACCGAATTGGGGGTGCATTTTAACCATATAGGATTCAAATTGGGATAAGTGATCTGGCTTGATGAGAGTCTCAGTAAGTATTTGTATTGTGCCGATATCATGAACTGATCCAGCCATACGGAGTCCATCAACCTGCCCTTCTGTAAGGCCCATCTCCTTAGCTATATTGGAGGCCAGGTTAGCCACCTTCCTTTGATGACCGGCAGCATAAACATCTCTCGTTTCAATTGCTAAGGCCAGAGCTTTGATCGTTTCCATAAGGTTAATTTTCAATATCATCTCTCTTTCTTTTAACGCATTCTCCGTTTTTTGTTTGTAAAGAGCCATCTCAATAGTCGCCTGCAGGTCTTTGTCGTCGAAGGGTTTTAGAATATAGCCGAATGGCTCTGTTATTTTTGCCCTTGCCAGCGTTTTTTTGTCTGCATGGGCCGTAAGATAGACGACAGGAATATCGAGGCGAGATCTTATTTCGGAAGCAGCTTCAATGCCATCCATTTTACCTTTAAGGACAATATCCATCAGCACTAAATCAGGATGCATCTCTTCTGCTTTTCTTACGGCTTCCTCTCCCGAGACAGCTATTCCAGAGACAGGATATCCAAGCCTCTGCAAACTCATTTTTATATCCTCTGCCGAGACTCGCTCATCTTCAACAATCAGGATTTGTTTTTTCATCCTTCTCTCTATGAGATTGCCACGTTCCCTCTGGTCACTCGCAATGACATAGGATCAAGCAACTTTGGGGCAACGCCCTTTATGGAAATATATGACTTCGGCAATTATTCCAGCTTAAACTTTTTCTCGTAAAATAATTTCAAGCAAGCATTCACTGGCCCGGGATCATAAAGAAAACCCTTATGTTTGGAGATTTCTTCCAGGGCCTTGCCAATGCCAAGAGCCGGTCGGTAAGGCCGGTGAGAAGACATAGCCTCAACAATATCAGCCACTGCTAAGATTTTTGCTTCCGGAAGGATATGTTCACCAAAAAGGCCGGAAGGATATCCAGAACCATCCATTCTCTCATGGTGCTGGAGCACGATCATAGCAACCGGATACGGAAATTCTATTGACTGTACTATTTCATAACCGATCTGGGGGTGCATTTTAATCATAACGAATTCAATTTCGGATAGATGATCGGGCTTGATGAGAATCTCGGTAGGTATTTGAATCTTGCCGACATCATGAATAAGTCCGGCCATGCGGACTCCTTCAACCTGCTCTTCTGGAAGGTCCATCTCCCTAGCTATAGCATAGGCTAGATTAGCTACCCTCTTTTGATGACCGGCGGTATAAGGGTCTCTCCTTTCGAGTGCTGATACCAGGGCATTAATCGTTTGCTCGAAGGTTTTTTGATATCTCTCTAAACTTTTTATAAGTTCTTCCTCTGCCTTCTTGCGCACGGTGATATCTCTTAGAATTCCCATCTCTTCTACTTCTCCCTGTTTCCCTATGTTTACCGTATTTGCCTCGACTATCCTCTCCCCCCCATCCTTTGTTGTAATCCTGAATTCGAACCTGCCTTGTATCTCCTTTCCTTTTTTCCGCGCCTCTTTTTTTTCCTTAATCAATTTTTTGTCATCCGGATGAACAATATTCCAGAAATTGAATTCCTTATTGCATAGCTCTTCCTTTTTCCAATCAGTAAGGTTTTCAAAAGCAGGATTGGCATATTTAAAACCATTGGAAGTGCTTATATAGATAGCATCGTGAGCATTCTCTACCAGGCTCCGATATCTCTCTTCGCTCTCTTTCAACATATTTGCCATCTCATGGTTGTGAAGAGCCATCTCGATGGTTGTCTTCAGGTCCTTATTCTCGAAAGGCTTATGAATATAGCCAAACGGTTCAGTTGCTTTTGCCCGTTTAAGCATTTTCTTATCCGAATGAGCAGTAAGGTAGATAACGGGAATATCTAAACGGGAATTTATGCGTGGTGTGTTAGCACTGTTTAACGTTCAAATAGATACTGACAGCCTCAGCAGTACAGTAACTTTAAAGCCCTTTGATGATTTATTGACTTCTCAGGAACAAGATTGGAGTAAGAACCTGGATATGTCTAAAAAAGTAGATGAGAATATTACTCTACCCTACGCACAAACAAATAACTTCGACTATGTAGAAAATGCAGAGCTAAGAAGGACAGATACAAAAGGCACTTATAGCATATCAAATGCAATTTTAAGGAAGGAACTTACCCTGATAACGGTTGGAATTGGAGCCTCAGATGGGGCACAAAGGTCTGGTATATACGTAAGGGGGACACCCGTAGCCGAATATCCAACCTATATAATGCATACTACCAGGCTAGCAGGGATGAACACCACAGCAGCCAGCACAGGCTTCACTATAGACGCTCCAGGCGTAGAATTTACC
>LAZR01001715.1_pt1 | contig 13584 bp, 21 predicted proteins | sample 329461 | NCBI WGS metagenome assembly LAZR01 (sample SAMN03002196, study PRJNA259156) | marine sediment metagenome | biome: sea floor; feature: Hydrothermal impacted sediments; material: marine sediment; isolation source: Loki non-amplified sample from Loki's castle hydrothermal vent sediment ...
AGACTCAGGGGATTAGGTGTGAAGCGTAAGCACGAAGGTTGCACACATGGGCCGGGGGGGTCGTGGACAAAAGACTCCACCCGTTATTGGTGTAAACGATGTGACACCTGTGATCGTTTTGGGCTCCGAGCAGAGTATTATGAGGTTTATTCTTATGAGGGCAGTTGGTGGTTTGAGTGTGTATGGTGTTGGGGAGAGACCGTTGCTAACTCTAATGGGGTACGCCGGGGTTGGGGACATTCGAAATCTCAGTACCATCTGTAATGACTAATCTCTTCTGGGCCATGGCCCTCGTCCTTGGTGACGCTACCTTCCTTGAGAAGTGGCGTCACGCTCTGAAGCCAGAGGCCTTACCTAAGGGACCAACACGATTCATGCTGGCAGCCGCACTGGAGCACTGGGACGCCCACCACCAGCTCATGGACTACTCAGCCTATCTCTATTGGGTTGGCCAAGCTGTTGAGGATGAAGACTTGTATGAGAACTATACACAAATCTTTACAGACATCACTAGTGCCTACGAACTCACTGACTCCAACCGTCCTATAGCATGGATAGCAGCAGAGTCGTGGGTGCAGAACTATCATGTAGGTATGGCCCTTGACCGTGCTCGTGCTCGCCTCGTTGCTGGTGACCGCAACAGTGCCTTCTCCGAGCTACTGGGCCTACGTGAGGTCACTGGAGAGCAGCGAGAGGAGCCTATAGAGATCAGCACTGGTGATGGACTAGAGGAAATCATACGAAGGCGGCAGAAAGGCTTTAGGGACGCCCCTATCCCACTAGGAATTGACTTGTTCGATGAGGCACTGGAGGGAGGCGTAGAGGCGGGGGACTTAGCCGTCATTGCGGGGCCTACAAACTTAGGCAAGTCTCAATTTATGTGCTACTTGGCGGTGTCCGCATATAAAGCTAACAAAAGAGTTTTATATTTAACCTACGAACTAGGTAGGGAGATAATTGGGGAGCGTATTCTCACAGGTCTCTTGGAAATACCAAAGCAAGACCTTGACCCCGACACCGTAGTGGGCGATCTGATGAAGAAGCGAAAACAGTGGGGTGTCACTGATAAGGGGAGTATCATCATTGAGGATGGGCAACCTACCGTCGTTGCCCTACAACGACGTATGGAAGAGGGGGATTTTGACCTGTTGCTGCTGGATAGTGCGGACGACATTACTCCCCGGCAGTCGTACCCTAGTTTGTATCTATCCCAAGCGGAAGTATACACAGACATTATGAGAGATATTTGTCATGCTATGCGCATACCTACTTGGAGTACAGCACAACTTAATCGGGAAGGGGTAGAACGTGCGCGTGTCAGTCTCAAGCATATAGGGGATTCATTCAAGAAAGCCCAAAGGGCTGTTCTTGTCGTTGCGATGTCTCAAACTGTGGAAGAGAAGGACTTTTACCTGGGTCCGCTTATGAAACTACATGCAATCAAAGAAACGAAGCATGGGGCACAGGGTGTATGGTGGCGCTACCTAACGAAGTTCGGAAGAGGGCCTAGAGGTTGGCCAGGATACGATTACTACCCTGAGAAAGGATCGCTTGAATGACACACGATGGGGAACTTTATTGTATCTGGTGCAAAGAGTGTACTCTCTGCGATGATGACCATTACTGTATGGAGTGTGAGTGCTGTTGGTCCATATGTATGTGTGACGACTCAAAGTATGAGGTAGACTCGGGCTGGAGATGAACACACAACTTCTCATTGAGACCCTAGAAGGCCACAACCATAAGGTCAGGTTGGTAGAAGGAGACACAGAGCTGGTCATCGCCTGCCCCTTGTGCTTTTCCGAGAAGCAGAAGCTCTACGTGGAAGCAGCTACAGGACTATGGACTTGTTTCCTGTGCGATGAGAAAGGTGGCTTAAACAGGCTGCTTAGAAAAGTGTGCGACCTCTCCTACCAAGAGGCTATCATACTGGAGCAGGAGATCAGAGGGGGAGATGAGAAGAAGCCTACTATGGTTGTCTCTCGTCCCCCTCCTCCCTCTTCCGTAGAGTTACCACCGGGGTTCCAGTTGGAATGCGATACGGGGGCTAACATAGCCAGCGATTACCTAGTGTCTCGGAAACTTAATGGGGGTTGGGTTGCTGATATGGGTATTGGCTATTGTTTGGTAGGAAAGTATCATCATCGTGTGATTGTTCCAATCTGGACGCAAGGGTTCTTACGTACCTTTGTTGCTCGTACTTGGCTCCCCAACGAAAAAAAGAAGGTACTAATGCCGGAAGGTAGCCAGGCAGAGCGAGCTTTGTACGGATATGACTGGCTCATGGAGGAGAATCATGTCTCGCCTCCAGAGAATCTTATTCTTGTTGAAGGTGTCTTTGATGCTATCAGGATGTGGCAACTTCAATATCCGGACACACTAGCTACTCTAGGCGCACACCTCACAGAGCTTCAGAGAGCCTTGGTGAAACAACTCAAGCCCAAGTCCGTTGTGCTTTTAAGAGACGGGGATACTGCTGGACGTAAGGCTGCCATTGAGAAGGAGGGTAGGGAGCTGGCCTACGATATGCTGAATGTGTCTATCGCTTCCCTCCCTGCGGGGACAGACCCCTGTTCAGTAGAACCAAAGGATATTAGGCGGGCACTTGACGAGGCCCGTCCTATTACGGTAGACTATGGTATCGAGACTCAGAAAGAGGTGCATCAATGAGTAAGAGCGATATGAAGAAGTGGGCGTCAGAGGTTGACACTAGTCAAACTGATGCTCTTATTGAAGAGCTTCAAAAGGACTACGCATCAGAGAAAAAGCCTTGGGATGAAATAGAGGGCACTAAGGATAAGTACGCCCCTAACTATCGACGTATCTGTCCAAAGCGTCCTGCGTGGGAGACTCCGTATCTTGTCAGGCCCTGCCATTACCTTGGTCCACACAATCAGATGGTACTCTGTTTGAAGGAAGCAGGTATCTGTGAGTGCCCTGCCTGCCAACTACGACTTGATCTTGAGAAGGGGGGCGACAAGAAGGGGGCGGCAATGCTCAGGCCGTCTGTACGTACCTTCCTAAATGTGGTTCATCTGAATGAGGAGGGTGGTCTGGCAGAGGAGAAGATTTACCTATTGGGACTCAACAAACTCCAATTCCTCGGTAAGCAAGGTACGGAGTACGACATGGATGAGGAGAGTGACCTCCCCTTGTACTACTTCTTCAAGCAGTACGGTGATCTATCTCATGTCGAGCATGGTCGCGATCTACGTATTCGGGCAAAACAAGAGGATTGGGATGGAAACAAATTCTTCACTATGAAGTTCAAGGTAAGTGAGCCCAGTCCCTTCCCTGGTAGTAGCGACCTTTTAGATGAAGAGCTGATAGATTTGATGTCTGTCGCTCCTGCCTTGGAGCCCAGCGAGATGATGGCTCTTATCGAAGGTCGGGCTAGCGGGGCTGTGTCCTTATCCGCTCCAGTAGAGACGCCTGCTCTTGCTGCACCAGCAGAGGAAGCACCAAGGAGCCGCTGGGGTGATGATGACGATGCTGGTGAGGCTACTTCATCTGTTGAACCTGTGACTGAAGAGGGGAAGGCAGAACCTAAGAGTCCGCCTCAGACTAACCCAAAGGCAGCTATGGAGCGGTTAAATAAGCACTTGGAGAAGAAGTAAGATGGTAGAATTGGTGCTAGGGTTACAAGGGTTATCGATCATATTAGGAGTGAGTGCTCTATTCATAGGGCTAGCCGTTGTAACATTGAACATATATCTACTTACTCATTATGACTGACCCAAAGGAAGTCATTGAGCGCCTGCAAAAGAGCGACGGCGACCTAACGGTACAGTTAGGGCGTGAGGGGGACATTATTGCGGAGCCCACAGGGTATGTCAGCACTCGTTGCCCCGTTCTGGACTTTCTTATTGGGCGTCCTGGTGTTCCTCTTGGGGGTATTAGTCTCTGGATTGGTGCCTATGGTTCAGGAAAAAGTACTATTTGTTTGAACATCTTGGCTGAGATACAAACTAGAGGCGGACTAGCTGTAGTGTTTGATACTGAGGGCAGGTTTTCCTTCTCAAGAGCAGAGAAGTTTGGTATTGACCTAGATAAGCTTATCATTGCTCAACCTGATACCTTAGAGGAACTATTCAAGGGCTTGAAGAGAATGATTGAGGCCATACGAGACGGTTCTTTTGATCAGGATGTGGTTATTGTAGTAGACGGTATTGCTGGGGCTCCCCTAGAGAAGGAAGCGAAGGGAGAGAAGACCGCCTTAGGCGCACAGTCCCTCCTCATCAGGAAAGAGTTGAGAGTTCTGACCATGCTGGTCAATCGGCAGCGTATTGGGCTGGTCATCACCACGCAGCCTAGGCAGAAGATCAACCTTGGAGGGTTTACGCCATCAAGGACAAGTTGGATGGGGGAAGACCCTTTAGGTCACGCCGCCTTGACCACCATCCTACTAGAGAAGAAATCTAAGATCGGCGATGACCCTGCTAGTCCTATAGGGCATGTCCACCTTGCCACCCTGATTGACACCCGTATTGCTGGTTGCACTGACCCCGAGTGTAAAACCTGCTGCCGTAAGGACTTCAAGAGGACGTTTGATTTCTACAGTGCTACAGGGCCAGACTTCTATGGCTCTGCTCTGGACGTATTGATGGAGGCGGGAGAGATAACCCACACAAGTGGTTGGTACCGCTTCCGTGACCCTGAGAAGAAGGAGAAGGGGTTCCGTCGTGACGACTTTGAGAAGGTGCTGATGGATAAGCCTGAGATTCTAGAGGCTCTATCGGTTATACTACAGGGGGGCCATCCCGACGTGCCTCCTGTTGTAGAGGAGAAGGAAGATGTTTGAATTCGATTGCTGCCAAGAACAGGGAAATTGCGGTAACTCCTCCACAGTTGAGGGTGATTTAGTCATTGGGGCTGTGGAAGATGTGGTTGGGGTTCTAGATGCTTTAATAGTAGCTGTTAGAGCAGAGGTATCTAACAAAACTATTATTACGGAGTACCTTGAGGTTATACGCTTTATGGGGCAACTTGATACGGCCCTGCGGGACTACGCTATAGACGAGGAGGGGTTTAGGTGCAAGAGTACCCCCGTCTGATCAGCATCCGTGTGGTCAACTTTCAAATCATAGTCGATTCTACTCTAGAATTAGGCAACCTCACGGTACTTTGTGGTGCTGGCGACGTTGGTAAGTCCGCCTTCCTCCGAGCAATACGTGCTGTCTGCCTCAACGATGCTGTAGATGAAGACATTCGTCACGGCACTAAGCAGACTGAGGTGACCTTAACCTTCGAGGATGGTACCGAGATTATATGGAGCAAAGCCCTCAAGAAGGGTGGCTGCTACCGTATGGGGGACACTGAGTACAATAAATGTAATGGCCAAGTTCCAGAAGCCATAGCTGAGTATCTAGGTATTGGTAGTATTGAGGTAGACTCAACTACTACCTTGACTCCCCAACTTAGCGATCAACATGACCTGCCTTTCATCATCATGGAAACGGGCTCCAAGAGGGCGCGTATCCTGGGGAAGGCCACCCGTCTAGACCTTGTAATCACTGCCCAGATGCAGTGTAAGAAGGAACTAGACCAGACTAGACGGGCAGCGACAGAAGCAGCCACCAGCCTTACTATAGTTGAGGAACAGCTTGAAGCTATCCCCGATTATAAAGACATAGAGAACGACCTGAATGGGGTAGAGGGGGATATCAAGACCCTTCAGGAGAGCCTTGAGCGTGCTGATCAGGCTGAGAATTTGGTAGATAGGATTGAAGAGGCACACTCAAGAGCAACAGCCTTGGATGTGGCTCCTCTCTATGCTAAGCTGGATGTAGCGGCTGAGTCTCTTGATAGGGCTGAGTGTCTTCAATGTCTAGCTAAGAGAATCCCCGAGCTGACGAAGGAGATGGAAGATAGGGGTAAGAGGGTGGGTGACCACAAGGAAGCCTTGGAGAGTTTTCAAGAACAGTTGACTGCGACGTGTATAGAGGCCGGAATTTGCGAGGCCTGCAATGGCCTCCTGTCCCATGAGGAGTGTACAGGATGAGACGTATTATCGTCGGGCGTACGACTAGCAAACATCTATTCATACGGCTCACCGCCGCATCAGGCTATAGCATTATAAAGGGGGAGTTAGTCTTCTCGTTGATCCCTGGAGATGCTAAATACCTAAGGGATGAGCTCGATACTTGTCTCCGTCTAGCTAACGAGGAGGCAACGCCATCAAACTTCTAATCTTCGGTGACCTACACATCGCAGACAAGCCTCCTGGTGGTCGTGTGGATGACTACGCCCAAACCATGCTAGGTAAGCTGGAGCAGATTGGCAGACTCTGTGAGAAGTACAAGGTGAAGTCTATTATAGGGCTGGGGGATATCTTCCATTTGAAGCAGCCTAATAGAGTTAGTCATGCTCTTACGCAAGCCCTTATTGTGGCTTTTAATAACTTCCCCACTACTCCTCTCATTGTCCCTGGTAACCATGACCTTGGCCCCGATGGGTTAGACAGTCTACCTCGGCAGCCATTAGGGACACTTGTTCGGGCTTCGGCGGTAAAGCTTTTGCTCTCTATCAAAGACAGCAGAACAGGGGTCTGGCTTATCCCCCGTCCCTACAACGCTGCTGCTGAAGGAGTACACGATGACCAGGCTGACCCATCCTACTATAGTCTTACCGAAGAAGAGGAGGCACTCATTGCGAAGAATCCAGTTCCCCTTATTGGATTGGCCCACGGTTCTATCGTTGGTCCGGGAGACAGCCGTCCTTATCCCTACGTTAACGTGGACAAGATTCCCGGCATCGACCAGTACGATGCTTTTATCGCTGGACATCTGCATGAATGCTTGGGAGTCACAGAGGTAGGCAAAACCATTTTTGCTAACCCAGGCTCCATAGGCAGAACACGCAGGGACATGGCTAGCTACGCCCGTACAGTGGAGGTGTTGATAGTGACAGTTGATTCGGATGGACTGAAGGTAGAAGAGGTACCTCTCCCTGGTGTGGCTCCTGCCCTTGAGGTGTTTGGAGCGAGAGAAGTGGAGGAGGGGCCTGAGCTACAGGATGATGAGATCAGTAAGTTTGTTGAGATGTTAGGTGAGGGGTTGCCTGCTGAGAAGATGTCTCTCGCTGAACTGATGGCTCAGGATGAATTTAAAGACATAGAAGCGCCTGTGAAGGCAAAGGTTCAAGAACTTTTGGGAGGAGCTGAGTCGTGATTAAAATGTTATACGCCTATCGTTATTTCCCTGCGGGCTGCATTGAGGAACGCTTGAATGAAGCCTATCAACGTGGCTGGAAGCTTCATACCTTTTGCGATGTTACCAATCTTGAGGGTGTAATAGCTTCGGTAGTGTTCCAATGGGCTGGTACTCCGAGCACTGTTTGGCAGTCGCCTTTTGCAGACGATGAAGAAGAGGGAGAAGAATGATACCAACTAACATCGCTCAACTGAGGAAGGACATGGACTCCTGTCGCTCTGACCTGGCTAAGATTGAGGGACAGCAGGAGGGTGCAGAGACAGAGATTGCTGCTCTGAATAAGGAAGCCAAAGAGCTTGGTATTGAGCCAGACGACCTCCGTGAGGCGGCTGAGCGTATTATTGATGACGTGCAGGAGGCGCTTGGTGTGGTGAGGGGAGAGGTGACTAATGTTACAGGACGAATTGACAGCGGAGATTAACAACCTCCTCAGGCAGACAGGGACCAGTCGCCAACGTTGTCATGCTATGCGAGGTCAATGGGAAATGTTATCGTCCCAGAGTCAGACCTTAGTAGAGAAGCAGGCAGTCGCTGAAGACGAGGAGACTCTGCTAGCAAAGGCACAGGAGGTGCTGTATAGGTTAGAAGAAAGTTGGAGAGGTCACTACCAGGCGGGTCTGGCTGGGCTGGGTAGCCGTGGTCTAAATGCTGTCTTCACTGACGACGAGTATGAGGTGCTCCTAGAGTCCACCACCAAGCGAGGTGCTACTAGTCTAGACATCGTTCTGTCTAAGAATGGGCAGAGGGTACGTCTCAAGGGTGGCTCAGGTGGTTCAATCATTCAGGTATTGGCGTACATCCTACGGCACATCACAACGACCACCCACCGCCCTGCGTTGCGTTCGTTTGAGGCCCTAGACGAACCCTTCTCTCAGGTTGCGGAGGAGCAGAGACCGGCTCTATGTGCTATGGTGAAGGACATAACACAACGTCTAGGATTTCAATCTCTCATCTCGTCCCATGAGACTGAGCTACTGGACGCTGCTGACGTGGCCTATCGTGTTCGTTCCGGTGGGAAGTTGGAACTGTTGAAGTCTGTTGGGGAGGATAGGTCATGATACGCTTTAGTTATGATGCTCCCAGACAAGTAGACAGCTTCTTGTATTGGCTCTTCTTTACATGGGGTTTAGATTCTACTGGGTGGAGAGGATTTCGTATTTTAGGATTGGTGATAGAATACCATGAGTAGACGCTCCACAGTAAACCAGAGTAAGGACGCAGAACGGGAGGTTGCTCGCCAGCTAGGCGGTAGGCGTCTCCACTCAGGTGAGTGGAAGCGTAAGAGTGGTGATGTCGATGTAATAGGAACTTTCTTCCTTGCTCAGGTCAAGCACCGTTCGGGGGTGCCTAACTACATTATTGAGGGAATGAATCAGATTCAGGAGGCAGCCACAGAACGAGAAGAACTACGGCGTTTGGAGCCAGGTATTGTTGCCCACCCCGATGCACTTCTAGTCCTACGAACAAAGCCAGGACAAGGGAAGCCGTCTAGGACTTTCGTGATTCAAGAGATTGAGGACTGGCTACGTGAACCGAGTCCGTGAGTGTGACCGCTGTCCTGCGTTAGTTAAATGCCGCAAGAACATAGTGTCTGGGGCGGGTATTGACGACGCTGGAATAGCCTTTGTCGGTGAAGGGCCAGGCCAAGTAGAGAACGATAAGAACCGCCCGTTCGTGGGCAAGGCTGGACGAGTCTTGAAGACGATTGAGTGGGCTGCTGGTATCAACCAATTTAAAGCATATCACTGTAATGCTACGCGTTGTTGGGGCAAGCGTAACCCTAAGGCTGAGGAGATAGACGCCTGCCACGACTACCTCATTGAGGAGCTGAAGGAACTCAACCCGAAAGTAATCGTAGCTCTTGGGGGTGCGGCTCTCCGTAGCTTATACAAGCCAGGGACTACCGTAGGTTCGGTGATGGGGTTCACTCTATACAATGATGAACTTCCAGGTATACCGATAATTGGTACCTATCATCCTTCATACATAATGAGAGGACACTGGGGTGAAGTGGCTCTGGTACTCTCCCACTTCCGCAAGGCTAAGCGCATTGCTGAGTCTGACGAGTGGAAGGAAGAGTTGGGCTCCTATCTTGGGATCACCACCCTTGAGGAGTTACGTGCTTTGAGGGACTACCTGCTGGGGCCAGAGGTTGATTTGTTGGCCTTAGACACGGAGACTTGCGGACTCTCATGGATGGATGATGAGCTTCTTTGTGTTTCCCTGTCAGGGGAGCGAGGTACGGGCTACAGTGTGCCCATCCTCCATCGAGGTGAGCGGACGGTGACGACAGCGAAGGGAAAGAGCAAGAAGGAGTGGTGGCCTGTCCCCTACTGGAAATTGGATAAGGAGATGCCTGAAGTCCTCACCATTCTTGGTGAAATTCTTAGTTCAGATGTACCAAAAGCAGGGCAGAATATAGGATTTGATCTCCGAATGTTGGAGCGTCGCTCTGATGAGCAGGTCGTAACAGCTAAGACTGCATTCGGTTTCGAGGTCAATAATATGGTGCATGACACGAAAATGCTGAGTTCGTTAGTATCTGAGGTGAGCCCTGCTAACCTCACGGCCCTATGTGCCTACTGGACTGACCTGCCTTTTTACGAAGAGGAAGTCAAAGATTTTAAGTCAAAAATGTGGCACGTCCCTGATGAAACACTCTGGATATATGGCGCGGCGGATGTAGACGTTGTGCAGGAGCTTGTACCTGTCCTTCATCCTAAGGTACAAGAAGAGAATGCGGATTGGGTTTACGAGAATATCTCTATTCCCCTCATCCGCTGTGCTACGAAGATGGAAGAGCGAGGAGTCTACATCGACCGAGAATACTTCGACCGGCTCTGTCTCTACTACAGAGACCGTCTAGTGGAGCAGAAAGCAGAACTAACAGAGGCGCTTGGTCGAGAGGTGGAGAAGCCCTCCTACTACAAAACAGTGCAGAAGGTTCTATTTGAGGACTTAGGCCTGCCTTTAACGAGTAAGCCAGCCAAGGGAGCACTCAAGGACTGTGAGGCTTGTAAGAAGACTTGGAGCCCTTGCTCTCCGAAGCACGCCTCTACTAGTGCTGCTGACTTAGAGGAGTTGAACGAACGCTCTCCTCATCCAGTACTGCCTCTCTTCATCGACATCCGTCATACTGAAAAATTCAGCAGCACCTACATGGACGGCGGTGAAGGTGGGGGGATGAAGGCTTACATCCGAGAGGATGGGCGTATCCATCCTAGCTGGAACGCAGCACGGGCAGCCTCAGGGCGCTTCACTTGCACCGACCCGAGCCTCATGACCATGCCTAAGGAGGTAGTCATTGATAGTGATAAGTACGACATCCACTCTAAAGACGCTATTCGTTCTATGCTCATTGCTCCTCCTGGCTATGGCCTGTTTAATGCGGACTGGAGTCAGGCGGAAGTTTTTGTCATGGCTTATGAGAGTGGAGACGAAACTCTTCTCAACCTTCTCTTAGAGGGGGTTGATGTGCATGCCTATGTAGCTCGTGAGCTTTGTAAGCTAGGGGCCTCCAGTAAGTTCCCTCGCGAGGCTGTAGACGAAACTCTTTCTCTTGTGGACTGGCAGGAGGCACATCCCGATCTTAGAGGACGAGGTAAACCATTCGTTTTTGGTATGAACTACGGTCTGACTATAGAAGGCGCGGCGGAGAGGCTAAATTGTTCTAAGGAAGAAGCGGCTCCTCTCTTGACTCACTACACTGGCCATATCTTCCCTAAGATGGCCCCGTATCAGTTACGTATTCGAGAAGACATGTTCGAGTACGGATCGACAAGCAACAAGTTTGGGCGTAGGGGACACTACCCCGAAGTGCCTATCCTTGCTGCGCTCAAATTCAAGGGAGACTTGGAGGGGGTCATTCGCCAAGGGTACAACCGACCTATCCAGAGTGGGGCTCACGACCTCCACAGCTTAGCCCACATCGCTACCGAAAGGGAATTGTCGAGCTTCGTTTTTCCCTGCCTCGAAATGCACGACAGCCTCATGGGCTACTACCCAGAGGGCAGGCAGGAGGAAGCGAAAAATGCTATACTTAACCTCTGGGGCGACGTGGCACGTAACACTGTCCTATCCTCAGGGGAGAAACTAGGCTGGAAAATCCCTGTTGATGTGCAAACGGGGCACAGTTTTGGGGAGCTAGAGGTGAAAGAAGATGGCTAATAAGGTTTATATGCCACCATCGAAGTCTGTCGAGTATCCGACCCCCGACGATCTATTTGATCAATTGAATGGGGAGTTCGGTCCCTTCACCCTTGACCCTTGTTGTCGTCCTGCCCACTACACGGCTAAGCGAGTGCTTGATGCTGGGGGTACAATTTATATTCCCCCCGATGTATCGGGTGAGTGGAAAGACGCCTATGAAGATGTTAAGGTAGACGGGTTAGCTCAAGACTGGCATGGACGTGTGTTTATGAACCCGCCTTATGGTCGCGAAATTGTGAAATGGATAGAAAAAGCGGTTGAAGAGGTTTATGTTGAAGAACGAGTTGAAATTGTGGTAGCTCTATTGCCGGTGAGAACGGATACTGCTTGGTGGCAAGGTTATATCAATCGGGGTAACTCTATGGCTCCGCAACTAGGGCAGAAACTTCTAAATATACACCTTGCTAATCGTAACATCAAACTACCCTATGCGACGGCTTCTGGCGTCAGGTATCTGCCTGGCCGCCTAAAGTTTGGTGGGGAGAAGAATTCTGCGCAATTCGCAAGTGCTGTGGTGGTATGGAGCCGATATGATGACTAAGGGCAGCCAGCTCGTGGCCCGTGGCGATGACGGGCTCATGGATGACCAGCGTAGATACATTCAGAAGTATGCTGAGACTGGTTCTGAAGCCCAAGCACAGGAGAACTTAGACTTCCCCCGTAGGAGGGTACGAAACTGGCATAATAACGACCAAGCCTTTCGTACCGCGTTTAATACGGTAGTGGAGGGTATTCACGAGGGGGTAGTTCAACGTCTCAAGGTAGTGGAGGAGAAACTACCTGACGCTATTGAGGAGTTGCTATCGGCCACGAAATCTGTTAGAGTGGAGTGTCCGAAGTGTAAGTTGAAGTTCTCTGTGGATATAGATAATACTGCAATACAAGCCAAAATGGTGGATATGCTGATGAAGTCGCAGGGGCATCTCAAGGAAGTGACTCGTCATGAGGTTGGGGTGGATGAGGAGGTGCTATCTAGCGCCCTAAGAATGGCTCTATCCATGGTGCAAAAGGGCGCACAGATTGGAGTGGATAGTGCGCAAGAACTTATTCGTAGAGGGAAAATTGAAGAGACTTCAGTTGAAGGGGAATATCGAATACTTGAGGAATAAGGAGGAGAAAGATCATGTGGCCGTGTAAGAAGAAGGAAGAATCTAATCAAATAGCGGACCGAGTTGTCCATGATGCTATGTCTCTTGGTATAGCTATTGACGATCCACCCATAGAACCCCCCGAGTACATCTGCGACAAATGCTACGGGACATTTCAAGAGAAGGGTATAACGATGGTACCCATAGTAGCCCTATGCTTTACCCCTGGTACAACGGCTAAATTCTCGGTACTAGTCGAAGATGAGTATTATTGCACTGCCTGTGCTCCTGGGTCCGAGTTTATACTCAAGTTGGCAGACAAGGATGGTGACCTAGAGACGAGAGGCTTCATCATCTCTGAAGGTTGGTTACAAGACAGAGACATCGAAACACGGAAGAATAGGTATGTTATGGACGAAGAACTGTACATGCGTATGCACTGTGATTTCTGTGGCCTTCCAGTAGAAGTCAAGGGAGACAATTGCGGGGATTGCACGAAGAGGGAGAAGAAAGACAAGTAGATGGCAACAGACGAAGAATTCCGAGAACTTGCCGAAGAGCAATACATAGCAGCGGACGGTATTACTTTTGATCCAAAATCAGCCGTATTGCATGAGGATGTAGGTAAGAGTGGTGACTGTTATGGGGCATACGTTCAAGCATGGGTGTGGGTAGAAGTACCCTGGTCTAAGGAGGATTAACATGAGCTTTGGACCAATGCCACGATTGCCGTGCAACTGTGATGATTATTGCCAGAGGAGGATTAGATGGATAGAGTTACACTTCTACGTGCGGGGGATGTGGTCGAAATTAGGAATAGTATGCCTGCGGAAAATAGACCAAACATAGAGGGGTATCTAGATTCAGCTTGGCGGGCTGGTTTTAAGCATGCTTGTAGTGAAGCAGGGATTCCAGTTCCTGAATGGGCCGCATCGCATCCTAGAGAAAGAGAGCCCGAATGGAAGAAGGTTGCGAATATGGAGAAGTATCGTGGCTAAATTCGTACCAGTCGTGTCGCAAGCAATGACGGCGGTGAAGTATGATAGGGAGAACTCCCTTCTGGTGGTTCAGTTTGG
>LAZR01001716.1_pt1 | contig 13580 bp, 10 predicted proteins | sample 329461 | NCBI WGS metagenome assembly LAZR01 (sample SAMN03002196, study PRJNA259156) | marine sediment metagenome | biome: sea floor; feature: Hydrothermal impacted sediments; material: marine sediment; isolation source: Loki non-amplified sample from Loki's castle hydrothermal vent sediment ...
GGAGTAGTTAATTTAGAAAGCTTAGCTCATATCTTGGAAACTCAGCAATTAATCTGTACAGCACTGAAGTTTCCTGTGGGTACAGCCCCAAGTCTATTTCTTTTTCAATACTCTTCCCCTCGCCTAAATGTTAAATATCATACCCGCTTCAGAAGAGCAAGTATAATTTCTATAGTAGCTTGGTTATCAAATTTTATTTTTTATGGCCCTATAGAAGACGCAAAGGAATCATTTTCCTCAGCTTACCAATCAACAGAGTTTAAAAATATTATTAAAAATAAAAATATCAAGCTATTCAATAACTTTTAGTATATGATTGATTAAAATACATACTTTTTACCTTATACTTGATGCTCTACGGCGCTCCTTAGCCTATTCAAGAACTCCTTCCTTGATTCGATCGAATTTCTATCGCGATTTGCATGAGTTCGTCATGTAAGTAGATGAAACCATTTAAATCTTTATTTGAAGAGTCCATAATAGTCCATATTTGGTTTTTATAAACCTTAGAATAAAATTTATCCAAAAATTCCATATAATTTTCATCCAACCCGCTAGGGTAAGCCTCTGAGGGTTGTGAATGAAAAATGCTTAATACTCGGGTACTCTATTTATTTTTGGCATTTTCAATAATTCTGAATAATTCTTCAGTATTATCCATAAAAAAGGATACTGGAGAATGTTCGCTAGGCTCAATACATTCAAATTTTTCTCCAATGTAATGATATTGATATTCATCAAGTTAAATAATGTAGTAAGGCAGATTTTTAAATATAAGTAAATAAGCCAAAAATCTAATGAATGAATGGTTGTTAATGCTAAGGTTTTTATAATTTAATAAAGTCTATTGAAATTGTAGTACAATTTTACTCAATTTTGCAAGCAAATATACAATAGGGTTTAAAAAAATAATTATGATTAATAAGAATTATAATGATGAGAAAGAACTTGAAGCTATAAAATTAATTGATTATGCTGAAACTCTAGCAGATCAAGGTAAAGGAAAAGAAGCTGTCGAATTTTACGAAAAAGCAGCCACCAATTATCTTGATCTTGGAAGCTATATAAAACTTGATGAATTATATATTAGAATTGTTGAAATAATCTCTAAGTTTAAGAACAATATACAAGCAGTTTATAGATTAAAATCTATAATCAGAAAGACAGAGGAATTAAAGTTATATGAAGTTTCTGCTAAATTATTAATACAATTAGGAAATGTTTCATTTAGAATGCGAGATTGGGAAAGCGCTGGAGAAGCATGGGAAAAAGCCTCAAACTATTTATATGAGGTTGATCCGGAGGATTTTAAGAATCTTTCCTCCGTATTACTTTTAAAAGCAGGTCAATCATATGAACGATCCAGTTTAAAGAAAAATTTAGGAAAACGCTTAATCTTTAAAGCAGTTATGAAGATAAATGAATTTGATGAGCTTTATGAATTAGAAGAGAAGGAGGCTTTTAATTTGTTATCCAAGAAGGAATTCGAAGCCTCCGCTAAAAAATTTAGTGATATTGCGGGACATTTTAGAAAGTCATTTGATAATTTAGGAGAAATCATCGATGAAGAGGAATCTAAGGAAACAATGCTTAATGCTAAAGCTCGATTCATTCATTTTACCGCTGAATATCAAGCAGTCGCAGCATTTTGTTTAAGAGCATCTGAAGACCAGTCTTACAATGAGGAGATTAAGAAGCTTGGGCAAGAATCCTTTAATCTTTTCAAAGAATCAATTTCTCTTCTTAAAGCATATCTATTCCCTATGAAAAAAGACTTTGATCACGAAGTTGTGTTGAGAATTACGTTCGATACTATGTTAATGGCAATTATCCAAGGAATACTTGATATTCAAGAATTCAATCCAATAAAACATCTCTTAGAAAATATTGAAGATAATAAACCGTTGATTAAGAATCTAAAGGCAACTCCTTATTATAAAATAACAGAAAGGATAATGAAATTAGGTATAAAAGAATCATTTACAGTTCTTTCAAAAACTCACCTGGGACACTTCGAAAATGTGAAGAATGCTCTGATTTCTTTTCTACGCTAATTAAAAGGTTTATTTAGGATTTAATATCCTTATTTTTTCTCATTGTAATAAATTACAGCTGTAAATGATTCCCGCCAATTATTATAGATTAGTAAAAATTTAGGAAATTATACAATGAACGATGAAACATACATGAGGGAGTTAATCACTAATCCCGAAAAGATAACAAGCCTTAATTTTGCTAATATATCTCTTATCTTAAGAAAATTGAATAAAATTTTAGAAAACGAAAATCTTAAACTCGAATTTAAAACCTCAAATCCTGATGATGAGATCTTTATCATTGGTGATATTCATGGGAACTTACACTCACTAAAAAAACTTCATGCGATGATAATTGAATCTAATCCTAAGTATGTATTATTTCTAGGTGATCTCGTTGATCGGGGACCGTACCAATTAGAATGCTTAATTTACGTTTGTTGTTTAAAGCTACTAGAGCCTGAGCGATATTTCATATTAAAGGGAAATCATGAAACACTTGAGATGAATGAGACATACGGTTTTTCTCAAGAATTTCTCCAAAAATTCAAGGATGCTGACAAGTTTAAAGAAATTTTATCAATTTATGATGTTCTTCCAATTTGTGCCACGATTAACGATCAAATATTGTGCTTACACGGGGGAATTCCTACTCATATTAACGCCTTAAAAGATATGAAAAATGTGCCAACTACTAAGATTAATACAAAAATCAGGATTTTAATTTATCAAATAATGTGGAATGACCCCAAAGAAAAGTTGGAAGGCTTCAAGGAAAGTTTTAGAGGTCCCGACATATTTTTTTTCGGAAATGACGTATTTCATAAATTTATGGAAGCTAACAACCTTAATTTTCTAATTCGTGCTCATGAATGTTTTCCAGAAGGATATAAATGGTTTTTTAATGATCATTTACTGTCTATTTTCTCTTCGGATAATTATAGAGGTTCAGGATACCCTAATCCCGGATCCTATGCCATAGTTAAAAACAATGTTGTGATACCGAAAAAATTCACTACATAATTTTTTTTCACGCTAATCTTTATTAGATATCGTTTTTTTTATAATCTTGAGGTCAGTTTTTTTGGACACGCGGGATATGGATAACGAGGGATCAACTTGGAAGAAGTGGCTTATTTTGGAAAAATGCGGGCTAAATAACTCGTCTAAACTAACTATGAAGATTTTAGAAAGTCATCTCGAAGAGATTTTAATTGAAAGAATTCTTAAGTAAAATAACTTAAAACTTTCTATTTAACTTTTATTTAAAATTCTAAGAGTGTAGAAGCTGTAAACAATTTATTCTACTATGTAGAAATAACAAAAAATATAAATATTAAAAAACATTTGAGGTTAGATAAGGTAAAAAATTATAGGAAATTTATGGGGAAATAATTATAATGAAAATACTCTATGTTAATCCTTCACGTTTAGAATCCGGACTTGATGCTATAATTAAAGGTCCTCCACTTAGCCTTATTTCTATAGCCGCAATGGTTCCTGACCATGATGCTAAATTATTCGATTTTAAAGTTTCCAAATACCGCGAAAATCGATTTAAAAGCGAATTAAATCGATCTGACATTGTAGCTATTACAAGTTTGACACCACAGATATCTTCTGCCATAGAAGTTGCCCAAATGGCTAAAAAATCAGGATGTACTTCAATCATTGGGGGATACCACCCAACGCTAGCTCCTGATTATGTAATTAATCATCCTGGTGTAGATTATATAATTCGAGGAGAAGGTGAGCATACTTTCAAAGAATTAATAGATTATCTTAACGGCAATAATAAACAAGTGGCCTTAAAAGATATTGATGGGGTTTCCTACAAAAACAAGGAAGGTAAAGTTATTCATAATAAGGATAGGATGTTAGAACCTAATTTAGATAATTTTCCATTACCTCGCCGAGATCTATTAGATGATAAAAAATACATATACCTTGGCGCTCGAGTTGCTCAAATAGAATCTTCACGTGGATGCCCTCATAATTGTAAATTTTGTTGCATAATAAAAATGTGGAGAAACTCAACAGGTCGCCAGATAATGTATAGAACAAAATCGACTAAACGGATAATTCAAGAGATTTATGACGTGGATTGGAAGAACGACTTTATCTTCTTCTGTGAAGACAACTTTACCATCAAAGTAAAAAGGACTAAGGAAATTCTTGAAACCATAATACGTTCAGGAGTTCAAAATAGAATATATTTTTCTTGTCAATCACGTGTTGATACGCTGTACAAAAACCAATGGCTAATAGATCTGATGCATAAAGCTGGGATGAGACAAGTCTTTTTAGGAATTGAATCTGTACATCAGCAAAGTCTTGATGCAATGAATAAGAAAAACCTAACAGCAGACAAAGTAAGAAAAGTAGTTTCTATGCTCCATGATCGTGGAATCTCGATTTTTGGAGGAATGATTATAGGGTTCCCAGGAGAAACTAAAACAATGGTACGACAAAACATTCAATATGCTAAATCGCTGGAGATGGAGTTTGTTCAAATGACACCTATAACAGCATTTCCAGGAACTGATTTCTATGATGAAATGGAGAAAAAGGGTATGGTAACGAGCCGGGATCCGAAACGATATAATTTATTCCATCCAATGATGAAAACTGAGCAATTAACAAATATAGAACTCTGGCGGTTAGTTGTGGAAGCATATTCAGCATATTATCTGAGCAGCGGATGGCTTAGGATGCTGATAAAAAGATATGCTAACCCATTTGGAAATCATAATTGGATGATCAAGAATATCCCTCAATTTGTAAAAACAGTGATTTCAAGTGGAATGAGAATGCTTCGCTCGAGCGGCATGACTCTAAGCATTATATCTGATGAAATGCGTGAAATCATGGATCTGGCAAAAGCGGGGAAACCTTACATTACAACAGAAACACCAAAAACACAGGTTGAAATTAAACAAGATTCTTTTGACGAAAAAGCAGTAAAACCAGTAAAAATTCTAACTCAAAATCAAACCATTTAAACTTTATAAGAAGTTTATCATATTTTATATTTATTTTCTTAGTTTTATTTCAACCTTCCTTTACCATTTAATAAGTACACGTATAATGAATGCGCAGCTAATTCTCAATTGTAAAGAAATTGATTAATATCTCTTAAAAAAGCTGTTAATGAAGGATATAATAAATGATGGTTATTCTAAAGTTTGTTTTAGAATAAATTAATAAAATAAATTAATATAAAAGGGAATAGTCAATCTCTTATTTTTACCTAAGTATCATTCCCTTTCCCATTGCACCTTCCTTAACATAATCATCCTGTACTGGAACGATTTCTCGAACTTTCCCAAGCTTTTTGTAGAGATCGATGATGTATTTTTCTAAAGATTGCCGTTGTTGATTAGGTTTTTCTTCTATGTTGACCAATTTTCCTGATTGTTCTAATCTCTTTGCTTCTTCAGCAGTTACAATCACATTCTTTCCATTTTCATTCGTTACTACGCACCCTGATTTTATTAGTATTCGATAGTTTTCAGCTGTTTCATCATGGACTCCCGAGCATATTAATTGACAGTTACCGCATGTTAGAATAAATTTATCTGTGAATGTTTTCGATACTATCTCTCCGGAAGCAAGATATTCTTGAACGTCAGCATCTTTCAGCAAAGTAGACTCACCATAATTGCCTTCTTCTCCTTCAATGCGTAATTTCGTTAAGGGGTGGGTGAAAAGATGTGCAAAAGTTACATCTGCATCATCGAAGGTTTCTGGGTATGGTGTTCTACCAGGAGACCAAGTGGACCATTTTTTTGTTTTATCCAAGCCGGATAATCCCCCGCATACGGTATAACATCGAACAACGCTATTCCTTTTCGAAAAAGTAAAAGTGTGACCACCTAAAGTGTATGAATCTTCCTCCACCTTATCAAACATCCTGAAAGCGCAAGCAGTTACGCATAACTTACACTTATCACATGGAGATTCCCCATCAGGCACTTGGTTAGTTGGTTTTAATCTTGCCGAAGTTACTGCAGCGCCCAGTAGCACTCTTGCTCCATAACCTTTTACGAGAATGTTTCCTGACCATCCAACAGAACCAACGCCACTACGAGCCGCCACTAATCTTAGAGCGAGTATTGGGGGTAATTTAGACCTCCATTCTGAGACATCTTTGCGGTAGTTAAAATTAGGACTTACTGGAGCCGAAGTAAATCCCTTTTTTTCTAGAAAATTTGCTATAGCTTTTGCAATTTTGAAAGCTTTTAAATAACCATCTCCATTATCAATAACATGGTCAAATCGACCTCTAGGAAGATGTTTTCCTAAATAAGGACGTATTTTTGACTTATCCAATGGAACAGCAAAACATATCGCAGTTTCAGCTTCTGGTAATATGTATGTTATATCTGTTGTGGGTGGTCCACCTGCGAGTGTTTTTTTTGTAGCAAATCCTACGCTTACAGCTCCTTCTTTCAAGACTATTTGTTTGACTTCATCTTCTAGAGAAATTCAGCATCACCATAGAACTTTAGCTAATCTCGTAATATATAATACTAAATAACTTTTGCATCATTAAAAATTTTCTTATTTAATTTATTACGATCTATTCCGTAGTTTCAATAAAAATCGTACTAGGATAAGTCCGTTGTAATTGGGGTAGTAAAAATACTGCCAAGGATATTTTCTAGTTTCTTCTTTCTTTTTGATTTCCTTCTAAAATCTTTTGAAGATCTATACCTGAAACAAATTTTTCAAAATTATTTCAATTTCTTAAAACTTTATTTCTTATACTTTGGAATCGCCAATATAAAATTAAAACCTTTAAAACTTAATAATAAGTTTATTATATTTGATGTTGCTGATCTTTCTGACTCCATGGTCACCAGAAGCATAGTCACAAGAAATGAGACCTGCTGCTTCAAGCTTCTTTATCTGAGCAGATATGTTGGCCTCTGTCATAGAGAGGATAGATGCAATGTTGGATACATCGAGTGGCTCAATTTGGATTTGACGTAAAATATTTCTTCTAGTTTTTGATGATAGAGCTTTTACGATAAGTTCAATTTTATCATCATCATTTATGGCTATAGAATCGGTTTTATTTAATAGATTTACTTCCAAAATACCCGTGTCTGTAATTTCCATAACTTGTTATTCAACCCTTAATAAAATTTATTGTTTTGCCTACAAAGAAAGTATATTTTTTTGAGCTTATATAATTTTTTTACGATTCATTTGTAAGTAATAGAGTACAATTAATACTTTGATTACATTTGATGTTAAAAAAGAATAAATCTATGATTTGTGTCAAAAACACGTTAAATTAATTAACCATTCTTTTAATAAAATGATATCTATACATAGAATATAAATCTAAAAAATATACTCATTCTAATATATTAACATAAAAAAAATTAAAGAGTTAATATATTACTTATTTTAATTTTTATGTTTATAGATTGAAATTCAATATTATTGAAGTTAAAAAATCAAATCAAATTTTTACGATTTTTTTCAATTGAATTAATATTTAACTTTTAATGGACATCTTATATCAAATTAAAGGATTTAAAAACTAATAAAAATTTGAAATCCAATAATGTCACTTTGCATTTGAATTGTACCAAAAATTAGCTCCAATTTTTAATAATATAGTAAATCTCATAATATTAAAAATTTCTTCTTGTTATATTAGAAATTATGTTAGCAATCATAAAAATTTATTAATTTGAAATATATTTCAGAGAATATTTCCTTAGATTTTTCATTTATACTTCAATACTAATTTAGTAAACGCTTAAATTAATCATTTATTTTTATAATAATTTCAAAACAAATTTATTAAAATACTAATATTTCTTATGTTACTTATGTATATATTGATTACAAACTTTACAATCAAAAATCTTAAGTATTATTAATTATGAGTTTGAATCCAGCTCAAAAAATATAAAGAGGAAAAAGTACTGAATCAAAAATGAAGACTAAGCTCGATAAATCTACAAGCGTGATAACTGTTAGAATTGATAAAGATTTATTTGAAGACATCGAAAAACATCGAGAAGATTTAGGAATATCTAAAGCCGATTTTATACGTAAATATCTAGAGATGTCAAAATATATTAGTATTCAAAACAAAACCATTAAGTCATTAGATGAAAGTGAGTTAATTATTATAAAAAAAGGATACTTACGCAAACTTATAGAAGTTATGGATGAAAAAGAGCAAATGGAATTTGGGATAAAAATTGCAAAATATATTAACAATATTGCATCAATGGAAAAAAATAGTGAAGATCTTATATACAAATTAGATTTATGTGAGCACTTAGGTTTTTTTAAAAAAAAAATTGATAAGGAGAATTATATTTTAGTTTCCAAGAAATTTGGACCAAAAAAATTCATTGAAGCTTTTGTGTATAAATTAGTTAATTACCAAAAAAAATTTGAATACGATAAAAAATTTACAGAAGAGACAGTAAAAACACAGAATAAAATAAGATCTATGTATCAAAAAACCATACAACCACTTATAGAAAAGTCCTCAACGCATTATGCGTTTGGATTTGCAAAAATAAAAAGAGATTAAATTCAACAAAATAAATTAAAAAGAAAAGAAAAATAGTTTATAACATGAACGAAAAAGAAAATCGTGATAAGAAGGAACAAACAAATTTAAATTTAAATATAATACTAGGAGACACTTATCAAGTCGATATTTCGGGGGTGAATATAGGAGATATTGCGGCTACTCTTGAAATGGAAAAAGCTGAAGCTGTAAAAAGATCTTCTTCTCATTATTCTTTCGAATTCGCTAGATTGAATGAAAAATAATCTAAAAAACCCAAATAAGTTAAACAATTAGTTTTTATCTATTATTTCTTTTAATCCTAAAATAGGTACAATAATTTTATTTGGTCTAAATAAAATTTCATAATTGAGTTCATTTAAAGCTCTTTCAATGTAGAAATACGTAATTAATACATAATGAGCATCGAGATTTTTTAAAATTTTATTCATTAATTTATTTTCCCAAGCATTCAAAACATTAAGAACTACATCCAATATCTTATCCACAGGTCTAGCAGCTCTCCTAAAGAACAAATTATAGAGGATTTCTTCAGGTACAGCAAATGTATCTTTTTTAATTAGATTTTTCTCAATAAAACCAAGTAATGTGTTAAATTTAATATAACTTAGAGCTCTTAGGAAAGAGGCTAAATCTTTCTCAATTGGAAATTTTTCTTTTTTTTCTTCCATCGAGAGTTGGGGGTCACCCTCAAAATCGATAAAATAGAAATTATACTTGTTATCAACTTTCTCATATAATATCTGTTCCATATGTAGATCTTGATGTACTGGTTGAATTTTAATAGTTTGATCCTCAAATTCTCTACGAAATTTATCAATAATATCTTTTACATCAATTAATATTGAACTTATTTTTGGTAAATTAAAAAACGCACTTTCGGGTTTCTGTGTCATATATTTCAGTAATTCTGAAGTCATAGAATTCAATTTATCTGAGTATCGTTCAAGGTAATCATTACTATTTATAGATTGTATATTATATTCTGTAATGTCAGGTAAAATTAATGAAATATGTAAGTTTTTTATGCAATTTCCTATTACATTTGAAACTTTTAATGTTTCTACACAATTTTCTTTGATAATTTTTGATTTATTTGACTTATTATCAAAAATGGAGTAATCCTTAGTGCCATCCTTAAATACTTTATTTATCATAATATTAAGCTCATTCCAATAAATATTCCCAAGATTTCCAGAATTTTGTACGCTCTCAATTATTCCAATCGTTTCCTTATTTAGTAGCTTAATTGTACCATATATTTTGGGGGCATTGGGGAATTTATTTTTTAACAAAACAAATAATTTTGATGGTTCTATGCTTTCAGAGAATGATTTATAGGATTTTAACACAAATGAAATAGTTTTCTGATTTGGATTACTTTTATTTAAAATATCTAATTGAAAAAGTGAATTTGTGGTATTTCCTTTTCCCAATTGTCTTATTGAAAAATCAAATCTATCAGAGTATAATCCCGCTTCTATTAAAGTTTGAACTTTTTTCAAGTTAATCTCATCTTCAAATTGTTTAGAATAGAGAGTAAGTTCTAATGATAGAGAAGGGAATATTTCGGAGATTTTAGGATCAAATAACATTTTTCTCCAGAAAAAAAGGCAATATTCAGCTTCTATTAAGTTAAGAGTAATAACTTCTTGGCCATCAGTGAAATTAATAGCAAGTTTCTTACTAAAAGTATTATTAGTTAGTTTAATTATATTATCTCTCACATTTTCAATAGGGTCTAAGATTTCTTGAATTTTTTCATAATAAATCAATGGGAGGAAATAATTCTTAGTGTATTTTATGCTTTTGATTTCAATTACAGTTAAGAATATTTTTCCCGAGATGATATTAAAGTAGATAATTGATACCTCAAATTCTAAATTAGATAGGGTAGATTTATCCCCAAACCACCTCCTTGAAAGTAGCCACCCCTTAAATTCATTTGAATTATATATGTTCTGAATCAAATTCTTATCGAAATAATCTTTCATATGAATCATTTAATTCAATTTTTGATATTATTTATGTTTGAAAATATAAATATAAAATACTAAATAAAATATAAGTAAACGATACCATGAAGAGAAAAAAACTGTTAGTCACCACTCAAATTTCTTGGTTTTTTATCAAATTGGGTTTTTATTTTTCAATGTATTATAACATTCTCTTAAGATGGAGAGTAACTCTTGGTTTTTCTCTCCAATCTCGGAGTCATTTTTTGTCATAAAGCCCCGCATATAAAAAGCTTTATATATATTTACTTTGGACTTTATCTTGGATGAATATTTCTTTAAAATATCATATGAAAATTCTGTGTTATAATCTTTTTCTGAAATTATAGAAAGCATTATCATCTCAAAGCTTCCACGCCCCCAGTTTGATAATATTTTAAAAACAAGAGATGTTAGCTTTAAATTCTCCTCATTTAAAGAAACCTCGAAAAAATTTTCTTTCATATCTAAATTAAAAAAGCCTTCCATTTTTTTGCTAACTCTCTCTAAAACTGATCCGGGATAAGAAAAGAAACTAACCGGACCAATAACTGTATCAAAATACATTAAAACTAATTGCATATATCGCTGTTTGTAATTTTAATTTTCTGTATAATTTCTAATAGATTTAGATATATTTATTTTTGATTAAGAATTGAATAAGTTTGTAAATTTTATTTATTTACCTAATGAATAAATTATAAAGTTTTGTTTATTAATAGACTTAAATTCCAACTCTCTTAAGAAGTGTAAAAATTATGCTCGAAAAAACGATTAATCTACCTATAATATTTCATTTTCACCAACCCGTTGATAATGTTGAATGGGTTTACGAAGATGTTTTTAAGAAATCTTATGAACCATTAATTGATAGAATTTCCCAATTTTCAGAACTCAAAGTAACCCTTCACTTTTCTGGAAATTTATTAGATTGGCTTTTAAGGAATAAACCGGGATTTATCGATAAAATAAGAATCATGGCAAAAAGAGGACAAATAGAGATAATTGGAGGTGGTTACTACGAACCTATTTTTGCGATCATCCCCTATCGAGATAGAATCGCACAAATTAAAAAATTAACCAATCTAATATATAATGAATTTAACCTTGAAGTAAAAGGCGCGTGGTTATCTGAAAGAGTGTGGGAGCCAGATTATCCTTCATTCTTAAGTGATACCGGATTAAAATATGTTATAGTTGACGATAATCATCTCCGTGCCACAGGAATTACTGAGCAAGATACTTTTTATTCCTATGTTACTGAAGATGAAGGAAAAACATTGCGAATATTCTCAATTAACGAAGAATTAAGATATCTAACACCTTGGAAACCAACATATATGTCGATTGATTATTTACGAAAATCAGCGGACGTTGAAGGTGATAGATGTGTCTTATTCCTATCTGACGCAGAAAAAATGGGAGTTTGGGGGATAACATATCAGATTTGTTATGTGGAAGGGCTGGGTCATCAAGAAGGAGACAATGGAAAACCATTTATCTCTGCGTTTTTTGAACAGATCATGAATAATAGGTGGATTAAATCGATAACACTTACAGAATATATGAACAATTTCTCAGCCAAAAGCTTGATCTATCTTCCTACGGCTAGTTATGACAAAATGGAAGAATGGGTGTTGCCAACAGAAATTCGTAATAATTTTAAAAGGATACGAAAAGGCCTGAAAGAAGTTCATAATACAGAAACTTATCAATTTCTGAAAGGTGGATTTTGGAGAAATTTTCTTATTAAGTATCCAGAATCAAATAATATGCATAAAAAAATGCTTTATGTTAGAAATAAGCTTATCAATGTAGAGAAAAATTTAGTAAAAATTGAAGAAAATCTTGTTTCAATAATATTAAAAAAAATTGATGAAGCATGGGACGAGGTTTATAAATCTCAATCTAACGATTGTTATTGGCATGGATTCTTTGGCGGTGTTTATTTACAATTTCTAAGATTTTCTGTTTACACCCATTTGATCAACGCTGAGAAGATAGTAGATAGTATAAATGCACTGATTAATCCAAAATTAAAATCTTATATTTACATAACTCCTATTGATTTCACTAAGGATAGTAAAACAGAATATATAATTGAATCAGATTTACTTAATATCTATATTGATCCTAATGATGGAGGTACCATATTTGAATTAGATTATAAACCTAAATCTTATAATCTATTGAATACAATGACACGATGGCCAGAAGCCTATCACGAAAGTAAGCATATCGATTCAAGAGAGGTGCTTGTTGATCGATATAGAAGGAGTCTATTGCGTCTCAGATTTCTCCATGATGATGTTAGTTTTGAACAAATTCAAGCGGATCGTTATTTTGAGTTTGGAGATTTTATCGACAATAGCTTTAACGTGACAAGTAGCGAAAAAGAAGGAAGATTAGCTATTTTAGAGATGGAAAAGAATGGGACTATAAAAGATACAGATTCTAATGAAAGAATCCCAATCCGTATTAATAAAGATATATATGTTGAGGATAATGAAATTGAAATAATTATGCGAATTAATTTCGAGGAAACACCAGAGAAAGAAGAAATTTTGAATAGAATTATTAAAAATTTGAATTTAGCCCTTGATATCCCCTTCTTCTTTAATGGCGAACCAAATGACTTTAAATGGGAAACCAACCAATTAGATTTTCAAGATGAAAAATCGAAGATTTTAGTAGAACCTTTTCAATACACAGGCTCACATTTCAAAGCTTATGATGAAACATATGATTTACATCTCGAAATTGATATTACTAGCAATTCAGATTCAATTAAAATTAACAAATTCCCAATTATCGCATACGCTTTCACAGTTGATGGACATAAAAAAATCTTTCAAGGAATTAACATTACTCCCCTTTTTAAACTTAACAAGAATTTAGAATTTCATCTTAAAATTGCTATATTTTAATATTTATATTTTTCTAAAATTTGATATTTCGTATAGTTCGTAAGAATTTTGTCGG
>LAZR01001717.1_pt1 | contig 13579 bp, 15 predicted proteins | sample 329461 | NCBI WGS metagenome assembly LAZR01 (sample SAMN03002196, study PRJNA259156) | marine sediment metagenome | biome: sea floor; feature: Hydrothermal impacted sediments; material: marine sediment; isolation source: Loki non-amplified sample from Loki's castle hydrothermal vent sediment ...
TGATTTTCTCTGTTTTATATCGGATTGTTGAGTAGTCGGAGCCAATTTTGCCAGTCGATTCATCACCGCCGGCTACACCATTATCACCGGTGGTCGCAGCATCTGATGTGACGTAAAAGTGTGCCTCCTTGCCCTTGACCCCCTTTACGTACTTAATTTGAGGAAACTTCGTAAGTCCATATAGGGACAGTTCGGTTTGAAGGCGGCTCCGGTTTGAATTGAGTGCTGTCATGAAGTCCTGAAGCCACTTGCGATACGTTTTGTCGTCTCTCTTTCGCTCCTCATCTGAGCTCGTGTCGCATTCCCGAATCTGTGTCGTGGTCAGATAATTGTGACGGGAGAGATGAGAAATACAGTTCATGTAAAACTCATTTTTCTCTCTGCTTTTTCCGCATAGCTCGTCCTCAAGGATCTCAAAGCACCGGCCCAGAAAGGATGCCTGTCTCTCATTAACGCTTTCCGCCAAAGAATTCATAGCCTGTTGACCCCTGTATTTCCGGAATTTCCGGAATGGAACGAATAACTGCTTGTTTTTGATGATTATCCGACTTGACCGAAGACAACTCAACTTAACAGAGAGAGTTGTCGCCACGTGAAGGAAAGGAGATCAGAAATGGCAGTGGATACGAGCAACGACGGGCTGAGAGTCCCCTTCGGGCTTAGACAGGGGCGGCTCTACCCGCCTCAGGGTACCGAAAGGGGGTTGGCGTGCGAATGCGTGTGCCCGGGCTGCGGCAGCGCTCTGATTGCTAACCAGGGTGAACGGAAGCGGCCTTACTTTTCGCACCATCAGTCACGGGAATGCCTTGGCGGATACGAGAGCGCCGTTCACCTGATGGCCAAGCAGATAATTGATGATCGCAGATATATTGTGATTCCGGAGTTCCGGCACAGTATTGGGAAAAAAATGCCGACCGGAGACGTTCTGTCAGAAGAAATTGTCGTCCCCGGTCGAAGACTGGAGTTTGTCGACGTCCGGCTGGAGCAGACAGTGGATGGCTTGAGACCCGATGTGATTGGTGTGACCAGCGATGGAATCGAAATACTCATCGAGGTCTATGTCACCCATGCCGTCACCGGAGACAAACGGGAGCGATTCGCGAAAAAGAATCTGGTTGAACTGGACCTGAGCATGCTGCCGCAAGACCTGGTGACAAACGAACAGCTGTTCGCCGAAGAGGTGCTATCCGAAGCCAGCCGCGAATGGATTTCCTGCCAGCTGTACCGCGAGGAAATCAAGGCCGCTCACCAGACACTGCATGAGAAGGTGAAGCGGTTCATTACCGATCATCGGGCCAGCGTTGAACAGGCAGAGATAGAGCGTCAGCAGCGCCGATTAGCTGAACAGGCCGCAGAAAAGAGGAAGGTCGAGATAGAAAGTCGTAAATCCCAGCTTCGCGAAAAATATAGTCGCAAACTTGAACAGCTCCAGACCCAGACATCCGATCAGCAACGCCAGGAACCGCGGCTGGATAGCGGTACATTACAAGCTATCGCTCAACGCCTTCGGCTTGATGTGCTGCCAGCAGCACTGGCCCACGAACAAAATGGAGACTGGATTTTCAGGGTCCACCGCACCGTCTGGCAGGCGTTTATCTATGAACGGTTTATCCAGGGTAATTCTCGGATCAGTTTGCGAACCAACGATGTGAAGCGAGCCGTTGTGCGAGAGTTTGGCTTGGTGGAGTGGATCGCCGAGCTTATCAACCTAAAGCATAAGCACAAAGTCCAGGGAGGCAAAAGGGGCCAATGGTACGGAAAAAAGGGTGTCTGGTTTTTCACCGATGCCGAGAACCGGATGATCCCGAGTCCTTATCTTTTGGTTCTGAACTACCTCAAAAGGCTGGCTCGCGAAGGGCTGCTGACGCTGGAGCATCGAGGTGGAGATTCTTTCACCGTAAAATTCGATTCATTTTCAGCTCTGGACGGCTATAGAGCCGAACAGGCGGAGAAGGCACGACTTGTAGAACTGGAAGGGGAGAACGCCGCTCTCGAACTGCGAAAACCGGTCCGAGCTGAGCCTGAATGGCAACGGCTGGCTGAAATCGAGAGGAGGAAAAAATATACCGAAGACAACGAAAAACGAATCGCGCACCTGCTCGCCCTGGTCAACTCTTTGTTCGTCAAAAAGGGCGTGAAGGATGTGAAGCGGTGTAACCATTGTAGCCACTTTCAGGAGCTTACCGATGGTGATTCCTGTAAGGAATGCAACTGCTCGACGCTATGGGATATTGAATTGACCAGCTCGTATCTGGAGACACTGCCGCACCGGTTGCGATGTTTACGATTGTTTCCGCCAATGGGAGCAGGCCACAGGGAGCATGGCTGATAGGAAATGTCATGATTTGGCCAACTTTGGAGGGTGGCGGCCTATAAGTATGTCGCACCAGACTGACTTCTACCCGCTGAAGGGTTTAGCAGAGGTCGCAAAGCGAACATTCAGGTTTTGGAATAACGCCGCGCTCTACGGCAAATTTGGAGCGCAGTGGAAAATATGTCCGGCAGCAGCGCCTTCTTTGGCGATACAAAGCACTGTAGGCAAATCAAATGGCCACCCCAAAAAGGGCACCGATCCCCGCAGTCAGGGCCATTGCCAGGGCGCCCCAAAAAGTTACCCGAGAAGCAGCCACAAGAACGGGAGCGCCCCCCGTTCTTGCTGCTAGTGAGCCCAGCAACGCAAGGAACAAGAGAGAGCTGCTTGGAACAGCCCACATAAGTATGTGACTCGGCAACAACAAAACGATGAGCAGGGGAAGTGCCGCGCCAACCGAGAATGTACCTGCCGACGCAAACGCGGCCTGAATCGGGCGAGCCGTCGATACCTCTGAAATACCAAGTTCATCGCGTGCGTGAGCCCCAAGCGCATCATGCTTCATGAGCTGAATTGCTACTGTGCTTGCAAGCTCTGGATCCAACCCTCGCCTTACGTAGATCTCAGCCAATTCCGCTTGTTCTTGTTCGGGCTCCCTAACGAGCTCTCCACTCTCTCTGGCAAGATCCGCCCGCTCCGTATCAGATTGAGAGCTGACTGACACATACTCACCCGCTGCCATCGACATAGCGCCTGCAACAAGACCGGCAACACCAGCAACCAAGACAGCCTTCGAGTCCGCCCCTGCCGCCGCAACCCCAAGAACCAGACTAGCGGTAGATACAATTCCATCATTTGCGCCCAGAACCGCAGCACGGAGCCAGCCAATCCGTTCTGTCCTGTGCCTTTCAGCATGCCTCATACCAAGTTCCAATTAAAAAGGAAGAGAAAGTTACTAACGTTTGCAGCATGCGCGCCCATGAAATGGAGCCGAAGGCGCAATGTAAAGGGTGGACTTACCCGGGTCCACTAGAAACTTCTAGCCTATGATTAGAGCATAGCAGAGAGTGCCATGAGCAACCAACGTTATCCCGCGGAATTCAAGAATGACGCGGTCTGGAATAGTGTGCGTGCTAATCAGCACGCGGTGCATCGAAAGATCGACCATAAGCAGACCTGAGAACCTGATGGCGATGCTTGAAAATGAACCGGTAAACCGGTGTCAGTAACAAGGTGAACATGGGCAACCTGCATTGAAATTCGACAGTGTCGGTTAGCCTGCATGCCGTCCCGTATCGATCTATGTTCCGATGATGGCGCCACAACCTATTGCAAAACGAGCTGGATTCTTCCGCGAATCCCACTTGTCGATCGATGCTAGCGAAAAAGAACTTGTGTCGATCGATAGGCACGATACCAAACAGGAGTATCCAGCTTGAAAACAGCACCCTACCAGTAGGCCAATCGGAGATTGCCTTGTTTGACCACTCGGAGGGGGCCGTCTGCGGATGAGAGGACTTAGCTCCCTATTGACCCCTTCCATCGTAAACAGCTCAGAGACAACTTCAGGGCTGATTTCAAGATTGCTGGATATTTCAAATATCATTGTAGTCAACCGTGGGAGTTAACATGGCAATCACCCATACGCATCAATCGCATCCGGACATTTCCTCGACGATTCTGTCTGGCCTCTACAGCCAGGTCGGCAGGCCATCGATGAAGTCAAGGCAACAGTTTAATACCTGAAATCACCGATGCTCGCCGGTTTGAATGCCGGGCCTAAGTGACTCTGAGCCTCAGAAACGAAACTTACAGGTGGCCGTATAATATCCAGGCGCCCACCGCAACCAGCGTAAGACCGCCGAATATTTCTGCTCGGTGCCCCATCACAGCTCCGATAGCGCGGCCCAGCATTATGCCAATAGTCACCATCAGGGTTGTTGCCAGTCCGATTAAAGCCGCAGCAATCCAGATATTGACGTTGATAAATGCCAGGCTCACGCCCACCGCCATGGCGTCAATACTGGTACTGAAAGCGGTAATGCAGGTCCGGAGCAAGGACTTTTCCGCCGGCTTTTCTACGCCGTCTTCCTCGGGTTTCATACCCTCATAAATCATATGAAGACCGAGAATCATCAGTAGCGCAAACGCGATCCAGTGATCCCACGCTTCCACATAACCAGATGCTGACTTTCCGATCAGCCATCCTACCAATGGTGTAATGGCTTCTATTGAACCGAAGATGAGACCTATCTTAAAGGCTTCTGGAAGACGAGGGCTTTTTAGCGTCGCACCTCTGCCAATTGCAGCGGCAAAGGCATCTGTGGACATGGCAAAGGCAAGTAAAAGAAGGGTAATCGGGTTCATCTAACTGGCTCCGGTCGGGCATTTCGAGTCCACGATATATCCACACGCCCGACCTTGGGCATGGATATATCGATGGTCTCGCCAACCGAGAGGTGTTCGTACCATGGCATATGGCCAATTATGTTGATACGAACTCTTCCGAACTTCGGAAGCAGGCTACTCCCCAACGAAGCGCGAATATAGCAATCATCCATAGGGATCGCAAACTGCCCTGCCTTCATTGCAGGCTCAGCAAGTTTCCGGTGCGAAAGCGTGGTGTTCGGTGCATTGGTGTAATTCGACCGTTACATGCACCAGGGATCGACACTGGGCCTGAATGCGATCCTTGTAGACCGAAGGCGATTCGGGCTGGTGCGAAACCACCGAAACAATAGCAGCATGAATGTTGGGACCAATCGACCAGACGTGCAGGTCACCGACTTTTGCATCGTTATTTTCGACGGCCTGTTTGACAGTTTTTTCCAGGTCTTGATGCTGTTCGTCAAGGAGCACTTTCGAAGTGTCTTTCAACAGATGCCAGGACCAACGGGTGACCAGAATGGCACCGATGATACCCATCATAGGGTCCATCCAATTCCAACCAGCATATTTTCCGGCTAACAGTGCCACAATGGCCAGAACCGATGTCAGAGCATCCGCAAGCACATGAAAGTAGGCGGCACGGCGGTTATGATCATGGTGAGAATGGTCGTGGTGATGCCCGTGATCATGGCCGTGACTGTGTCCATGGTCATGCTCTGCACCCCCCAATATCCAGGCCGATACGCCGTTGACCACCAGGCCGATGATGGAAACAAAAATCGCACCGTCAAAGGAAATGGGGACTGGCTGTATAAACCGTCCCACGCTCTCGATGACCATGTAGAGGGCGAAGGCTGCCAGTAGAATCGCGCCGGTAAAACCACCAAGCGCATTAACTTTACCCGTACCAAAAGAGAACCGTGCGCTGCCTGCATTCTTCCTGGCATAGGCATAGGCGAATGCAGCAATACCAAGCGCTACTGCGTGCGACCCCATGTGAAGCCCGTCTGCCAACAATGCCATTGAGCCATAAATTATGCCGGCCAGAATTTCCCACACCATCATCGCAAGCGTGAGGCCTACGACAACAAGTGTGCGGGCCTCACCGGAGCGTCTTTTGTCCTGACCAAAAATGTGGTCGTGTTGCCAATGGTCAAGTCGTTCGTGGTGCATGGCAGTGTTCCTGGCGAGCGTGGAATGGCGGTCGGGAAAGCCGAGGCAGTCTTTTGATCTATACCTAAAGGGATATCAAACGGACGCTATGGTAACAAAATAATGGGCACCGCCCGGGTGATCCCACCAAACGACTGTGAAATCAAATCATATTGGAAAGCGGACTTTTTTTGCCACTCGACGCCTTGCTGGCCATGCATAATTTGTTAGCAAGACCGGCCATCCCACCAATCCAACTGCGCCAAAAACGCGGCGAAAACATCACAAACACACTGAGCAATTCCAACCTCCCCAGCAACATAGCAATTATCTAAAGACGCAGTACGAATGTTCGCTTTTGTTTAGTGAGCCTGGGATACGGGACGGTCGCAAAGCGGATGCTCGGCTTGGGGGCTTGCCAAGGCACTGGCTTGTTGCTTGATTGTCAGCTTTTTTTACGTTTATCCCCGGAAAGCTCCCTCTGGAACCTCGGTAACCGGTGATCTGTAAAGTGCTTTTCGGAAAAGGCACGGGTGGTGCATAGGCATTTAGTTATGATGGCTCTGGGTAGGGGGATTTATGAGAACGCTATATACACTCGGGCTGGCGTTTCTACTGGCAGGCTGCGATTCCGGGCGGGGTATTGAAGGCACCTATGTGGCTGACCAATCGGGCTTTGAGTTCATTTTTGATGGCGATGGAACTGTGCGGATGATTGGTTTTTTCGATCAGGCTGTCGAATTTGATTATGAGGTCGCCGATAACGAGATTAAGTTGGTTACGCCGGAGGGAAGGGTGGTGCTGACGCGCCTTGAAAATGGCAACTTTGACAGCCCGTGGGGCGAGATGGTGCGGCAGCGTTAGCGGGGGTGTTCGGCGACAATTAGGATGACCGGTCGACACAAGATCCCCGCGTTAACACCACATGTAATCATAAGCGTCTGGAAGTTGGCCCGCCAATCATACTGGATGAAATGACTGTGATTGGCCTTGAAGCTCCGGAGGAAAGACCTGACTCGAACGTTCGCTTTTGTTTAAAGAGCGGCGGTCACGACTAAGGGTTATGTCACCATAACTTGGTCGAGCCGGCCAAAATATGCTGTCAATAACACCACTCACGGCCGGGGGTAGGCCCAAACCCAAGCGATCTTCAAAGGATTGACGGATCCGACTGCGCTTATCTCAGTATAGGACCAATCGGCCCGGCGGCAACACTCTGTATAGAGGCGGGCCTGCCCCTGGGGTTGCGGGTTTCAAAACCCATGAGACATTACTCATATTGAGAGTGCGCGGATCCTGTGGTGGGTGTTGAGTGAGGTTGGCCCTCGAAAGAGGGCCCTTTTTCAACCGTTAAAGGGACATCAACGAAAGACCTATTCTCGATTTACTCCCCGCAGTCCCGGCATACCATGGATTTTTTTCTGAGGAGCCTTGCCATGCCCCACCTTAAGTTTGCGTTAATAGGACTCACAACGTCTCTTCTCCTCGGTTGTGGTGGGGGAGGGGGCGATGGGGCTGCTATCGAGAAATCCTCATCATCAGGCAACACTGACGCAAACAAGGAACTTGTTTTCGAGTTTTCCGGTTCACCACTGGAACCGAGTGTTTTCAATCTGGCCGCGTTCTCAGAAGACCAGGAAAATCAGTTCTCACCGGGAGATATCATCAGTCTGACCTGGAATACGGATGTCTACTATGACGACCTCTCGGTTCCCGGGTTCGATGAGACCTTTCCCTATACAGCGTCTGTTTATCTGAGTGAGGACGGCGCGTTCCAGGTGGAAGATGACGTAGAGCTGTTTTCGGTTCAGTGTGTTTTTCCCTCCTCAGAACAGACGGCCTGTGGTCAGTTTGCATCGTTCCGGTGTGACTATGCCCCTGACAATAGACATGAGCTTGTCTGCTCAAGCTTACCGGCTGGGCGAGAACGGGGGCTTGAAAGTCATGTGGTGGATATCACAGAGTTTCTGAATGTCATTCCTAAAACAGCGGAGCTCTTGATTGTGGCTTGTTTAGATAATGAGCCCGAAAAGTGCGACTCACACCAGCTCAGCCTGCAGTTGAACTGAGCGCCGTTGCAGATTCTGCGTGATCCTTTCGTACGCGAGGAGGAGGGGCGCCAGAACAACCGTGATTTATGTGCGGCTCTGGTGGCCCGTACTTTACGGATACTGATTCGAATTCATCGTCGTGTTGGCCGGCTGTTCCGGAATTCAGGATGGGTTAGAATAGAAAACAGCCTGTCGCGGATTCACAGTAAGGAATGGGATGAGTAAACCCGGTGCCATCAGACCCGAAATCAGATACATTCTTTACTTTGCTGTTTTTTGGGCTGTATTGATCGGTGTTGTGACATATTTATTCGATCGAGTGGATGCCCGCAATGACAACCCCAATCAGCAACTGGTCAGTCATGTCCGTGGCGGTGCCACCGAAATTGAGCTGAAAGCCAACCGCCAAGGGCATTATCTGGTGGACGGCACCATCAATAACCACAGCGTCACCTTTATTTTGGACACTGGCGCCACTACCGTGTCAATTTCAGAATCGGTAGCCCAGAAAGCGGGCCTTACTCGGGGCCGCCCTGGCGTTGCACAGACGGCGGCTGGTAAGGTGAAAGTGTGGAGTACTATCATACCGGAGCTCCGTCTGGGCGATATGAGGTTCACTAACGTGCCCGGCACCATCAGTCCCGCCATGGATCCCGACATGGTGTTGTTGGGAATGAGCGTCCTCAGCCAGCTGAACTTCACTCAGCAATCAGGCGTTCTTACCTTGAGCCGGGAAACTCAGTGAGTCAGAAATGGTTCTCCTGGTTGTTTGAGCCCGCCGCAAGACGTTGCATCCTTTTTCAGCCGAGGGCGCACCCGGCGCAGAAAGGGCCTCGCTGAGGGGAAAGTGAATGCTGGGGTGGGTCGTATTCCTGGTACTTGGCGGACTGCTTTCAGAAGTAAGACCCATTTGTGCAATTTTCCACTAACCAAAACGGAGGTCTGATACCGACCTATGGCCATCCATTTCTATGAGAAAGGCCAGCTATCCTCTGGTTTTCACGGCTGGCAAGTGACAGCGACACTAAGAGGTAAGCGCTACCAAAAGTACTTCAGCCTGATTCCTCCAGCGTCTGCGATTCCAAATGAATTCTGGCATCGCTATCAGGAAACACGAGCGCGTTATTACGATGCCCGTTGGTCTGCCCGCTCGGCGGCTTTGAAATACATCGATGCCTTAGAAACGAATCACCCAAACACGCGCCCATGCCGTGGTGTGGGGTTCCGGGGTATCACGATGGGGATCACGACCGGGGAACGGATTGATCAGGAGCGGTGTTATTTCTCCGTGAATGAGCCCGGCAACCCAGTCCGCTTCTTCATCACAAAAGACTGCACCTTATCCCAAGCCTGGGAGCAAGCGGTAGACCATTGGGGTGAGGTTTTCGATATTCGGCCTAAAGATATTGAAATGAAGCGCAAACATCCGGTTGGCCCTTCTGCCTTCAAAGCGCTTCGTAAACAACTCAACGAGCATGAAGGCTACAACATCTCGGTTGAAGCACTTCACGATGTGTATGCTGAACAACGCGCCCAGATCGAGCGTCAAAAGGCCAGTGAGCAAACCCAGGGTGAGGTCACCGAGGATGATTTGCTGGGATGGTATGCCAGCCTGAAGCAGGAGATTTCAGAGTACCAAAATCGCTGAGTTCGGTCGGAGCCGCGGTTGGCCGGTATTGAAGAGCATTGCTCGGTGTATGTCTTAATTACCTGCAGATTCCCGACAATGGTCCCGGTAGGCACAGGAACGGCATTTCCGGGGCGCAGGCAGACAGGGTACCGCCTCGCCATTTTTTGCTTTTCTGGCCAGAATCGTTGCGGATTCAATCTCCCGGTACAGGGCTCGGTCAGAGCGGGGCAGGGTAATGTATTTCTCGGCCTGTCCTGTTTTGACTAGGATTCTGGAGACCTTGTACTGATCGCCCCTTGCGGACAATGCGGCGCATTTTGCCTGCACGATGTCACTCTCAAAGATCGGGCCATTCCGGCTTTTGTATTCGACCGCCAGAACACCGCCGTTCACGCGATAGAGCAGATCCGGTTTGCCGAACACCTTGTACCTGGCGTTAAAAAACGGCTTGGTACGCCGTCCGTCGTCGACCCAGATTAAACGGCCATCAATGCCAAGCGCATCTGAACGTTTGAGACGGTGCCAGAGAATGACGACTGCGATAGCGAATAAAAGCAGTGCCGAGGCAAGAAAACCTGTCATGACTGATTCCCTCTTCGGGAGCACCAGCACACCAGTCGATCCACCAGGAAGCGCACAATGCCTGTAATCCTGGGCGATGACTGGCTCAAGTGAATGGCCAGTGGGGACAGTCGATAATAGAGCCTGACGAGCAGGGCTCCTCCGGGCCACTTTAATATCGCGTCATCTCGAAACTTTCGGAGAACATTGGTTCGTGGATCATCCACGCCATAGAGATATGACGCCACGTAGCAGCGCTTGTCCTGTCGAGCCTGCCGGTTCAATGCCTCATGCTTTAACTCACCCTGCTGCCGGGCCAGGACAGCCTGCTTGGTTGGCTTGGCACCCTGATATTTGAGCGCCACAGAATGCGGGCAGAAAACGGTGCGTCCGACGTCAGAAGCCGAAATCCACTCTGTTCGTTGCTGAGGCTGATTCTTCCCCATGTTCAGTCCTGCCCGGTCGTGCCATTCAGTGCAGACAAATATCCGTCTACCGTTACTCTGGTTGTATCATCTCGATACAAACCCGCAACTGGGTCTTTGCTGGACGGCTTTCCGCATAGGTACACCAGATTCTCCAGTCCATCCCGGTAGCCAGTGATGTCTGTCACGCACCGGGAAAACGCCCGGCGAACCGTGTTATCCATAGTCAGGGAATATTGATCCGTCAGCCTGGGGTTGGCCGCGATATTCAGAATGGCTTTGCCGTCAGGTAACAGGCGTTCGGATACGAGCGAAAAAAATTCAAAGGTGGCCGTATGCATCGGGATAGTGGCGGCGTTCGTGTAAAGATCCACGACGATGACATCCCATTGCCGCTTACTGGTCAGCAAATAGGCTCGGGCATCTTGAGCAACGAAGTCCCCCTGAATCTTTTCCTCCAGAAAGTCCTCCTCAACCACCGATTTCAGCTTTGGATCAATGTCGAGGTAGGTAAACCGCGCACCACCGGTCATTTCTGCGGACAAAGTGAATCCGCCGGCGCCCAACACGAGGATGTGCTTTCCGGTCACATCATCGGAAAAAATGGCCTGCTTCATCATCTCAATGTAGGGCCAGCCTTCGCGATTCTCCCTGCCAATATAGGAGGCGGAGCTGCGGTTGATGATTAAGCGCTTGCCTTCGGCATCCTGCGCAATATGAATATCGCTGTACGGGGTGGTCGCGGCAAACAGCTGGCCCGGGATGCGCACGTTGGCAACAAATGTGATGGCGAGTGAGATTGCGGCGACGCCCAGCAGGGCGGATTTCAAGGGCGATTGCTCGGGACTGATCACCAATACAGCGCAAATAGCCAGTATTGCGCAATTAATGACGATGGAATAGCCCACGCCAAGAAAGTACATCAGCACCAAAGAGGTTAGCAGGCAGCCAACAACATTGCCGATTGTGCTCAAAGCCGTGGCGCTGCCGGCCGCTTCACTTTTTCGAGTGTTTTGGTCTGCTGTGTTGAGTAGCAGGGGAACTGTCTGTCCGAGTAAGAAAACCAGTGGTCCCATGATGACCACACAGAAACTCAGCAGATGGATCAGGGGATTGCGGAGTCCCGGGATGCCCGCAGTAATGTCTGCGACCGTCAGAAAATACCAGCTGACAAACGGGTAGGAGAGACCGATGCCGAACAATCCGATGGCAACAATGAGATTTACCAACAGGGCTCTGGTAAATTTTTCAGGTGCCGTTTTCCCGCCCTGATAATAGCCAAGCGCCAGGGCCGCTAAAAAGCAACTGATGATAATAGAGGTGCAAAGCACGGAACTGCCGACAAACGCCACCGTCTGGCGGATAGTGACCATTTGTACGCCAGAACTGGCGAGACCCTCCAGTAGGAGGATAAGAGCCACACGCTGCTTAGAGATCATTGTTCGCCCTGCCTGAGGTTTCTGGCCAGCGAGCTTATCAACGGGGGATCAGGTGGAGTGATGAAAAGGGTCTTGTCCAGGAAACCCAAACTCACCACATCCAGGTTCATATACCCGCTCTGGATGGCTACGGGATTCTCCGCAGCCCCTCGTTAACGTACGCCCAGTCTTGATCAATCAAGTAGGATTGAAAGAATATTGCAGCAGCGGTTAGCCGCGCTGACAGCGCGATGTACCAAAGCGAGGAGCTTGGCCGTAATCGGGTAACTATGAACTCCATTCCGCACTATCTAAAAAAACTGTTTTCTCGGGCGTATCGCCGTCAGCTTGCCGCTGAAGAACGCCAAAGCGAGCTGAAGGTCTTGATTCAAGAGCATCTTGAGAAACTTCCCAGATGTGAAGGGCAAATACTGGTAGCCACCAGCGAGGACCAGGAAGAGGGTTTTTTCTGCGATGTTACGGTGCCTGCAAGAGTGTTGTTGGCCTGGGCAAGGGAAGACGCCGAGAAAACGGTGATTCAAAACGTCAGTGCCCAAGCGGCGAGGGAGGCTCTGCCTATCTGGCTAGCGAACTCGACCTTCGACACTCGCAAGGTGAGTCGGTTGCCGGGCGGCCATTTCGGCCTCGTTGAAGAGCGGATTAATGACTGGGTGACCGATGGAACCGCTACGGTGTATTGCCCGGAATGCGGCCATGAAGTCCAAGACGTTGCGATCACGAAGGCAAACGAAGTCCAGGCCGGCAGGGCCTATTTCTGGTGGACAGATATCTGGAGCTGCCCCCGAGGTCACCTGTTACGCCAAAAGGATCAGGAAATACGGTTTATATTGAGGCCTCACCGACAGGGAGCTTGATTCTCAGCAGGCTTCCGGGTAACTCCTGAGTGCGTCAGGGCGCGGCCTACCACGTAGCCGGCTGCCACACCGACCAACGCTGTCACCGGTCCGATCAGGCCGCCGACCAAGCCACCAACAAACATCAGTATCACGCTTTTCATACAGACTTCTCCCGCCTTCTAGGCAGCTGCATTAGTCCGAGTATAGGACATTGTGTCCGACGATGGGTTGATCCACTCGTGTTGTCTCGCCAAAATACTGTACATTAAAACAGTGTTCTGGGTAAGTATGTTCTGCATTAAGCTTGGTAACTGAGAATTCGCCTCAAGCCTGGACCTAGAGCATCCTTGGATTTTGGCTACACTGCCTCAGATAGGTCGGGCAAGGATTCAGTGTATGTGCGGACGGTATAACGTAACCGACTCTCCGGAAGTCCAAACGCTGATGGAACAACTGGGGCTGTCTGGCATTGCACCCAGGCCTCAACACAATGTACCACCAGGCGGAATCGGCGAGTTTGTCATAGAAGCGGCAGATGACCGGTACCTGCTACCAGGGATCTGGTCGCTATTGATTGAGCCAAACCCAAACAGCTATGGCTTCCGGCCCAACCCGAAATTCCACACCTTCAACGCCCGCAGCGATCGGCTGACCAGCAGTCCGTTATGGAAAAAGGTGTATCCCACCAAGCGGTGCATTATTCCAGTCAGCGCATTTCACGAATGGAAGGGTAAGCAGGTTTACAACATTCACCCGCAGAATGAGGCCACGGCACTGGCGGGGATG
>LAZR01001718.1_pt1 | contig 13575 bp, 11 predicted proteins | sample 329461 | NCBI WGS metagenome assembly LAZR01 (sample SAMN03002196, study PRJNA259156) | marine sediment metagenome | biome: sea floor; feature: Hydrothermal impacted sediments; material: marine sediment; isolation source: Loki non-amplified sample from Loki's castle hydrothermal vent sediment ...
GAACCTGTGGGATCATAAATAGTTAAATTAGCATTTGTGAGGATGAGATTTGGAGGGATTTCATTACTAAAATTAATTTGGGTTCTAATCCTAGTAGATTCTCCAGTAATAAATGAATTTCCAACCCATTGACCTTGCTTGAACATTTTAGTAGTAGTTAAATTAATAAAATTTGGGGATGTCGCTTGAAAAGTCCACCATCCCGGAAATACGGCACTAGTTTTGTTAATTTTTATATATTGGTCACCGATATTTCCCCCTTCAAACAAGATAGATTGAAGTGTGGGATCTAATACAGATAAAAATCGCCAATTGGTTGGCTTTGATATTATAAATTCAAAATCAGTATATTGTGATGGCATATAAAAATTGTGTGTGAATTCCCAATAAACAGATCCATTTTCATATATTTGATAAGAGACACCTTCTTGAGTTGTTTGACCAACTCTAGTTGTTGTTTCATGAAAACCATAAAGAACTGTATCTAAGTTAAAACTAAGTGATGGTGAATTGGTCTGTACTGCCAATGTTACTGGATTTATATTCCAAATTCCTGTAAAATTTTTATTTGAATTACCCCACTGGTTCCCTTCAATAAGATTTTCCCCATTTATCGTGAGATTTATATCATTTTGAGATGAATTAGCTTTAGTTGTTAAACCTAAAGAAATATTATCAAACCAAAAGATTTGTTGATATCTATCTTCAAAGCCAAAATAGTCAATTGAAGCTCCGCTCATAATACCAACAGAAATATTAAAATCATTATTGTTTTGAATATTACCAAAAATACTCGAAGTATTTATCCATAAATCCATATATATCTTTCCAGTAGAGTACCATATTCGTCTTCCAGCATCTACAATATCACCTAATCCTTTGGAATACACTCTTTTATTATTTATTTCACAATAAATATAATTTTCATTAGAATCCATTGCATATTCAGCGTAATAATCAAAACTTATATAAGCATCACTGACAGCACCCCTTGGAATTGTAATGTTTTGATATATCTCAGAAAAATCATCTTCGGAATAAGAAGCACCCATATCATCATCTATATCTCGAAATGGGTCTCCCACTAATGTTACGTACATAGCTGAACTATTATCTGCTTCCCCCGGACCAAAATTATTCGTAGGGGTTACACTATTATAACCCCAAGAATTATTAAAATCGAAATAATTTGTACTCTCATTATAAAACTCATAATAATCAATATCATAACCATGCCGTTGTACTGTACCATCTGAGTTTATTGTAATCTTTAAGGTATCTGCTGCAATCCAGGGAGTGGTAAAGTCAGTAGCTATACCTGTAAATGAAAACTGCAGAACATTATTCCCATCGTAGATATAAAGGAGATCCCATCTTGTTTCAATTTCTATTCTTGAAAAATGCAATCTCATAGCAATGGCACCATTCTCAGTAAAAGTACTATGTACATTAGCAGGTGTAGCAGGATCATTAAGTAAATCTGCACTATAATTATGGGTGGGGGGTGGAGGAGGATCATCATTCTGAAATGCTTGATATATTCTGAAAGAATCATCTATATCAAAAAAATTACTGTTATTTACCCATTCTCTTGAATCTTGAATATCACTAATAATAGTCTGAATTTTAGATACTTCCCAACTATGAGCATCATCCAAATAATAAGTTAAATTCTCTTCTTCTTGATTTGATACTGTTATTTCTTGATTCAAATTATAAAGGGTCCCAGTATCGTTTATATTTAAAAATAGTTCAGTTCCTTGGAATAAAATTGATTCACTATTAGCTATTTGTGGTTGGTTATCAATAGTAGTTTTACTCTTAATAGAATCAATTCTATCTAGGTTAGTAGTAATTAAAGTTGAATTAATGAAAAACATTAGAAATAACATCAATGTAATAATAGATAGATAACTTATTTTCTTCTTTATTACAGAACTTTTTCCAATAAGAGACATTTATATCCCCTTTAATTTAAGAAGTTAACCAATATTCTTATGTAATAAAAATGAGATTTCATAAATTTAAATTAATGTCAATACAAACAAATATCCAAATTTCATATTGAGTGTTAATCTTGTAAAAATGCGAAGGTTATACAAATCCCTAAGTAAGAATTAGTTGATTGAAGTGAATTAAGAATGTAAAAACTCAGCTTTTAAATTTTTCATTAGAAATTTCCTTTCCTCTACAGAAATGGAATTAACATCAATCCCGAGATTATTATAATTATCAGGAGGGAGATCTTCCTCTAAAGATAACATTAAAATTATAGCATTAGTGACAAAATTTCTATTATTCTCATGATCCAATAGTTTCATCAATTCTATTAAAGATTGGCTTTTCCGTATTACAAACTTTTGCTGATTTAAGTTTATGTCTTGATAATTTTCGACGACTTTTAAATAGTATCCTAACTCACAATCTTCCGAAATTTTCATCTGCTCTTTGATTAATAATTAGATTCTATTAAAATAAATAAAAAATGGTTTTTTAAGTCTGTTTATTTTAACATTGTTTTGTTATAGTAATGCTCACAATTTAATTAAATTAAAGATTTCCGTGGTTCTAATACCAAGCTAAGTTATAATCTTAGAGAATAATATTTGTGTGAAAAAAAAGGTGAGATGGAATCCACTATTAATCATGGAAATCAAACCGAAAATGAAGCGGTTACTACTTCCTTTAGAAATACTCCAAATATAGCAAATCAATATTAAAAATTAGAAAATATCAATATTACCCTTATTTAACCCCAATTGATGCCAGGTCTTTAACATATTATTGAGGAATTTTCCATTTTCCCTCTTCAAATATTATTATTTCATCAGCAAGGATTTGTGAACCTGGTTTTTTCATATCTTTCAAAATGTCCCAATGTATAGCTGAAATATTTTTTGAACCGGTTGTCGGGTCTCCTAAGCCTAGAGCGCAATGAATAGTCCCACCTATTTTTTCATCAAATAATATATTTTTTGTAAATTTGGTTATTCCATAATTAGTTCCGATAGCAAACTCCCCAATGATATCAGCATTTTCAATTTTCAAGATTTCTTCTAAAAGATCTCCACCTTTACTTGCATTAGCATTAATAACTTTCCCATTTTTAAATTCTAAATAAATATTTTCTACTTCTCTCCCATTGTATAATCCAGGATAAGTAAATCTGATTTGACCATTAACAGAATCCTCAATTGGTCCAGTACACACTTCACCATCAGGTAAATTATTCAAACCACAACAGTTTTCCCAAGTTCTTCCTTTAACTGAAAAGTTTAGCTCTGTATCTTCCCCTTTGACTTTAATTATATCAGTGTTATTTAAGTATTTTATTAATTTCTCTTGTTTTTCTTTAACTTCAGTCCATTCTTTAATAGGATCTACTTTATCTAAAAGTAGCGCTTTTTCTACAAAATCAGTATATGAAAATAGATCCATATTTGCTTCTTGGGCATGCGAATGACAGGGAAAAGGAATTATTACCCACTTATATTCTCCTTTAGATTCCCTCTCAGTCATTACTTCAATAATTTTTTTTCTTTTAGGAGATCCATGATATTTTCCCAATATTGAAGGATCAATTAAAGATAATTTTCGTGTGTTGTAATCACCAAAAATTTGAATGGCACAATCAAACTCCTCATATAATTTCAGAAGAATATCATCAACGTAGGTAACTTGTGCTTCAGAACCATATTTAAGTAAGATTTCAAAATTCCCTTCCATTTGGGGCAGAGTTAGGGGATGTCCTCCCGCTTTAATCACTTCCATATAGATAGCTTTAAAAAGCTCTTGTGCTATAATGGGACCGCTTATAAATACCCTATCACCTTTTTTCACATTAACAGAATAATTAACCGCTACTATTGCTAACTTTTCATAAAATGGGTTGATCATATTTATTTTTACCTTCTAAATGAAATTGAATTTCCTCCGATAAATAGTAAACGAAATAGATATGGTTATTTTTTTAAAAAATCCTCTAAAAGATCGTAGACAGTTTTTAAGGTTTCCAAATCAGGTAAAAAGGTAAACCTAACGTGATTCTTGCCAAACTCTCCAAATCCAGATCCATATACAGTACAAATTCCTGTAGATTCAAGTAAATCAATTACAAATTCTTTATCATTCTTCCATTTGTTTAATTCAACGAAATCAAATCTTGGAAATAAATAAAAAGCACCGTTAGCTTTTACACAAGATATTCCTTCAATTCTCCTCAGTCTCTCATAGGAATAGTCTCTCCTTTCTTTTAGCTTTTTAACCATTGCAGCAGTATGAGTTCCTGGATTCTTTAATATTTTAATAGCAGCGTATTGAGCAACAGAACTTGCAGATAATCTTGCTCTAGCCATTTTTGCTATTCCCTTTTTGATCTCATCTAACTTATTTTCAGGATCATGATAATACATATAACCTAATCTCCAACCAGTTGCTAAGTGCGACTTTGAAAAACCGTTTAATCCCACTACTGGGACGTCTTTGCTTAGAGTAGCAGTACAACTAAAGGGTTTTTCAAATATTATTTGATCATAAATTTCATCCGATAATATAAATAAATCATGTTCACCGGCAATATCTATAATTTGTTTGATCTGTTTTTCACTATACATTACACCTGTGGGATTATTGGGTGAGCAAATTAAGATTGCTTGGGTTTTTTTATTAATTTTCTTCCTTAAATCATCAATATTAGGTTCCCAATCATCATTTTCATCCAATTCATATTCTACAGGAACCCCATTAAAAAAGTTAGTATAATTTATATATAATGGGTAACTTGGACCGGGTATCAATAATTCTCTATTCTTTTCAATGGTAGCTGCAATTATAAAGAAAACTGCCTCAGTCACTCCTGTAGTTAGTAAAATGTTATCAGGATCTATTTTAAGTTGGTAAGAACGGTCTAAAGATTTACTTAATTCCTCTCTAAGTTCTGGCACTCCTAAGGAATCTACGTAGTAATTTTTTCCTCCAAAAGATGCTTCAGCTAATGCTTCAGAAATATAATGAGGAGTCTTGAAATCGTAGATTACAGGATCACCAATGTTTAAGTTATAGATCTTAACGCCTCTTCTTTCCACTTTATTTGCTATCGCTGCTATTTCACGAATAGCATAATGGATTTTTTTCGTTCTCTGAGTAATCTTATTCATGGAAATAATAACTTCACTAACAATTTGTTTAAATTAAAAGACTTTTAACAAATATGAGTAATAAATTAAAATTAAAGAATTTTGTTTTTCAGAGTTAATTTTCTTAATTCTTTCATTTTCAAATAATCAATACTTATAAAATCAATCATTATAGCATCTTTGACAAAGATTCATATAAATTTAAATAGTTTTAACTCCAAACTTATAATTATCATATATCCTTTTAAAAATCAAAAAATAAAAATTAAAACGAGGAAAAGAATATGCTATTTCAGGATCCGTTTGCACTACTCGCTGGTGTATGGCTAATAATTATTGTACTTGTGGTAGTCTTTTTTATACTTGGTCTCTTATTAGCAATTTGGGTATATAAAGATGCTAAAAAGAGAGATATGAATGCGGCAGTGTGGCTCTTAATTGTCCTAGTAACAGGTTGTATCGGTTGTATTATTTATTTGGTTGTAAGAGATTAGATCTTTAAAAAAATTCTTTTTTTTTTTTAAAATTCCAAATATTCGAATTTCACTTTCTAAACAAATTACAAATTACAGTTTAGTAGGATTCTGAATTTTAGAATTTTTTAATAATTATCAATGATTAAAGGAAAATTAGATGAAACTATCTCGAATTTCTCTTTTTTTCTCAGATATCAAACCGTTACTTTTATCACATCATCCAAATTGTAATAAATTTTCCAAACATGTGTTTCATGTAGGAAAATATAAATTATGCATAGGGTGTTTCACATTTTATCCTGTGGTGGGAGTGACAATATTGTCGATTTCAATGTTTTTAAATCTTAATTTTGTAACTCTTGCGGTGCTGTTTTTTCTTTCCTTTGCCTTTTTTACGCCTATTATTTTAAATATCAGTGGTTTAACAAGGTACAGATTCTTAAAAATTTTTTCAAAAATATCAATTGGTATTGGGACTGGTTTTTTGATAGTTTCAACACTTTTTCTACCTTTCTTTATAATCATTAAAATTTTAATATTGATTGAAATCAATTTTATTGTTGGGGTGATTGCGTATATTAGAAACAAACACGTTAAAGAAGTATGTTTAGATTGTGAATATAAGAGTAATTGGGATACATGTCCAGGGATGAAATCTATAATGAAAAATTTATATGAACACGATTTCAAAAAAAGAGAAAATGAAGAATAATTTTAGTTTCTTATTTTAGGAACCCAAAAGTAAATCCCAATTAATATCTTTCTCAATTAAAGCTAATACTTTTTCCATCTCATCTTCTTGAATACCTGGCTTCAATCGTTCTAAATTCCTCATTGTGGTATAAGTATCTGAAGGACTTAAAATAATTGGTATACCTTTTTCATTCGCTGCGGTAATCACGCCCATATCCGGTTGGATAAATCCTGTTAGAATTAATGTAGATACATCTTGGTCTAGGGCAGCCATAGCAAGATCCGTTCGATCACCTCCAGTAATAAATGCAGCCCGTTTAACTTGTCTTAAGTATTTAAGGGCTCCTTGGGCATTCATTGCTCCAATAAGGAATGTTTCTACAAGATTATCCAATCCTTCAGATGCTTGATCATTTATTAATTCTCCCCCAATTTGCTCTTTAATCTCATTAACACGTGGAGCAAACAGCTCAACATTTTTCTCTATTATACCCAAAACCGGAATATTATATTTATCAATGTGATCTCCTGAAATTTCTTTTATTCGAGCAATATAATCAAATTCAATTTTGTTAAATAGTATTCCCAAAATACCTATCTTACGGAAATTAAAATAATTTTTTGTAAAAAAGAAATTATCAATACATTTATCTGAGGAGTCTACAGAGACATAAATTAATTCATTTACACCGAGATATTGGGCAATGCTCACATCGTCAATCCCAGTTCTCACAAATTTCTTTATACTTGGATTCCCTTCAATTATAATATAATCCACATCCTTGGTTAGGTCATCATAGGCAATTTTAATTTTATTTAAATATTCTTCTTTTTTGTTAGCATCCACTAAATCAACATAATATCCATCCGGAATTGAAACCGGGGATACAATATCATATGGATGGTTAGTTTTATACGCTGTTTTCAGAATAAAACTTACATCTGGATCTCTTTTATTAGTAAAAGCTGCGGTTGGCACTCCAATTGGTTTAAAATATGCAAATTTCTTCCCTTCCTTTTTTAATTTCTGTATAAATCCAATGGAGAGGAAACTTTTACCAGCTCTTTCACTTAATGAAGTTAAATAAAAAGTTTTTGCCATTTTCTTCACTTTTTTTTTGTTATTTCTCTGCTTATTTTAATTAAATTTTTTAACAATATTTTCTATCTATTTATTGTGATTTTTATGTCAACAGCGCTATAACTTTTAACGAAGGCTAGAAGTGGGTTAATATCCAACTCGACGATTTCTGGGAAATCATTTACCAACTGAGAAAGTCTTAGTAGTACATCAGTTATAGCTTCAATGTCAGAAGGAGATTCTCCCCTAACTCCTTGAAGTAAATTAAAAATTTTTGTTCTTTCAATCAAATTTTTTGCATCTCTTCTTGTAAATTTGTATGCTAAATTAAAGGCTACATCCTGCATAAAATTTGCATAAATTCCACCTGTACCAAACATAAGAAGAGGGCCAAATTGAGGATCTTCCGACATACCAATAATAATTTCATTTATTTTCGATTCGGCTTTAAAATCGATCATTTCTTGAACTTCTACACCATAAATCTTAGCATTTTGTGGTCCAAATTTCTTAGCATTATTAATAATTTGTATAAATGCTTCAAATGCATCTTGTTCTCTTTCGATATTTAATAAAATTCCTCCTATATCCGTTTTATGGACAATGTGGGGCGAAACAATTTTCATTACAGATTTTCCAGTTTCAGCTAATATCTTCATTGCTTGGCGGGGTGTCTGCGCTAACCGGGATTTAGGGGATTTTATACCATAACAATCAAAAATTTCACTTGTTTCGTAACTTAGTAAAACGTTTCTATTATCTTCCCTAACAGATGTAAAAATATCCCTAACTCTCTCTTGATTTACATCATATCTAGGAATCTCCCGCTCAATTAATGGAGTGCTATTCAAATATTCACGCCGTTTTATTAATGCTTTCAAGCCCGCGGCTGCTCTGTCCGGAAAATGATAACAAGGAATATGGTTTTTCTTTAGAAAATCGCGACCTTCAGCAATAGTTTTCCCCCCTATGAATGAGCAAACTATGGGTTTAGTACTTAAATATTCAGTGGATATATTTTTAATAAGTCGTGCTACACTTGATGGATCTGTCTGAGCTTGGGGTGTTACAATTATTAACGCTCCCTCTGTTGAAATTTCATTTGCTTCAACCTTCCCGTTCAATCCAAAGACAGTTTCGAGTGTAAATTTATATATATCAGGAGTTGCATCTCCAACAATATCAATGGGATTAAATATTGAAGCTGCTGCTGGCAATTCTGCTCGCAATGTATGAAGAATCGACTCAGAAAAACTTGCAAATTTCAAATCTTCCCGCTCAAAAGCATCAGTAGCGACAATTCCAGGACCTCCCGCATTTGTAATTATTGCAAAAGAATTTTCATTAGGAATGGGTTGATATAAGAATATTTCACCATAATCAAACAAATCCTCTATAGTTTTAGCTCTAATTACCCCACATTTTTCAAACGCAAGATCATAAGCAATATCCGCTCCTGCTAACGCTCCAGTATGACTTGAGGCCGCTCTTGCACCTGCCTCACTGACTCCTGATTTTAAAATAACTATTGGTTTTTTACGTGCTGCTTCTGGTAAAACCTCTAAAAATCTTTTTCCATCGCTAATAGATTCTAAGTAGCATAAAATTACATCAGTATTATCATCTTCTGCGAGGAATTCGATGAAATCAACTACTCCCAGGTCTGCTTTATTTCCAAGGCTTATGTTACAGGAGAATCCAAAAGCCTGAGTCAATGAATAATCCATCATTCCCGTAAGCATAGCTCCTGATTGTGAGATCATTGCTATACCGCCTTTTTTCGGTGCTTCAGCAGCAAATGAGCCATTATAAGTTAATCCTATGAATCCTAAACAATTAGGCCCCAAAATTCTCATATTATATTTTTTACCTATTTTAACAAGTTGTTCTTCTCTTTCTACGCCTTCTCCACCTATTTCTTTAAACTCCGCAGAAATTACTATTAATCCTTTAACTCCTTTTCTACCGCATTCTTCTGCAGCATCATTCACAAACTTACCGGGAATAACAAAAATTGCAATATCAATATCATCTGTGATTTCTAACACATTCTTGTAGCATTGAATATCACATACGATATCAGATCTTGGATTAACAGGAAAAATTTTACCTTGATATCCTGAATTTATAATATTATTTAATACCGTATTCCCTACTTTACCTTTTGTACTACTTGCACCAATAACAGCAATACTTTTTGGGTTAAAAAAGAATGAGATATCGTTATTGTCTGCCATTTTTGATTTAAAGATTTTTTTTAAAGGTGTATAAAAAGTCTAGTACCATAATTCCTTTTAAATTTTTCATAGATTAAAAAAACGCTAGGGAGTTTATAGTAGAGAAAAAAAATATTAAACACAAAGTATTATCTATTTTATGACAAATATAGCAATAGTTACGAATAAAGGTGAAATAAATCTCAATTTATTTGATAATGATGCTCCGATGACGGTAGCTAGTTTTTTGTTTTTAGCCAAACAAGGATTTTATGATGGAATAGTATTTCATAGAGTCATTGCCAATTTTATGATCCAGGTGGGATGTCCTCTTGGTCAAGGAACAGGAGGTCCCAAAAATAAAGGGATTAATTCATTTCCGTTTCAAGGAAAACAGATAAACTACCCATTTAAAGATGAATTTCAAAGCGGTCGTGAATTCAATTCACCAGGTATATTAGCAATGGCTAATTCAGGAAAAAATACTAACGGATCTCAAATGTTCATAACCCATATCCCAACTTCTCATCTAAATAATAAGCATACTATTTTTGGAAAAGTAGTAAGTCAGGATGATCAAAGAATCGTTAATTCAATTGCACAAGGAGACAAAATATCAGAGATTAAAATTCTCTAAAAAATGCGCTATACCTTTTTTTATATTTTTTTTAGTTTGTATATTTCTTTTTCTTGCACCACTCGCTAATTGAACTAAAAGTTTATGAGTTTAATCAACATAAATATATTTGAATTTGGTTATTTCATAATTAAAGAAATTTAAATAGGTTCAGAAGTTATGAGCAAAGATTTTAAGAATTTAATAAATATAGTTGAAAAAGAAACTAAAACTCTGTCTGAACTAGAAGCTATAATTAACTCTCTCAGAGAAGAGAATAATCGGTTAAAATTGACTATACAAGAACAAAAGTTACAAATTAAGGATCAAGAAAGTAAGATAAGTATTTCATTGAGTGATTTGCCAAGTGAACTTGATATATTAAAGGAAATGATTTTAACACAAAGAAAAGACTTGGAGCAAAAAGACGAAAAAATTGAGAACTTAAATAATAAACTTGATAAATTAACAATAGAACCAAATCTATTCGATGAAAAAACATTAACAACACAAGAAAATAATGATTTGATTGAAGCACAGGATTTAATATTAACACTCTCTGAAGAAAATGAACAATATAGAAACCGACTGGAAGAGTTAAAAAATCAACTTGGAAACCGCGACCAAGAAACCACAGAGTCAAAAGACCCCTCTCAAAAACTAGGTGAAGAAAACGGAGATTTAATTAATTTCAAACGATTGAATTTTCAATTGATGGAACAAAACGGTCTACTACGTGTTGAAATAGAATCCTTGAAAGCTCGAATCCAAAAAGGAATCGACGAAGCAAACTCTGAAGAGTTGGAGTTAGCAAATCAGAAAATAAATATATTAACATTAGAGATTGAGGATTTTGAAGCTCAATTAAGATTTTTGCAGGGAGATTTAGAAATCAAGGATGAAATTTCGAGTCAAATTATAGAAATTCCAGGGCAAGAAGAGAGTCTAAAGAAAGAAATGATCGAATATCAAAAAGAGAGTATTGTTTTGAATCCTGATTTAACTGATTCAAAACCCATTAAGATAGAACCTATAGATGATAAGATCATTAGTGATTCAGTAATTTTTAATTTCCCAAAACAGTTCCAAATATCCTTGTTTACAAGAATGTACACATTATTAGATGATACAAAAAAAAAATCAGTTATTAACTCATTGATAAAAGAGTTGAATAGTAACAATTATGAAATAAAACGAGCCGCATTAAAGATTTTAAGTGTAATAAAAGATAAAAGAGTCTATGATGCATTCCTTAATCTTGTTCATGATGAGGATTGGTTAATCAGGTATAATACAATTAAAGCCCTAAATCAATTTGATTTAGCTGGGGATGGATTTAAGGAATTATTAGAAACCCTCTCTACAGATAAGGATGTAGATGTCAGAGAATTAGTAGCTAAAATTTTACAAGAAATTTCAGAATAAGGCTTTTATTTTTTATGTTATGATACAAATCTTTCTAAATCATTTCTAGAAAGACGATCTGCTAGATATAATGGTTCAGGTTGACGGTGACCTTTTGCAAGTAAAATACAGATTTTTAAAGCAGTTTCTATTGTAATTTTATAACCACAACTTACGAAAGCAGGTTTAAAACCATTACCTAAACAGATTGCATAACCCAATAATTCATTTGATAAGTTCTCAGTTATTAGATTTGGATCTTCTGCCCATATTGGGGATTTATTCCCCTTAATTTTCTTAACTTCACGCCAATTTGAATATCCTATATATGGATTTTTAGCAATACCTAAAGTTGGAATATCTAACGCTATTCCAAGATGAACAGCCTCTCCAAACCTTTTAGGATGGATTTTCCCGTGACCGTCACACATTATGACATCTGGGATACATGGAAGTTTTAAAATAGCCATCGCTAAGATTTTACATTCTCGAAAACCTAAAAATCCCGTTTTGTAAGGAAATTTAACCTGATTATGGATTATTTGATGTGTCAGCATTTTTTCCTCTTCTAATGACCACAACACAGCACAAGCAACACCATATTCAATATCCCCTATATTATAATACGAGACATCAACACCAGCAATAGTCTTTAAGAAATCAAGGTTATTAATATAATTATTATCTGTAATATTTAAGACAAATTTTCTGTATTTCTCCTGGAGACTTTCTGCTTGTTCAATTGAATAATCATCCCTCAATAATTCATGCCTCATTGATATTTAAAATCTCTTTCGATTCAAATCTTATATTGTATTAAATTCATGAATCTTAAAATTATGCTAATATCGTAAAATAGATTAAAAAATTTGCAGTTATAAATAGAAGATTTAATTTAGTTCGATTATTTACAAAAATGATGAAGATTGCAGTCTCAGGAAAAGGTGGAGTTGGTAAAACTTTAATAGCTGGTACTTTGGCAAGAATGTTTGCTAAAGATGGATTTAAAGTTCTAGCAATTGATAATGATTCAGCAATGAATTTAAGTTATACACTCGGGATTGAAAAAGAAGTTATAGATAAAATTGTCCCTATATCAGAAATGAAGAATTTAATTGAAGAAAGAACACTAGTGAAAGGGGCAGGACCAGGAGTTTATAATATCAACCCCGTTGTTTCTGACATTCCAGATAAATATAAAGTTCCCGGGCCAGATGGTTTAGAACTATTAGTTCTTGGTACGATTGAAGAACCTGCTTCAGGATGCCTATGCCCGGAAAACGCATTAATCAGAACTTTATTACATAATTTATTTGTTAAGAGAAATGAAGTTGTCATTGTTGATTTTGAGGCTGGTTTAGAGCATTTGGGACGGGGAACGGCTAAAGGAATTGATGTAATGTTAGTTATTACAGAACCATCTCAAAAATCTTTCGATCTCTGTAGAAAAATTATCAATTTATCCAAAAAACTGGGTATTATTAATATTTTTCTCATTGCTAATAAAATAACTGACAATCTTCAATTAAATGTTATTAATAGTAAAATTAGTGATTGGGAAGTTCCACTCTATCAGACTATACCTTATGATTCTGAAATAGGAAAAGCTGATTTGAACGGAGAATCTCCCATAGACTCTAATCAACACTCCAAAGGAATGCAAACCATAAGAAATCTGTACCTTAAATTAAAAAAAATGAAATCTGAAGTTTTTGATTTATAGATCCAAAAATAAAAATTACATTAATCTTCGATTCTTGCATTATAAAACATCAGACAAATCCAAGTCTTGCTCGTTTGCAATTTCTTCCCATAGTTCTATCGCTTCTAAAGCATCTTTCTCATTCATCATTTCAATAGCATAACCCGCGTGAACAACAACAAATTTACCTACTTCTGGATTTTGTATCAATGCTATAATGATCTTTTGTTTAATACCGTCAAAATCGACTAA
>LAZR01001719.1_pt1 | contig 13572 bp, 12 predicted proteins | sample 329461 | NCBI WGS metagenome assembly LAZR01 (sample SAMN03002196, study PRJNA259156) | marine sediment metagenome | biome: sea floor; feature: Hydrothermal impacted sediments; material: marine sediment; isolation source: Loki non-amplified sample from Loki's castle hydrothermal vent sediment ...
CACAATATCCATTATTTCGCTGGCCTCTTGACCATATCTTAATATCTCCAGAATTTAGATTGACTGATGCTGGAACTGGCGTCGATTTTGAAAGTGATCATTTTCCAACTTTTGCATATTTAACTTACGAACCTTTTCTTGGTGATGAGCTCTTTAAAAATTTAAACAAAATAGGAGAAAAAATAAATGCTAATGAGAAGCCAGCAAAACTGATAACGCGTTTTTGGTTCTTGTTGGAGATGGATTTCTTACCGATATTTACTCTAACTATATTAATTCTAGAACATTTAATAGAGGCTATGATCAAGTGGAGCACGACGTAAGTTATTCATTTACAACTTCAAAAGAAATGAAAGATGCGATAGAGAAAGCAAAAAACGCAAGAGATTATGAAATTTTTAATATTGGACACAATCTTTTTTATGACGATGTCTTTACGACATCATAACACACCATTGATTTAAATATATACTTTTATTTTTTTTATATAATGGAATACAAAATTAACAAGCATCTATTGCTTAAACTAGAGAACAAAAAGACAAATATTTACGTGGACGGTCAATTATTCAAACAATGTCATTTCTTACTCCTTAATATTTCAGTCCATGAATTAGCAAATATTGAAAGGGGAAGATCGATAGATGAAATTTCGGAAACTTTAAACAAATCAATGGAAAGAAATAACGACAATATAAGCTCTAAGTATAACATAACCCCTGAGCAAGAATTTCAAGCCCACTGTTCAAACTTACAAGCATGGGTCGAGAATGGATACGACACTCGATTGTTACATAGAAATTTAGCCTTCCCATTATTAAAGAGATTAGCTGATATAGGAGACTCCCTTGCGAAGAACGAGTTTAAAAACCAAGTGGCTCAGCGCTTTTCAAGTGGTTCTGCCTCTGTTATTAGGTTCTTGATAGAAGGTAAATACCTTGATAAATTTACTGATGAGGAATTGGTTACACTGTTTAATAGTACTGATTTTTTCAACTGCGATGATGATTTGATTAATAATCTAACTAAAGGTTACATAACGCCCTTATTGGATTTTATTGAACCAGGATCATCCATCTTGTTAAGTATTAATAAGCTAAATTTAGGTCGAATGAATAAAGTTCCAAGATCAATCAATGAATTATTAAACTTAAAAGAGTTAACTATAACAAATATCGGCATACCACAAGATCTGAAAGTTCCGCTTTCACTCCATAAACTAACGCTAGATAACAACAGTCTCACGAGATTTCCAGCCTTTGTTGAGGAACTCTGTTTTCTTAAAGATTTAATAATAAGTTCTAATAACTTAACAAGAATCCCTGATTCCATTGGTAATCTTGATTCTCTTGAAGCCTTATTTTTACCCCAAAACAGTTTAGTATCGATACCAAAATCACTAGGTAATCTAAGATCACTTGAATATTTAATATTGAATAACAACAAACTTCAAAGTATTCCCGTTTTGATCGGGACATTAAAATTTCTCAAAAGTTTAAGCTTTTCTAACAATAGGTTGGCAAACCTTCCCAAAACTATCGGTGACTTACATTCGCTCTTTTATTTAGACTTAGGAACGAATAAGCTAACATCACTTCCAGAATCAATAGGGAACTTACACTCCCTCGAAGCTTTATTTCTAGCAGATAATATGCTAACGAGTATTCCTGATTCTATTGGAAACTTAAGATCATTAAAAAGGCTAAAGTTGACAAATAATAGATTAACGAGTATTCCTGATTCTATTAGGAAATTAAAATTTCTTCAAGAACTATATTTGTCAAATAATAGATTAACGAATATTCCTGATTCTATTAGGAAATTAAAATCTCTTCAAGAACTATATTTGTCAAATAATAGGTTGAGTAACATCCAAGAGTTTATAGAAAATATGAAATTTCTTAATCCTAAATTAAAGATATACTTATAAAATAAAGGAATCTTTTTTTTTCACTCAATTAAATAAGTTTTGCACTTAGTAACAGTAAATTCACGATATGCTGAATATAGTTGTTATAGTAAGATTAGTTTCAAGAAAGGAAATTTTAAAATATGTATTAAATGAGATAAAAAAATAATATTCATATTTATTGCTATCTTTTTCTCATTATTGAGTTGTCTTAAAAAGTTGTTAAATATATTATTTGAGATTTTGGGATGAAAAAAACGAACAAACGAATAGATCGGGAAGGAAAAACTATTGCAATTATGATTTCGATGTTTTGTCGTAATAATCACAATAACAAGGATGGTTTATGCGAAGAGTGCGTAGAGCTTTCTGAGTATGCCAATCTTCGTTTAGAATCGTGTGTATATGGTGCGAAAAAACCAATTTGCGCTAAATGTCCTATTCACTGTTATAAACCAGATATGAGGGAAAAAGTCCGTAGAGTGATGTTTTACTCTGGACCCAAAATGATTTATACTCATTTTATATTAGGAATGAGGCACTTATTTGCTAGGTTTAGGAAGATAGAGAATATTCCCAGATCTAGAAAGATTTAATTAAAGATAGAAATACTGTGTCTTTACAATATAAGACAAGTTTTTTAAATTTAATATATCGTAGAAAATTCCGACATATTTTAATAAATTGACACTATAACTTTTCCTAAATTAGCACTATATTGATAAGTTGGATTTATATACTCGGTAAATTCTATAAATAATGAAGGTTAAGTTATCTCGAAATTAATAAATACAAAAATAAAAGTTTAATAATAAGTTGCTTTATTAAATAATTGAAATTTTCAGCGTAGTAATTCCACAAATAAGAATATAGGTCGCTTTTAGGATAATTTTTGAAACTCAAATAATGTTAAGTTCTTCATCAAAATGATACAAGAATTAATGTTAATTAACCAAGCAGGGATAGCTCTATTTTATCATAATTTCTTAAGTGAGAAGAATCTGGATGATCATCAATCATTGGCAAGTTATTTTGATGTAATTTGTCGATTTACTAAGCAGAATTTTAAAGAAAGCCTAAAATCGCTAACGTTAGACAATTTTTTCTTTTTCTTTTATACTCATAAATCTCATTATCATTTAGTTCTTAAATGTGATTATAAAAACCTTGATGAGAAAACATTAGAATCATTTTCGAAAATTATAGTTGAGGCTTTTTTAACTAAATTTATCGGGATTCTGGAGGATTTTAATGGTGAAATATCTCATTTTAAATCATTTACAGATGATATTGAAGAGATAGTAAATTCAAAGTTAGAAAATTTTAGGAAATTCTTAATCCTTGAAAATTAACTTATAGAGGAGGATCTAGACATTCTATAATGATAATCCTCAACAATTTTTGCTGATTAATTCTTATAATATTTATTCAATCCCCGATAACTAAAATATAAGAAGCAAACGCATCAAGATAAACTTAATTTATTATTGGGTAATTTATTGTGAGTAAAACATTTAAAACCAGAATTCAGCAGTGGGTTGATAAACATTTTTATCAGATATTTGACAATAGCCATTTCCTTTATACAATAATTTTCTTCCTCTTTACTTGGCTAATCGCATTATTGAGTCTTATTCCCAATTCAATTATTGGAAATGTAATTTTATTTTTTGCTACTGTAATCTCTATCACTTTTATGTTATTAATGTTTGAAGGCTTAATTCCCAAAATTGCTCGACATCTCTTCACTCCAGATAAAAAATTCGATAAGCGAAAATTGATTTATTTTTTCATTAATTTTATTGTTAGCTCTTTAATTTTACTAATCTACTTTATTGCAGCTCCTTCATCTAAATTAACGATTCAATTTTTAGGATGGGATGTTGTCCTCCCAACCCTTTTCATCATTATATATTTTGGTTGGAATCTTGTTCAAATCTTTTATTTAAGAGCAGGATTTGAAGTTCTCTCGGATAATATTTCTAAAAAAGTTGATAATAAGTATGGCTTTTCTAAGAAGAAAGACTCAGTATGTTTAGTATTTCTAATATTAGCTTTAATTATCCCAGTTTTGTTACAGATTGGCACATTTTTTGGTTTCCTTTCAGAATTCCAGCTACCTGACTTGATTTGGTACGTTGCCTCTAACGTACTAGTATTCGTTATTATTTTTATAACATCTTGGCGCCTCATTATGTTGTATTTTAGGAGTAAGAAAAATGAAACTCCCAATGTGTTTTCTTCTGTTTTTTATATTCTCATTTGGATTATAATTTGGTTTAGGGTATTCAGCTTCCTGAATTCCTTAAGAAGTATCACTCAAGCTTCGTTAGAAATGGAAATCCTTTCAAGATTTATTGATATACTTCTTATGATTCTAACAGCTATCTTAGTTTTAAGAAGCCTAGGTGGAAAGATCTATGATTCCATGGTATTCAATCAAAATAATATCTCTTTTTTCTTGTTCTCATTTATGGTTTTATACATTGAGGGCCAAATCATCTTGATTACAGGGGCTGGAAATTTAACAGGAATCTTTGCTGACAGAAATCAGATAAATCTCATCAACAACTTCCTTATTATTCTTATAACCGCAGTTTTTTACTGGTGGTACTCTGAATATGCTTTGGAGAGAAAGGGATTGATAGTAAGAAAACGATTCAATCCTGAAGAAGTTGCGTTGGTGGTTAATGACTTCAGGGAGTTTCTTATCAACAAAGATGCTCTAGATCCGAAAAAAATCGGAGACGAGGAAGTCCAAAGTTTCCTTGTCTCTCAAAATATAGCAGTTCCCTCTGAAAAACCACCTGAAACGGATCCAGAACCAAAAATTAAAACTGATCTCGGTACAGACCAAGAATAAAAAAAAATTAATTACTAATCAAAAGTAAAAAATTATCTGGTCTTTATATTTTCCATTGGAACCCATCCTTTTTTCCCTTCCTTATTAGTTACCCAAACCCAACCACTCTCCTCGTTTTCTATGACTAATTCTTCCCCTACAGATACATTTAGCTCTGTTGCTTCATAATCTTGAATCATTACACCTAAATTCCCTTGAATTTCTAAATAGTTTCTTGGAATCCATCTTTCCATTCCACCTTTATTCTTACACCAAACCCATCCCGGCCATTCACTCTCTTTATTTCCAATTTGAACGGTTTCACCTTTTTGAATTTTCAATGGTTCTGAATAGGGTGATTTATAATCTACAATAACTCTGTAATATTTCCTCTTCATTTTTTTTAATAATATTATGTTTGATTTATTTTACAGTTTCATTAAATTATTAACAATACCAGCTTAATTGAGATTAAGTTGTTCCTGAATATTTAAAACAAAAATATAAAAAAAAAGTAAAATAAAAAAGGAAAAAAAAGCCGGCTTCTTTCCCATTAAAACCCCCATAACTGAAACTTTTATTAGCTTAAACCGCCTGCTTGCGTTGCCATTACAGTGATTACATCCTTCTTTGGATGTATTCCAATTTTCGTAAATTTTAACTGGTCAGGTAGTACTTTACCTTTAAAGATAAATTGAATTGCGAGAATTGGATTTAATTTATACTCACGTTGTACAGTTTTTTTAATGTCTGCTATGGCATTATTTGGATCAAGCTCTATCAGCTTGATAGCTTGATCAGGGGGGACCCCCGTCAATCTAAATCTATATTGAGTCATTTGACTTCACTCCTAATTTTTTGTTTATAATTATTATTTTAGTTAAATATTAACTATCATCTTTCATATTTAGGGATTTTTGTTCAATTGAGCGGACTTTAGTATATTTAACCAAGCAAATCGAGGATTTGATAAATGATATTCTTTTTAAACAATTTTTAAGCATTAAATCAAGTGATAAATATTACTGAACTCGAAATGGTTCTGGAGGGGGTCTAGTTGGGCCAGGAGGACCTGGAGGTGGGATAGGTCCTGGAGGTGGGGGGATAGGGGGTGGAAAATGTCCTAGGCTATTTTCTAATAATGAGATACGTTCCTCGATTTTGTCTAATCTTTGCTCAATTTCTTTTAGTCTCTTTAATATATTCGGTTCTTCTAATGTCATTGCCATTAATTCTTAAACTAATTTTAAATATTTTTCTATTCATCACATTGGTTCCAAACTTATTAAAATTTGAGATGATGGAAAGTTTAAACATAAAACATACTAAATTTATTATTATTCGTATTTCACATATCTTTTAGTCTAAGTATAGAAAAAAGGTATATGTTTATATATTTAGATCATTATATTAGTAGTATGGAAAGTTGGAGTATTTCAAAAAAATTAAAGAATGATCTTTTAAAAAAATCTGGAAACATTGAAGATAATAGTAGGAGAATATTATTTATTCTTAGGAATCTTGGTCCACAGAGGTTTACTAATATCATAAAATACTCAAATTTAAGTAGGTCAACTGTATCAAAATATCTTAATATTCACAGAAAAAATAGTAACGTAGAACAAAGAATATTCACAGATAAGCAGACAAACAAACAATACCAGGGTTATGTAATAACTGAAAAAGGGATAGAGAAATTAGGCGAGGAGCCTTTAAAACTAAAGGATGAGCTATATTTAGTTCACGAATTAAAAGAAAATGTAAGAAAACTTGAAGATTTAATAGATTTTTATAAAGCCATTAGTGTAGAAGCTCGATTTATTATTCATATCGTCAGAATCGTCTCTAAAATAGGTGATAATTTCTTCGACCTTCATCAAGACAGAGATTTATATTTATCCCTCTTTTACATCTTCTATAATTCTATTCTAGGACAAGGAGCCATTGCAAAAAAATACTGGCGTTTTGATGATTCCAGTTCAAAGAAATTTGTTGGTTATAAATTAAATATTGATCAATTTTGTGAAGTCTATAATGTAGCGCGAGAAGCTATCAATTATTTAGCTAGGTTCAAATTAATTAAAAGTGATTTTGGATTTTATTTAGTTAAAAGAAAAGCTAATGATTTCTATTTTCATGAGGAAGATCTATTAGGGACAACAACCCTTAGGCTTATTAAAGATAAATTAATGGACGAGATAATTAATTTCCAGGAGGGTATCTATGAGATGAAAAATAATCTGGATGTCGTGGCGGTAGAAGTAACAAATCAGTTAAAGGAAATGGGCTTAATATGGGATGCTATTGAAGAACAATTTCAGTTATTAGTATTAAATCTGATTATAACTAATGCAATTGAAATGGGCTTTTTAGACATCGAACGAGAAAAATTTATGGAGGGTGTCTCACAATCAAAAAAATTATCTAAGTCAAATGAGGGGAAAATCCTAAAAGAAATAATTTTAGGTGGTTTAAAAAAAGAGGTTAATTTAAACATTCTTTCTTTAGTCGAAAATAATTAATAAAACATTCTTATTCATCAATCTGAATTCTTCAATTATCTTTTTTTTTTATGTTTACATTTGAAAACGTCGGGATTTTAATAGCCAAAAAAAGAATTATTTTTGAATTAAGAAGATAAATTTAATCCGATTTTTTTCAAAGAAAAATCCGTATTTACTTAAAACATGATTGAAATTCATTTTTTCTTATGGTTAATGATTTTAATAATCGGACTTTTTTTAAGCATGAGGTCTACGGTTCCTTCAAAAGAGTTCAAAATAAATCCTTACATTAAGCTTAGGCTTGAAGGGGGAAAAACGAATATATATGTTAAAAATCGGATATTTCAGCAATGTATGTATTTATTGTTAAATTTAAGAGTAGATCAAATCGAAAATTACGAGGAAATAGATTCTATTGACGAAGCAGCAGAGAGTTTAGATAGAACAATGGAGAGTGATCACGGAATTATCTCTCCAGAAGAAGAATTTATGGGTCATTGTTCAAATCTACAAGTTTGGGCCGAAAATGGATACGATACTCGTATATTACATAGAAATCTCGCATTTCCCTTGTTAAAAAGATTAACTGAGGTAGGAGATCCCCTCGCTAAAAAAGTTTTTAAAGAAGAAATTGCAATTCGCTTAGGTAGTAAGCACCCAACAGTTATTACTTTTCTGACTCAAAATGGATATTTGAAATATTTGGATAGTGAAGAGCTTGAAGCAATTTTCGATGAAATTAGTTCCACTGTTCTATCAGGAATAATAAGTGAGCTTAAACAACAATTAGAGCATTCACCAGCACCGAATCTTGTTAATCATATTAAGTATTTAATTCAAGATTTATCGAGGAAATTTGGTGTGCAAAACCTCCCCATATTAATTAATCACATTTTAAAAAGGATACCTGAAAACTTCAAAGAAGATTTTATAAAGGAATGCTACAAATTTCTAAAAGTGAATAAGAAATTTCCTTTAATTCAATTTATAAATGAAAATCTTAATCATTTCGATGATTTTGAATTTGAATTTGATTTTGTAAAGTATAACGGGAAGATTATTGGAATTTTTAAAGATAAACAACTATACCTGAGTCACCAAAAAATAAAGAAAATAAATGATATTGAAATTTTGGAAGAATATTTCTCACGTATTGAAGAATTAGATCTAAGTAATAATCTAATCAGTGATACTGAGGGGATAGAAAAATTTTCTAATTTAAAGTATTTAAAGCTTGATAACAATCAGATAACTAACGTTGAGGGACTAAAACAATTAAAGGATTTAAACATAATCTATCTAAGAAATAATAAAGTCTTTGATATAAAGGATTTTGATGGTTTTACAAGTTTACAACACCTTGATTTATCGGGAAATAGTGAAATTGTTGAGATCCCAGACTCATTAAATAATCTCTCTGCTTTAAAAACGTTGAAGCTTTGGAACTGTAGCATAGAGAAATTTTCCGAGGCTTCTTCGAAATTTTTCTGGATGAATCAAAACTACAGATTTTATTCAGGATATAAACAGGAAGATAAATCTTATTATGAAAAAACTCATAAAAACAAAAGTTCATCTGCTAATGGTTTATTCAAACAATTTGTCATATGGGTGCTTAAAATGAGAGGAACAATGGAGGAGGAGAAATTTACATATAATGATATAGACAAATTTGAAATTGAAACCACGCAAAATGCCATGTGGTGGGTAAGAACAACTAAATCGTTTAAAAAATGGCTCAATGATAGGGCACAAATGAGAATTACTGAGTTTTTTTAAAAAAAATATGTCTCTGAAAGAAACTTCCTAAATATGTCAACCATTTTTCTTCAATTTAAGAATATCTTAACATTTTTTCGATAGGTATTAAAGCACGGTTTGCGATTTCAGTGGGAACTTTAACTTCAAAATCTTTATCATCTAAGTTTTCTAATACGTATTTCATGAGTTCTAAACTGTTTTTCTTCATGTTATAGCACTCGAGTTTATTCATTACCATATAAAACTTCTTGGAGGGAAAATCTTGCGCCATTCTCTCCATTAAACCCTTTTCTGTCCCGATAATAAATTCATTATCTGTCAAGGTACTATTTTTTACCGCATTATACATGTGAGCTGTCGAGCCTACTACATCTGATAATTCTCGAACATCTCTTGTACATTCTGGATGCACTAATACTTTCGCGTTCGGGTGTTCATTTCTTGCTTGCTTCACGTGTTCTGGTTTAATCTGAGAATGTACTATACAATGCCCTCTCTCAGGCATTTTTATAGTTTTAATTTTGGTAAGTTGCTCAGCATAATCTGCTAAATTTGCATCTGGACCAAATAACACAGCTTCCGAGTTAAATTCCTCATTTATTCTCTGAACGATTCTTACGGCATTCGAGGAAGTACAACATATATCAGATTCCGCCTTTACTGAAGCAGTTGAATTGACATAGACAATGACAGGTAAACCAGGATATTTCTTTTTAAAATTCAAAACCTTTTCTGGTGTAAGAAAAGCTGCCATAGGACAACAAGCTTCATAGTTGGGAATCAAGACATGTTTATCTTGATTAAGAATTGAAGCAGTTTCAGCCATGAAATCCACACCTGCAAATATGATATATTTTGTATTCGCTTTTTCTTTTGCGATACGAGACAATCCCAGAGAGTCCCCTAAATAATCAGCAATTTCTTGAATTTCAATAGGCTGATAGTAATGAGCTAAGATAGTTAAATCTTCCTTCTTTTTTAAAGATAAAATTTCTTCTTGTAACTGGTTTAATGTCATTTTTTAGTTTATTAAGCCTCTACACAGTTATTATCAATAAACGGTTTAAGTAAAAAAAGTCCTCTGGTTATAAAAATTAAATTTTAATTATTACATTTCTATTTTTTAACATTATCAAAATCTTTCCCCTCGATCAAATAAAATGATTTACATTCTAACTGAATTAGGATTTTCTAAGAAAAATAATTTTGAAGTTCGATTTAAAAGTGTTTCCATCTAAACTAGATATATTTTTAAAAAATTAAAACATTATAATAGAAATAACTTGAGTTCACAGTAGTTTGTAGATGATGTGCTATGAGTGAAGATTTACAGTTTATATACAAACAAGAATTTTGGTTCGCAAGTGCTTTTATCAATAGTTCCATAATTAGTGGTGACCAAAAAAGTAAAGAGATTGAAGATCTAATTGTCAAAAAACTTGGGAGTTTAAAGGAGCAAGATATCTTTCGTAAGGAGCTAGCTAACGATATTTTGGATATGGTTAAAAACTTATATCTTAAATGTAGCTGGACCCCATATATTGAAAACTTCCCATATAAGGATGAAAATACGGAAAAGGAATATGATTCTTTGGGATATTTCCAGTTTGAAGTAGAACATTATAAAGGAAATCCTGAAAAGAAAGAAAAATTAAGTCCCTTGTTAATCCAACAAATTCCGTTCATAATTCTTGATGTTTTAAAGGGATTTACTAATAAAAGTGAAAATAGAGGTTTGGAGATTGATACAGAAAGTCCAATTTATGTTTTTGTTACATCAAATGGAACCAAACCAAATGAAATCGATTGGACAAATGATAATATAAATAAGTTTAAAAAAGAATTGGGATACTGGAATGAAATCTATTCAGGTGCTTGGCCAGATTACAATGAAACTTTGTATAATAAGCGTATACAAAATAATTTATCAAATCGTTTATCTGAATTACATTTTATTAGGAGAAATTCTGGATTTATTTACATGGCTAAACAAAATTATGAGGACTACTTTGAATCATACATGAGGAAGTTTGTTTTGGATCCAACTCCGAAAATGAGAGCAGTCTTGTTTGCGTTACGTTCAATAAACGAATTGCTTGATACTTTATTCCTTAAAACTCAATCAGAAAGTTTTATCGATGTTGAGACTATTGAAAATAAAATCAAGAACTTGAGATTGCTGAGGGGACTTCTTCAAACGAAATTAAGTGTAATTTATAATGAATTGAATTACAACCGAAGACAACACTATACAAGTGTATTGAAACATTTGTTGGGTGAATTCGAGATTGCAGATCTTGTATCAAGAATAAATGATAAGTTTAATATTATTTATGATGCAATGAAGGAACTCTATCAGAAAAAAAATGAAGAACTTCAAAAGAGGACCGAAAAAGGGGTAAACTTATTAAATCTACTTTTTGGGGCTGGTATTTTAGCAGATCTTGGGAGTGTTATCATTATCGCTTTAAGTCTAACTGAGGGATCAATTCCAATTATCTTATTAAATACGATAATAGCAATTATAATTTCTGGAATCTTGGCAGTAACCATTATTTTCAATGTTTTAGGAAAGATTCAGGCTAAGGAAGCTAGAATTGGAAAGACTGTGGATGCCGTAATTGAAGATGGGAAAGGAAATATAGTGGTAATTAAACGGAAATATCCCCCATTTCAGGGCTTTTATGCACTCCCTGGTGGATTCGTAGAGAAAGGAGAAAAACTAAAACATGCATTAATCAGAGAAATTAAAGAAGAAACAAATTTAGATATAAAAATTGAAGACAAAATTGGTGTTTATGAAGAAGAGGGAAGAGATCCACGAGGAAATATTCATAGTACGGCTTTTAGATGTACGGTAATTGGTGATATCTCAAATCTTCGAAGTGGAGATGACTCTAAAGAAGTAGAACTTGTATCCATTGATAAACTTAAAAACATGGAATTAGCTTTTGATCATGAAAATATACTAAAAGATGCTCAAATTGAATAATAATAGAATTAAACCACTCAAACATAATTCAATCTTCTAAAATTAGCTTAATCGTTTTAATTGTTTCCTCAATTTCTATGAAAATTAGCCCCAAATTCGTATTTAACTTTAATAGTGAAACTAAAATTATATGTTTATCTGCTTCCATAATAAGAAGTTGAAAATCATTAAATTCTACTGTTAAATTATCTAATTGTTTACTTTCTAATGTTGAAGCTGCGGTTTCAAAAGCTATAAACATAGTAGCAGCCATGGCACCGAATTTTCGATTATCAACGTCTCTCGGAAGTCTTGAAGATATCAATAAACCATTACGGTTGACAAGAGCTGTACCAATAATGTCTCTAGTTGTGTCCAATTTTTCTAAAACTTTTTTTAAGCTTAAGATTTGTAGGTTGTTCATATCTCCTCAAAAATTTAGCTTTTTTAATTTAAGTCGAATATGAATTATGAAATGATTTATTCTAAATTAATATTTTAAAAATTAGATTGAAGACAATGCTTATTTAAGCAGAAATTATTTGGTGGTTTGTTCCCATTTAAAATTTCATATGGAAGAAAAAAATAATAACTTTATATTATAGAAAATAAACAAAATTAATAATAACAAATACAAAAAGACAAAAAAATCAAAATGATTTCAAGAATATCACTCAAGAATTTTAAAGCATTTCAAAAATTAGAAGATTTTGAAATGAAACCAATAACCATTCTATGTGGGATAAACAGCTGTGGTAAAAGTTCTATTATCCAAAGTATTTTGCTTTTAAAACAAACTATTGAAAGTCAGAAAAGGAATATATTACTTTTAAATAGTAAATATGTAAAATTAGGAACTTTTGAAAACATAATTTATAATAAGGATAAAACTAAGACCGTAGAATTTAATTTTGAATTCGAAGTTAACTTAAGTCATTTCGCAAAAAGAAGACCTCACATTTTTTTTATAAGAAGTCTAATAACTCAAGACTATTTTAAAGCATTAAGAGATGCAAATAAAAATTTAATATTTGAACTCCGTTTAGGCATTAAAATAAAAGAAGGAATTGATGAGAGTAAATTCACTTATTTAAAACCTATAGTAATAAACCATCTTAGGATTAGTATTAAGGGAATTAAAATTAAAGGTAAAATATATCCAGATAGCTATACAAGTTTACAATTCTTAAAGAAAAACCAATATAAACTAGTATTTAGAAACGTTGTCAATAATTATAGAGAGGATAAGACTATATCAGGGGAAGAATTAATTAATATTGATAGATTTATTCAATTTTACCCCTCAATTCCAGATAGAGAAGTAAAAGTCCCAATAAGGGTATTTAGAGATATAGATTTCTTTTTGAATGAAATATTTCGTAATTATCGATTTTTAGGACCTTTGAGAGAAGAACCATCAAGAAGATATATATATGAGGACGAAGTATTAGAGATAGGAATTAAAGGTGAGAATTCAGCTTATTTATTTTTAAATGAAAAGGTGAAAAAGCTCTCAGATCATTTCTTTTACAACCTAAAAACAGATAATTTTGAATTAATAAAAAAAATTAATTTAGAGCAAGCA
>LAZR01001720.1_pt1 | contig 13568 bp, 20 predicted proteins | sample 329461 | NCBI WGS metagenome assembly LAZR01 (sample SAMN03002196, study PRJNA259156) | marine sediment metagenome | biome: sea floor; feature: Hydrothermal impacted sediments; material: marine sediment; isolation source: Loki non-amplified sample from Loki's castle hydrothermal vent sediment ...
CGGTAGCGGCGGGAGCCTGTGCTACAGGAACTTCTCCTGTTTGGGACTCAAACTGTTCTTGCTGCTCCCGCGCTTCTTGTTCCGGCAGTGTCTCGGTATTTTGAATCTGCTCCATCGTCGCGTCGTCTATCTGGTCCAGCCCGCCTGAGTTGAGCCCCGCCTGTACAAAGTCCATCCAAGACTCTCCTAGTAAAGCCCGAGCTGCCGCCTCTAGTTCGGGCATACGCGGTAGACCCCCAACGAAGCCCTGGTCTATTTGTGCTCCCCCCATAAGTGCGGAAAGGGCAAAGATGTCGGCGGGTGATTGTGCTATCTCTAGGAGCAGTTTGGTAGTCTCAAGTACGGTGGGCTGATTAGCAAAGTTGAACAGCCGCTGTGCCTCGGCCCGCTGTTGCTCAGGTGTCAAGTCGGGGTTGGTAAGGGCTTGTACGATCAATTGCTGTAGGTTCTGCGGCTGATTGAGGAAGTCCCGTATCTCCCGCGCCCTGTCGAAATCGCCAGCCTCGAATGCAGCCGCCATTTGCTCGGTGAGAGAGGCTTGCCGGGCTTCGTCCCCCGACCGGATTAACCATCCGCCCTGACCATTGGACACCAGGAAATCGTTCGTGCCCTCAATCTCGCGGCGCTCACCCGCAGGCGGATTATCCTCTTCGGGGTCAGGAAGGCGGACAAGCTGAGGTTCACCCGTAACGGGATTTATCGCCCACCCGTGAGTGGGCAAACCAGGTATAGGAACAACGGCTCCTGCTTCTCCAGTAGGTAGGGTGGCTGCGCTAGCTGCGTCCGCCGTCTCTTTCTCGTCCGCCCGTGCTTCGGCGGCGGCACGTGAAAGGGGGTCTTTGCCTGCCCCTCTAAAAATGAATTGGCCCGCTTCTTGAGATACGGATGTATACCCGGCTAGGACTGTTTGGACAGTAGGGCGTAGTACGACATATCTCTCAGTCGTAGGGTCCCACTGCTGCCACACGCCATTGGCAAAGATAATGGGGTCAGTAAAGCGTCCGGGCTCTACAGGACTTTCGCCAGTAATGGATTTGGTACCTAAGATTTCACCAGGTTGCTCTACCCCCGGCGCATCTCGCCCCAAAATGATTGCAGGAATCTCGGTTTTTCCCGGTCCTTTGAAAGAACCTATACCCCCGAACCCACGGGGATCAAAACTGGTATAGCCCGCAAGAGTTGCCGCAAAACGAGGCTCAATACGAGTGTAGTTCTTCCCTTCTAAAATGAACCACTGGCCGTTCTCAAACTTGAACTTAGGCATCTACAGAGTCTCCAGGACTTTTCGGCCCATAGTGGCAAGCAGCTTGGCCCGCTCTTCGGGTGCCATACTCTTGAGGTGTGCCATGCGATCCCGTTTCGGCATTTTCTCGGTGCCTATGGGAATAGCCTTAGACTCTGCCGCCTTCTCGCGGTAGCCCACTATCTCTTCAAGCACGGAAAGGTTTACAACGTCAAAGGGATTTCTAAGTGGAGGCATTTTGTACTCCTATAGGGGACTGGAGGGGTCAACTGCGCCTAACGCGCCGCCAGTACGAGGCTGGCCGGGCACCGAGTCCGTCAGACCTTGCGGCACGCCAAGACCACTCAGGTCAGGTATCTGGCCCGAAAGGACTTGCTGCTCTGCCGCTGCTAGACCTTCATCGGTAAGCAGACCCCACTGCCGAAGAATCTGCAATTGGCGCAGAGTCTTGACCATAGGCAGGTTCCGGGTATCTTCCTCGTCGAGCCGTCTACGCTCTCCGGTCGCATCTTCGAGGCGCGTCTTAGACCAGTAGGACTCATCCGACAATAGCCGTGCGCCATGCTCGTTCATCGACGTAATCCGCTCCTGCATTTGCAGTACGGGGTCAATCAACTCAAACTTCACTTCGAGCGAATAGTCATGCTGAAGATCGGCAGGAGAGAGCTTGTGCCCACGAATCGTCAGGGTCTCTCCCGATATATCCAGTAGTCGGAGCATGTTCGACCCAATATTAGTTGCTAGATGCTCAATCTGCTTCCCCGGCGCGACGAACTTACGGGCGGCAGCCGTTGACAGTATAGCTTGCTGGCCCACCGTAGTGACGCCCGTCTCGCGTATCCCCGCCAACTGTTTGGAGAACGAACCCAGTTCCAGGTCCTGCTCTAAGAGAGCCAGAGCACGAAATAGCCACTCGGGGAGTTCTGGGTTCTTCTCCCACCAGATTGAATCCTTACCCCCAGGGACTTCCTTGATTCCATCTCCACGGGCTTGCTGTGCCGCTAAGTCAGCAGCACTGCCTGAAGTGTATTTGTCGGGGAAGGCCGCTTCAATCAGGGCATTCTGTATAGACGAAAGGGCCTGAGCTTCTGCACGTAGCGTTTCAAGCAGTGGGTCAAGAACCCCTACCGCCAGTGCTGAGGGGTCAAGTCCGGTCGGAGAAGCAGTGGGTTCCTGCCCGAAACCAGAGAAGGCATGTCCGAATGGAACGAACTGCGGCTTGTTCTTTTCTAGGAAGAGGAGGTCTCCCCCCTTGAACATACCGTGCCACCGCTGATTGAATACCTCACTTACCTCAATCTGCTCGAAAGGATCGTCTGCGTCAAACTCCCCTAATTGAACGTCTTTGCGACCTTTCCGACCCCGCAAGAGGGCCGCGATTTCGCCTGCGTAGCGTTTCCCGTGAACGATAGCGAAAGAGGGTTTCTTCTCAAGTGGATCGAGAAGGACGCGCGAAGGATGCGGCGCTCGAATGCGATATGGCATCCAAGTGCGTTTTTCGTTCTCATACAGAACCATACGTATCTCGAAATCATTCTTCGACTCCCCCCTTTCCTTCTTAGGCTCTTCGGGGCGACTCTCGGTATTCCAGAGTGGACCCTGCACAACCGTATATCCGTAGGAGAGTAGGTGCCGTCCCACCTGTTTGAAAGTCAGTAGTGGCTCTAAGAGGGAGGCCTCCATAAATCCCGCCACGACGAAAGGCTCGATCTTGTCCGCCTTTTCCTTAGCGTCCTCAGTTTCCCCGCGAGGGGGACGATGCACTTTGGGCTCGAATGCCAACTGGTTATCAACTGCATGGTCCAAAATAGAACGACTTCGGGCGGGGTGAATCGACGGACGCTCCGTATAGGGCGAGTCCCACACTAAGAAAGACTGGTTGAGGTACGTGTCGATCTTCTCCCACTTCTCGTGACACGCACCCCAAACGCGTAGCAGGTGGGCAACCCGCTTCATCGTGTCGTCCCCCGTGGGCTTGTCGAAAGAGGTCATTACCATACCACTCTTAACTCCATTTGTACACAGCCCTACTCTTGCGCTGGTCCCACGGATTCGCTTTTGTATACGGGGTAGATGCGGTAGCCAAATCCTTCACTTGCAGGGCCAACCCTACCGCCATCGGGTAGTCGTCGTGCAGAGCGGCCACAATGCGCCCCGTCTTCGGGTCTCGCTGCACATTGTAGTACTGCCGCAGTCCATCCCGGCTAAATATCACCATAGCGCGTGCGTTGGTCGCGTCAATCAATTCCGACCACAGTATTGGCTTCGAGCGAGTCGTTGTCTTCCACCCCAAGTGCGTGTCGTCCCTCTTGTACAGACGCGGATAACCCAGATCGCGGGCCTTGTTAACCGTTACAACACCCCAGTCGTTGTCTTCGATTCCCCAGATTGGAAAGCTATAGGATTCGAGGAGCTTGTAAGATTCGTACGCCAATTCCTCGGGAAGAAGTGTATTGGACATGATGTCGGCCACGACTGCCAACGTTGCAACGTCGATAATCGCTGTAACGCCATAATCTCCTCCTGTTCCGTGAGAGGTATCGGTACCGGCGGCGTACTTCCGTCCCGGTATGTACTTTCGATAGATGTTAGCATACCCAATTACCTCTAAAGGTGGCTTAACGTCTTCCATCATTATGTCAAGTGCGCTATGGTCAAACGCGCTCAACTCTTCGGGCGGGGCTAGTGCGACTTCAGCCGAACTGGGGTACTCCTTGAAAAACTTGTATGTGTCGGTATACTCTTGCTGTCGCTCTTCGTACCAGTCCTCACTACGGTTCGGGCGCACATCCCACGCATAGAAGATCGGATGAAACCCGTTGCCCGGTGCGCCTCGAAACAAGTCCTTGAAGACCGACACCATGCTCTCCGCATTGGACGTAGACGTAAGCAACAGTTGCCCTCCGTTGTCGTCGAGAATCGGCTTGACCGCATTGAAATTGTCTGCGAAATACTCGTGAAAGTCTGCTTCATCCATATCCACTATAGTGCCCGTAGCCGACCGACCCGCTTTAGTCGTGGAGGGCCACGCGCTAATATTAGAGCCGTTACCGAAGATCAAGGTGCCTTTGTTGTCCGTAGTAAGCGGGGTCCGCAACTGCTCGGGCAAATGCTCATACACGAACTTGCACTTACTCAGTTTGTCCTGTGCTTCGTCCTCCCCCTGCGAGAAGAGCAAGATTCGCGCATTCTCACTGAACAGCGCATTCCATAAGTCCCACGTCGCCGTAAGCCACGATGCCCCAATCTGACGAGCCTTAAGCCAGACTATGAGCCGATGCATTGTAAGGGCTTCCGCCGCCTCGACTATATGGGGCCACTTCTCAAGTAGTATTGTGCCTCGGCCGGGAGGGGGCTCTAAAATCCATACATAATCAAGGAAATGGAGAAAGGAGCGTCGGGCTAGCTCAAATCCCAGGTCACGCTCAGTGAACGTCGCAACGCTCGTCATTCGGAGGGGGATGACCCAATAACGTTCGCCTTCTCTTGTGCTTGAATTGCTGTCTTCATCGCCTCCAAATCCGCTACAGTATACCCCTGCAACTCTTCAGGTGAGGTGGACGGAGATATTTCTAGGTCAATGACTTGCGCCGCTTTACCCCATCCACGATCAGCGAGCCAGGCAACAGCGGTCATGCGAAGGCCCAGATCGGCATTGATGGCTTTCGCACCAGCACCCATCTTCTTGCCGGTCGCAATGGAGTACACGAAGTCCACCAGCTCTTGGCCGTCGTTCGTGCGGTCACGGATAAGCTGGGATAGGGCCTTGGTGGTGAACTTGCGGGCTACGCTCATTTCTTAGGTTGGGGCCTATCAGGCCAAATCGTATGCTCGTACATAGCATCATTGGCTGCGGCGGTGGGGGTCGTGCCAAAACCCCAGCGTTTTTCATACGGGGGTCTATTGGGTCTTTCAATGCCGACAGACCAAGGATTCATTCTGGCCTGGGGATCGAAATGAATCTCTCCCTGCCACTCCTTCTCAAGAGTCATAGCGTTTAGGTCCACCAAGCAGGGCCTCCTTGGACGGAATTAGGGCATCCTACAGTATAGCACGAATCGGGTAGTTATGTCAAGTAGGCAGGGGGACGAGGGGCAAAACGAGAGCCCTCCGCTCGATACCCGTTGGGGTTAGTAAGCAGAGGGCTCCGTTACTACGCCAGCGAAGTGACGTAGGTGGTAATTCCGCAGCTTCCTAGGCGTTATGCGGTACCAGGCTGCGGGTGCACATAAGTAGTATAGCACACTCGGGCCAGGATGTCAATAGAACGGATTAGAACAGGTGGGAAAATGAATAAATAATTCTACGGCCTGAAAGCATCCTTTATGTATCGCGCGGGTCAAGGGACGGGTACCTTCGACGCCCACGAGGTAAAGACCGCGAACCGTAACACTTGCGCCTCTCAGTACGGGTTCCGTAACCCCCGCCAGTGTTGAGGAACACCTTACCGATGCCCTAGTCGCGCTCAATGTGGGTCGTCCCCCCGGGCGCTGAGGCACGGGTGCTAGCTATGAGCCTACAGCGCACCGGCATCACCCGATCCGGGCAGAATATCCCACAATGGGTGCAAGATGGGCCGTGCTAGCTACGGATTGGGGGCTTGACAAGTCGAAGAAGTACGAGTATGGTGAGGACATCGAAATGTGCCGCAAGCCCATACACGCCGACAACATAGCGCCCGAATCGCCCGAACGAGAGGAGCAACATGACAACATTCGAAATCTTTGATCCCCGCGATGGCATCACCTTGTACACGATCAAAACCTCACTCCTAGCGCGCCTGGTCATCAGGTTTCGAGCCAAAGGCAAGTTTTGGGACTACGCTCCCAAAGGCGCGAGCTGGACTTCCTAACCCCAACCCATACCAACCGGATGGAGGACAGACAGGTGCGGTTTCAGAAGTGGATGCGCGGATACTATCGGCTCAGTGCTGACACCCAATTCGCCGGTATCAGGCGGGACCGTGACGGCTGGCATGTCGAGATACGTGACTCCGCCACCGGCACCCTCCAACGCTACGCCGGTATCTGGCCTACCCTTAGAGAGGCCCGCGACGAGGCCGAGCATGTCCTAAGCACGGCGGAAGCAGAAACCTTCTTCGACCGCCGATTCGAGGCCAGGCTGATACCGTGGCCTGAGAGACAGGCGAGAGGATACTAACGCTAAGCCCAAACCCACACGAGAGGAGATCACGATGGCCGAGTTTCTACACTTCGCATACGTCACCCAAGGCGTCAGACATGTTGCTTGCCACGAGTGTCTGCCAGATATGAAGTGGCTACAGGACATGGAGGCCGCAGGACAGCTCGTTCGTGACGGGCGCACCACTGATCCCTGCGAGTTTTGCGGCGAGCTGGGCGAATAAGCTAGTCCCCTCGCAGGTGCGCCAACCCGGCCAGCGTCGATGCGTTGGCGCACCCAACGAGCGGACATAGCAGAACGGAGATAGGGAATGACCTACCGCGAACGTCGAATGAGACGCGCCGACCGCCTGCGAGACTGGGCGGATTCACGCGCCCGCAAGGCCGAGAGCGCATCCAAGGCCGCGCACGCCATCGTGGACCATATCCCACTAGGCCAGCCCATCCTGGTCGGTCACCATTCCGAGGGCCGGCACCGACGCGACATCGACCGAGCAGAGTCAAACTTTGCGAAGGCCCACGAGTCACGCCAGATGGCCGGCACACACGCATCCAAGGCTGATGAGATCGAGCGGCAGGCCGACAACGCCATCTATTCCGATGACCCCGACGCGATCGAGCAGCTAGAGGCCCGCATCACCGACCTAGAGGCCGAGCGCGATCGATGCAAGTACATCAACACCGTGATTCGCAAGGGCCCAGGCTGGGCCGAACGCATCGACCCCCCACTGACTGAGCATGAGACGCGCGACTTGGAACTGACAGCCAAGTTCTCGCCCGCTTATGCGAACGAGAGCGCGGGGCCGGGTATGCGTAAGCCGTTCAAAGGCTACCCGGCCTATCACCTGTCGAACCTGAGCGGCAACCTGAAACGCCAGCGTGACAGGCTCGCAAAGCTCAGACGCTAATCCACCTGGCGGCCAGCCTGTAAGCACGAGGGCTTGCGAGGCTGGCGCGAGAGGGAATAGCGAGAATGGAGGACTGATAATGGACATGAGGTATATGGCTAAACAGTGTCTGGGGCAAATCACTACCTCGGCGGGTGTGGAAATGCAGGTTTTCGCCACGGGCAAGCCCAGTTGGTATCTGTTCTGTCCTATGCAGCGCCTGGAGAATGGAGCCTTCGCCTCCGGTACACTGCAATTCCCCTATCACGGGAACGACCTGGTTCGCGGTTGGAAGCGACGACTACACTGAGGAGGACGCCATGACCCCACTGCCACAACTACACTTGGACGACGTGCTACTGAGTCGCCGTGCTAAGAACATAGTGCAGATGCTCCGCCCGCTAGCCGTGCCGGGGCTGTACTCAGATGCCGAGCTGCGCCGCGCATTCTACGCCACGGTTGCGCAATCTGTCAGCGGAGGCGTGATGTGAACGAATCACGTATAAGGCGTTGCCCCTACTGCCCCAAGTGGTTCTTAAAAGGGGATCAGCGCGCCCATGACAAAACCTGTGTGGGGCAAAAGGAAACCCCGGATGTGTAATGGTAGACCGTGCCAGCCCTACGTCCTGCCCAAGCCACGTCAGTTCCGACCCTGCTTAGGATGTGGTACACTGATACAAACACTCATACTTTGTCAGCCATGTATTGAACGCGCAATCCGAATCAACGAAGACAGCTAACGGCACAAAAGGAGCATTCGAAATGGGCAATACTATATTCGTCCACTTAGATGGAGAAGAGCTAAAACCCCTGGACCCGTACAAAGCTGGTACTTTCATCAGTTTTCGACTCGACACGGTTGAGTCCGACAGTGGTGTACGAGTATTCCTACATCAGGACCAGCTACGCACCATCGCTGCCGAGATCACTGAGTACCTTGACAACCCCGCGCCGCCCACTGAGCCCGAACCTGAGCCCGTACCCTTCCAGGTGGGGGACGTAGTGCGCTACATACGGGATGATACCGGCCTGCCCAAACCGGGTGCTCTCGGAGTAGTCAAAGAGGCGACAGCCACGGAAATCCTTGTAGAGTTCTTCACGCCCTTTAGGCACGGACACAAGGGCTCGTGCGGAATCGTGCGAAAGGACTGCGGGCGCTACTTTTATCCGCATTACGGGGATAACGGCGACGGTTTCGATGACTTAGAGCTAATGGAGCGCCCTACCTCTGGCCCGAGCTGCTAAGTGGCACGCACGCGACTCACATGCCCGTCATGCACCGCCCAACTGTTCCTGTCCCACTCGCATGGCGGGCCGCGTACGTTTCACCTAGTCCGATCCTACGGGCCATCCGAAGACGGACGGCAGAAGCGCGAAACCATAGCACGTATGGTGCGCCTGATGCCGATGCGCCTAGACGAAATAGCAGCCCGGCTGGGCATCACCGTAGAGCGCGTGCGGTCACACATACCTATGATGCGCCCCAAACATCACGTTTTCGACGCAAAAACTTATAGAGGTTCCAAAGAGCAGTGGGGCCACGCTTGAAAGGAGCACACAATTGTTGAAGATAACTGGGATCGGCGGCTTCCACATGCAGTTTAGAAATGGCTGGACAGCATCAATTCAATTCGGTGCTGGTAACTACTGCCAAAACCATCACGCCGACCTCGACTTTAAGCGCAAGGAAGGGTGGGAGTCCTCCGACGCCGAGGTTGCCCGCTGGCCTAGCGACGGAGAGTTTGAGCCCATCAACGGCTCAGACACCGTAAAGGGCTGGCTCAGTGCCGATGACGTGCTGGCCTTCCTGAACGAAACCGCAGCCAAAGCCAAAGACACCCGATGACTGACGACTGCGCGCACCCCAGCTCCACCTGGCTCACCCTATGCTGTGACACCCCCTACGTTGAGGATGCCCTTAAACATCACGAGTTACACATCGGACTTTGCTCGCAATGTGGAAATTGGGCGGACATCGAACGAGTCTGCGACGAGTGCAAGGAGACCCTATGAGATACGAGTACCTGTGCCCGGACTGCAAGAAGAATGTGGTACTGAAACGCAGGATCGAGGACCGCCATAAGCGCATCGAATGCCCGTGGGGGCCTACAGGGATTGACGCATCAGTAATGCAACTTGTAATCCAGCCGACACCGTTCGTGATCCGATGAGCCCTAAGAGCGCAGAGAGCACAGAGAGGGCCGCGAACGACCCGAGCAGTACCAAAACACCTGAAGAGCCACAAAAGCCGCGAGAGAGCCGCCTGATGCCTTCAGATCAAGCGCCTGTACAGATGAAGACCATACGTAAACACGTCTGGCACCACTACGCCTACGAGGATCAGTGCTGCCACTGTGGTAAGTACGCCCCGCCTGCACAACCAAGAGGGCATGGGGGACGCCTTGCTGCCCCCACAAGGACTGTCGCCCACGGCACCAAGAAACTAGCTGAAAGACAATGTGTTGACCGACGCATCCCTAGAACCTGGCTCGACAAACTACTGCGCAAGGAGGAACCATGCGAACCCGACTCAAAGTCCTGACCGCCGTACTCGGAGCCCTGCTCTTGCTCGCCATCGCTTGCGTGCCCGGACTTAATGCAAGTAACTATGTACTCAAGTCCGAGTTGCCAGAGGTCGTCCCCCCTTGGGCCTGCCCGAAAGAAGGCGCACTCTTCTCCCTGCGCGGGTACAACAACATCACGGTCACGTTCTACGCTGCTCTCCGTACCCGCGATGCCGACGAGCCCTTTGCCGCTGCCACGTTCGAGCGGACCCTCCGCGAGGTGCTGCAATTCGATGGCCGCCTCCTTGAGGTGTTCCAGCGCGTACTCGACGGCGAGCTGGTCCCGAGCCACTTCTCCAGCCTGCTTGAGGAAAAGCGCCTAGGCGCACTGATGGACGTGCTCCGGCCTTGCCCTGAGTCCCCATTCGTGCCGAGAGGCGCAACAGACGCGAGCGAGCTGTACCCGCAAACCGGAGCGCGCCTGAGTGGCAGCACTCCGTACTTCATCCCCGTGGTGCTACCCTAATGCAGTACCTTGGTGGCAAAATGCGGATAGGCAAGCAGATTGCCGCACACCTCGAATCGGTACGTGAGCCCAACCAAGAGTACATCGAGCCTATGGTCGGTGCAGCCTGGGTACTACAACACATGACGGGCCGACGCTGGGCATCCGACGCAAACAAGCCCCTTATCGCTTTATGGCAAGCTCTACAACAGGGATGGACGCCCCCCGATACAGTGTCCGAAGCGGAGTATAGCGCCGCAAAACAAGGAGAGTCTCCACCCCACCTTACCGCCTTTATTGGTTTTGGTACTTCGTGGGGGGGTAAGTGGTTTAGCGGGTACGCCCGCAACGCTCAGGGGTCTAACTACGCACGTATGGCCCGAGACTCACTATTACGAAAACTCCCGAAAGTGCAAAGTGTTCTGTTCCGTCATCGAGACTACCGACAGCTTTACCCTTGGCAGAGCCTTGTGTACCTCGACCCTCCTTTCCAGGGTACAACAGGGTATTCGTTCAACGGTGAAGCCTTTGACCACGAGGAGTTTTGGGACACTGTACGACTCTGGTCAAAGAATAACACCGTAGTAGTTTCTGAATACCAAGCACCACTAGATTTCACTTGCGTTGCTCAGTTTGCTACCCGCACGCGTCTTCGGGATTCTAACAGTCAGGTGATCCCTCGTACGGAAAGGCTGTTCCGCTATGACGCTACCTGAACAAAACGGGGGTACGCGGCCTTCTGAGGGACCGCAGTGGTGCCCGGACGCTGCCGACTACGCTCCATCCCCCTACTCGAATGTGCTCGGGTTCGATCCCAAGCGGACCTGGATTTGCCGGTGCGGTATCGAGACGAGCTACCGCTGCCGCCGTTGCTGGCTGCCGATCTGCGACCTCAACGCGCGAGAGTGCGCGTGGCATCACTGCGAAAAGAAGGAGCCGGCATGAGACACACACGGATACGCTTGCGGTCCTGCCCCCGCTGCACCACTGGCGCTGTGCTTGACGACTTCGACGAGTACGGCAACCATACCTATACGTGCGTGACGTGCGCTTACCTGCACTACCCTGGCCACACGCTGCAAGACTACACCACACCCGTGCGAGGAGCACGAGGAAGGGAAGGAGTCCGATGAACCTGGATATCGAGGCCCTGCGGCTGACATGGGATGAACTACAACCCTTGGTGCGTCTGGACACTACCAATGCCCTTTACGAGCCCGACCCACACGCGGTCGCCGACGCCCAGCTAGCCAAGGCCCTGTGGGGGTTCTACGACTGGTTGGAGATTTGGCCCAAGAGTGCTCTGCGGGATGCCCTAGAGCAGGCCAACATCGAGCGCCCTTCGGCGGCACGTGCCGAGACCGGCTTGGAGGCCGACGACACCTACTACAAGGCCACGGTCAAAGGCGACTCGCCCGACCAGTGGGAGACGTTTAGCATCGACGGCGTGCGGTATCTGAACGGCGAGCGAGTTACGGAATAAAAGACTTAGTCTCTAGGCGGTCAGGGCTCCGAAATCCAGTTAGGACAGGCACGCAGAGCCGTCGAAAGTTTGTGATGCGCGGAACTAACAGGCAAAATCGAGGAAAATCTTGTTCTACTTTCAGCGGATCAAAAACGCTGCGTGCCTGTACAGACTAGGAGGGGGGACGACCCGATGAGGCGTAAAGGGTGTGGGAACGGCGTAGTGATGCGCTGGAAGAGCAAATTAGAACAGTCCTCCCACGGGTATATACTCTACTTACCTATAATATATTATATAGTCGTAGTGTATAGGGCTGGGGAAGGTCTACCTCTTCAATTCTTTTAACCTCCGTGCGATCTCAACTCTCTTTGCTTTCAAATGCAGAGGCAATTTTCTCCATGACCTCGTATCCTCTTTTGGTTTCAAAGGCCACTCAAGCGCCACCTCAGCCTGCTCTCGCTTCACGGTTAAGTAAGGCAACATATGCTGAAGAATGCGTATCACTTTAGCATGACTGCTGAGACCAAAATAGAAAACCGGCTTACAATTTGGACGGCAGTAAGGACCCAAAACGGTACTTTGCTGAACAATATCTCGGAATTTATCCAAAGAGCTCTTGTCCGTATTAGAAATAGCTATTGCGAGGGTGTACTTTATCCCCTTGTTGTGAGCTTTAACCGGAATCACTCTTTCGCGCGAATCTATCACTGCCGCCCGGATACAGCCCTCCCCGTCGAAGAATCCTGCAGCCCATGCCCATTCTGTATCTGTCGCCATATCGTCCCCCCTTTCGCACAGCTAGTATACCACACTTCTTATATTATGTCAACTAGGAGTGCAGCTCGGTTGACAAGCCGCCCCCCGCTTGCTATACTTAAATAGATTCCGAACATCTAGCCCGTAGAAGGTGGGAATTGAAAGTCACCAAACGAGAAATCGCCCATGTTGAGCTTGACACGGCTTGGCGGAATGCGTATACTGCCTGGACCACCTACTACGAATCCGAACGCGCTCTCAACGCAATACCCTGGGGCCGTACTGGAGTCTCCAAGAGGGCCGGAGAGAGACGCACCGCCGTGATCCGTTGGGCCGCTGCACGAGATACCCTCCGCGAAGAGTACCGCAAGTTGAAGCACTTGATGCGCCTAGCGATCCAGTACAAACGCCTCTAACCACTTCTGGAGGGCAGATATCCACGAGGCCCAGGCCCGCGTAACCGCCGTCAGGGGTTCGTCCGATACCTGCCCTGACCAGAGGTGATTAGCGCATTCCGAGCAAGAGGTAGCTGATGCAGGTTGACATTGGAGAACTAAGGCGAGAGGAAGAACGGGCGAAGAGGCTTGCCGAGGACGCGCTCATTGCACTGGCGGGGGCGGGTATAACGACGCCCCTAGAGGGGTTCTACCTGGCTCCCCATACGCTCAGAAGAGCTATCCACGACCTTCGTGACGAGCGCGACCAGGCCCAGGCCGAGAACGAGCGGCTGAAGGCGGCGCTGAGGCTCTTGATACCATTCGTGGAGGATGCGTGGCAAGGGTCGAGAGGCTGTCTAATGCCTAACTGCGTCCTTGAGGCTGGACACACAAAAGAATGTCCGATAGGGATAGGTCGGGCTGCCCTAGACTGGACATTGCAGGTGGAAGTTGAAGGTACCCAGGAGGAGGTAATGCAGGCCATCAGGCAAGGTCGGGAGAAGCGGGTAGAGGCGACTGGTCGGAAGGTTGTCGAGGCTGAGAAAAGGATTCAGCATCCAATTAGCTCGTGGATACTTGACCTAGAGGCCGCCCTTGCCGAGGAGGACGCCGATGACGACCCAGACTGAC
>LAZR01001721.1_pt1 | contig 13557 bp, 10 predicted proteins | sample 329461 | NCBI WGS metagenome assembly LAZR01 (sample SAMN03002196, study PRJNA259156) | marine sediment metagenome | biome: sea floor; feature: Hydrothermal impacted sediments; material: marine sediment; isolation source: Loki non-amplified sample from Loki's castle hydrothermal vent sediment ...
CAGATAAAGAAGGGTTGGATTTAAAAAATAGTAATGACCAGAAAACCGAATAGAATGACTCTTATAAAAAAACGTTAGTTATAAGAGGACTAACCTAGCAAAGGTTTCGGATTTATTTTTAATATTTTTTTGATTTTAATATTTAAAAATATTAAGTCTTTTTCTTAATTTTTTATGTTATAATTAATTATTAATGTTATATTCAAATTTTAGTTTATGTGAGCTTAAGATGGGAAAGGATACAACAAAAAAACTAGAAAAAGCAGAACAACTTTATAAAGCCATGCAATATAAAAGAGCCGCAAAATTATTTAAATCTCTTGGAAATGATTTTTTAAATTTAAACAATTTTGAATTTGCAAAAGATTGCTTTTTTAAGGCAGCTAAATGTTTAATTAACGAAAAAAAATATTTTTTAGTTGTTGATTCATTAAGAAATGCTGGAAATGCATCCCTTTTTAAAAATGATTTTTTGGAAGCTCAAGAATTCTTCAAAGACGCTTTAGAATACGTACCTAGTTTACGGAATAGTACAGATCGCAACCATTATTTTATTTTATTTTCATGTCTATCGTATTTTTGTTCATTTGTAGAAGGTAAACGTGAAGAGGGGATTAATTTAATCAAGAAAGTTAAAGTTTATGTAGATGACACTTATTTTAAAGAGAATCCCCTTATTCGTCTAATAAAGGATATTACTATTGCGATTAAAGATAAAAAAGAAAGCTATTTGACTAAAATCGAAAAGGAATTTAACCAAAACAAACTTCGTGAGGGTGAATCTCTTTTAGCAAAACAAGTTTTAGTGATAGTAAAGACTCTTATTTCTTTAAAAGCAAAAATTAATTTTGACAAAAATGAATATAAAACTAATGAAATTATAACTCTAAAGTTAGAAATTGACTCAAAAGCATTATTAGACATTTCACAAAACTCATTTTATAAATATATACCAAAAGAATTAAAAATATTTAAAATTGGTATAAAATTCTCCGATAACTTCACTTCCCATAAAAGACCTGATCTACCTATAGTTATAAAACCAGGTCAGACACATCTATTTGAGTATTTGATTAAACCGCATTTCCAAATGGAAAAAAATTTTATTGGTCCTATTATATTAACTTCTGAATTAAACGGAAATTTAAAATTCTTTTATAAAATTAATGAAATTTTAAAACTAAGGCTAATTTCTCCCCTTCCTACATTAGATATATCTATAAATAATCTGAGACCCCCACTAATAGGGAAAACTTTTCCGCTTGAAATTTTAGTTGAAAATAATAGTGAAGGGGAAGCATTAGACTTAAATATGGAAGTAAAATTTCCTGATAAAATTAAAGTAATTAGGGGAACACTAAAAAAACAAATTTATTCCCTTAAATCAAATGAAAATATGAAATGGGAAATAAATCTTAAACCATTAGAAGCGGGAGATTATATAATTAAAATAGAAACAAAATTTAACGATCCAGATCAAAACCTTATCGAAGATACCAAAGAATTTCCCTTTTCAATAAAATTATAAATTCTTTTTTGTTTTATATATCTCTATCTTGAAATAAAAAGAGATATTAGAACATGAAATTAAAAGTAAAGAAAATCGATTTTGAAACGGGAAATATTAAATCAGTTGTTTTAAATATTAAAGATGCTCAGGAATTAGGACAAAAAGCCGGAGAACGTGTCTTCATAAAAAACATTCAGACTAAATCTATTGAAAATAAGTTTTGGGTCGCTATTATACAAATTGACCACTTAGGTTCTATTGTTAAACCAGGTGAGATCGGTATATTTCTTAACATCTTGCGCGAAAAAAGGGGTCTAAAAAATGAGAAATTTATCTCGGTAAAACCCGCTGATCCCCCAGATTCATTTAAATTCATTCAAAACAAAATAAAAGGAAATAAATTAACTAGCGAAGAAATTAATAGTATCATAACCGATGCAATCTCAGGGGCCTTATCACGTATAGATCTAGCAGCATTCATTACAGGGGTGTCGATTAACGGAATGGATAATGAAGAGATGACTTCTTTAACCTTATCAGAAACTAGGAGTGGAGAAATATTTTATTTCGGAATGGATGTCTATGATAAACATAGCACTAAAATTTACAATTCGTAAATTTTGTTAAAAGGTGGAGTCCCCGGAAATAAAGTCTCTCTTATTATTGTTCCTATTATCGCAGCTGCAGGTTTAACAATCCCGAAATCATCCACAAGAGCTATAACATCCCCTTCTGGGACAGCAGATTCTATGGAAGTTCTAGCCCCCGTAACTTTCCCCTCAGAAGAATTAAAGGAAATTGTCTCTAAAAACAATGCTTGTATAATTTGGGGTGGAGCTCTTGAAACAGCCCCAGCAGATAATATATTAATTGAAATTGAGCGTCCACTACATATGGATCCCATTGGATTAATGATTCCTTCTATTTTAACGAAAAAATTATCATTAGGAGTCAAAAAACTTGTACTTGATATACCAGTTGGCCAAGGAACAAAATTTCCCACTCCGGATAAAGGAAGACTATTTGCTTACTTATTTAAAGAAATTGCAGCCAATGTAGGAATTGAAGCAGAATGTGCATTAACATTAGCACATCAACCAATTGGGCATGCTGTTGGACCTGCTCTGGAAGCAAGAGAAGCGCTAATATTATTAAAAGACTATTCTGCAGGACCTAATTCATTAATAGAAAAATCTACAGATTTAGCCGGAATTCTCTTAGAAATGGGTGGTAAAGCGCAAAAAGGTGAAGGACAACTATTAGCAAAAGATATATTGAGATCTGGAAAAGCGTTTAGGAAAATGATGCAAATAATTGAAGCTCAAGGAGGAGATCCAAACATTTCTCCAGATGACATTGAGGTTGGACCATTTGTAAAAGAATGTTTTGCGACTAAAAATGGATATATTGTTGAAGTTAATAATTCATTTGTTAATCAAATTGCGAAAGCAGCGGGTTGTCCAAGCTCGAAGAGTTCTGGTGTAGAAATTATAAAAAAACAAGGAGCAAAAATAAAAGAGGGGGAGATTATTTTTAGAATATATTCCCATAGTGAATCTAAGTTAAGAAAAGCAGTTAAGATTTACAATTCTACAGGTGGACCTATTCGTCTCGGTGGAATGATAATTGAAAGAATTTAGTTTAGAGGAAGTATGCCATTAGCACCAAAAGCAATTTACAAGGATTACAAAAACAATGATTTGGGTAAAAAATTTTCAGTAGACCTATTACTCAATATAATAGACCATGCTGAAACCGTTGAAACTCGAAAGGAAAGTATTAAAATGCTTGGGAAGATACAACCTAACGATGTGAAGACTTACAAATTCTTAGAACACTTAATTATTTCCGATACAAACGAAGAAGTTAGAGCTCTAACTTGTAATGTCTTGAGAAATAATTACTTAGAAAAAGCTCTAACTCCAATCTCATGGGTGATTGAACATGAAAAGTCCTTAAAGTGTCTAATAATTGGAATCAAGACCTTACGGGATATTGATAATAATGAATCAAGATCACTATTAATTGAAAAATTGGATATATTTTATAGAAAAGAAGATAAATTTAATCTTAAAAGCATTACAGGAAAGAGAGTTTTTAATAAATTTTCGAATAAGGAGCTTTCAGAAATCCTCATTAATTATTTTATTATTTCTTTCTTGATTTCTACATTTGGTTATGTTAAATATAAATTTGATAGTTCTGCTTTGATAACGGAGTTAGATTTGTCAAATGTCGAAAGTTTTGAACCAGATACTCGAAAACTGGAAAATTTAATTGAGTCAATTTTATCGTTAAAATATATCAAAAAATTAGACTTAAGGTTTAATCGCCTGAACAGAATACCGAAACTAATAAATTTTTCAATGGAAGAGTTAGATTTGAGTTATAACAAAATTGTTAAACTTCCAAAATTTAACAAACTACCCAGCGTTAAAAATCTGAACTTAAAATCTAACAGAATACGATCACTACCGAAATCCCTTGGCTCTTTTTGTTCTCTAGAAAGCCTTAATTTAAGAAATAACATGTTAACCTATCTACCTTCATTATTCAATAATCTTACTTGTCTGAAAACTTTAGATTTACACGGAAATAAGTTTGATAAAATAAATGTGAATTTGAATAAATCCTTAAAACATCTGGAACTTGGTTGGAATAACTTTAATTTATTTCCAGATGTAATGAAGACCTTGTCATATTTAGTTAAATTAGGAATGGGGGGGAACAAATTAAAAAAGATTCCTGAATGGATTAATATATTTCAAGATTTAAAAGAATTAGACTTATATGATAATAAGATTTCTAGATTGCCTAGCTCGATAGGAACTTTAAATTCTTTAGAATCTTTAAATCTGAGAAATAATAATCTATCAAAATTACCAGAATCTTTTAAAAACTTAAAGTCTCTTAAAAAATTGAATTTAAGTTGGAATAATTTTAAAATTCTTCCAGATTGTATTATTAAACTTTCTTCATTAGAAGAACTAAATCTTTGGGGTAATATACTTGAAGAACTTCCTGAATCAATTAGTTTATTATCTAATTTGAAAATTTTGGACTTACACTTCAATAAATTTGATAAATTATCATTTACCGTACAAAAGTTAAAACAAAATAAAGATTTAAAAATTAAATTTTAAGATTAAACTATACTATTAATTAAAAACTAAAGATATATTTATTGAGTTTCATATAATTCTTTAATCTCCTCTACTGTCGTCGCATCCTTAGGACTCTTTTCCGGACGTAATCTCTGGAATACAGGAAATCTCATAGAATAACCTAAGCTAGCAAATTTATCACTAATTGTTATCTCATCTCCAATAATCTCCATTACTACTTCTGGTTGAATCCAAACATCTGGTGTATCTTCACAAACGACATTTGGAGCTCGTCTTTTTATTTCGAATTTTTTCATTTCTTTTGTTAATGAATCTGATAACTCATCAGTTAAGCCTGAAAAAAAACGTGTAAAAGCATAAAATTCATCTGTGTCGGGATTATAAACAGCACCTATATAAGTCCCCAATACACCTGTTCTTCGTCCTTTTCCATAGAAAGCCCCAACTATGACGACATCTATGGAGTCTTTTAATTTTCCGCCCTCTAATCCTTTTAATTTAAGCCATAAAAATCCACGATTACCAGCTTGATAGATCGAATTTTCTTGAATTGACTTTGCCATGATACCTTCAGTTCCTTCTGCTCTAGCTTCTTTAAAAAAATCTATTAATTCCTCTGTGGAATGGATTAACTTTGATTTTACTAAACGAATCTCATCTTTTTCAACAACCATTTCTTCAAGTTTTTCTTTTCGGCTTAATAATGGTTTATCTACATAAGATTGGTCATCAAATTTTAGAAGATCAAATACAAATAAACAGACTGGAACCTCTTTTGAAATACCTTTGACATCATACTTGCGTCTTCTCTTACTTAATACTTGGAAGGGGAGCATTTTTTCATAAAAATGGTCCATGGCAACCACTTCCCCTTCAAATATAACATTGTCAGCTACAATAGACTCTCTAACCGTTCGACATACATCAGGATATTGTTCAGATATGTCCAATAAACGCCGCGAAAATAATTGTACATCATCACCTCTTTTATGGATTTGAAGCCTTTCTCCATCTAATTTATGTTCAGCAACAAAGGGGATTCCGAGTCTATTAATGAATTCAGAATATGTTTCTCGAGATGCGAGCATACTAAGAATAGGTATCCCATACCTTATATTAATCCCTTTTACATATTCTAAACCTTTTTCTGCTAGGATTCCTGAGATATCCCCCAGATCGGGATATAATGCATAGGCTCTTTCAATAAATTCTTTATTATCTTTTAACCCCGTGAAAGCAAGTGCTAAACCCTCGATTATAGTCGGTGATTGAACTCCCACTCTTAATGTAGATGTTATTATTCGCAATAAATATTTGTTTTCTAACGGTGAACTTTTTCTCATTAATCCTCTTAATATTCCGAGTTTTATATCATGTGAACCAGATCCTTCAGTTAATGCAATCTTTTTTAATTCAGAGTATAGTTCAGAAATCTCTAAAGAAGATTCTTTTCTATTGTTATCAGCATTATAGTCAAACAATGATTTCTGCTTTTTTTCTTTTGATAAGATTAATTCCGCAGTCGCTCCTATGTCTCCTTTTTTTACCAAAACTGCTTTAATTCTTTTTCTGTCAATTCCAGAGTGTAAGGATAAAGCTTCAATTATCATTTTTTCAGCTAAACCCATTTTAGGAAATTGCTTGATGTTAGGTGCTAATTGTCCCTGTAGTAAATAGATAATTTTCTCCAAGTCGTTAAAATCTCTTTTTTCCTTGATTTTTTCAAAAAAGTCTGATAATAGATCTATCATTTCAAGACGTTTCGATGTGCTTTCTAACTCTGAAAACAGCTTTGATAATCTACTGAATTTCATAATTAATCTTAAGAATTCATATAAAATTAAGATGATGTACTTTTTATCGTATTTAAATTAAAAAGAAAATATTAAAAAAATAATAATAGTTATTATAAGAGCTTAGAGAGCTCCACAAACTTTTTCTGAATTGCGAGCTTAACTTTCGAGTCGATTCCAGAGAAAGAATTTGCTGTAAAGTTTAGTTTTGCACCTTCTTTAATTGAAAATTGACATATAGGTCCATCCATCATTTCGACAGCATAACTTCCGTCGGTTTTTTTCGAAACCCATACGTCTGAAAAATGTTCTAAGATCGCAGATATAACAAAACTTATTTTCGCTTCAGTTAATAAATCCGAGCTTGAAACCTTAATTGAAGGTGCTGGTGTCGATTTTGGTCTAATTGAAGGTAATGGCTCGGGTTCATCATATTCAGAAGCTACATTTGCAGATTTATGAGATATTGTTGGTTTTGAAGCCGGTACCGATGCACTCACTGTTTTTGATACTGTAGATACAGGCGCTGGTTTGGGTTTTGTATCCTTTACAATTATTGTTTTAACCGCTCCAGATTGAAAAGTTACGACAAAGTCGTCTAATTCTGTAAACTTCTTATCTAATATTACTTGAAGTTGTTCATTTAAAGCGGTATCCTCTGGAACTTTTCCTATTTTCCTTGCATCAATTTCACTAATACTTTTAAGGTCTCGGCCAATAATACTTTTTCCAACAGTATAACCGTGTCCTTTTAGAGATTCCGCCTGCCTAAGAGCAGTTCTTCTAGCAACTAATCCTTGCCTTGCACCATGCCATAAAAAGAGTGCTTCAGAACTTTCATCTAATATTATTATTGATGTATCCGGTAAAAATTTTTCTCTACCCCATTTAATTGGTTCAATTACTCCACCTTCTAATACATTGAAAATAAGCCCATACATTGCCCCGAAACACCCCTAACGATAAATATATTCATTGGTCATCTTAAATCCTTTATTATTAAATTAATAAAAAGTAGTATTGAAAGAATAATAAAAGATTAAACTTAAAAATTTTAGTTTTTACGTAAGTTCTAGACATTTTTCAATCAGTTTTATGTAAACCACAAATTAAAATTAATAAATCTTCCATTTTAAAAGATTACTACATTTCACTTTCATCTAGAGGACTTAATCTCTGACAAATTTACCAATTTTATTAAAACAGTTGAAGAAAGATTAAATGATAAATTATAATTTATATTAAGTAATTACTTAAATTGTAATTTTTTACGAAACTCAACTAAAAATCCCTTCTCATATAAATTTAAATGGTATTAAAAATGGAAATAAAAGATTTATTTAGAGAGACTCTTAGAAAGTTTGTTGACTTTGAACCCCAAACTCAAGAGCAAGGGTGGGTTAAATTAAATACTACTGAGAATCCATATCCTCCAATACCTGAAATATTGGATAATATTAAAAAAACTATAGATCAGAAAATTAGATTATACCCTGATCCTACTTCCATCGAGCTTCGTAAAGGAATTCTTAATGTTTTATTGCAAGGTAAAGACACTTTAACTAATAGAAATTCAGTTTTTATAGGAAATGGGTCTGATGAGATATTTGATATTATTTTTAAAGTGTTTATAGACCCAGGTGACGAAGTTATCCTTTTTTATCCTTCGTATGGATTATACAAATCTATAGCTACATTGTTTAATGCTAAAATCAATGAAATTCAACTAAATGAAGATTTTTCTATTCCTGAAGCAGCATACACTACAATAGGAAAATTAATGATAATTAATTCTCCAAATGATCCAAGTGGTAAATCGTTTGGGAATCCGACAATCTTAAAACTCTGTGGAAGTTTTCCAGGTATAGTTATTGTTGATGAGGCTTATGCTGACTTTTCTACTCAAACTTGTTTACCATTACTAAAAAAAATAAAAAATTTGATTGTCATTCGATCTTTTTCCAAGAGTTTTTCTCTCGCATCCTTAAGAATAGGCTATGCTTTAGCGGATGCTGAAATAATTAAAGAAATGAACAGAGTTAAATTACCTTACAATACAAATTATATTGGACAAGTTGCAGCTAAATCATGTATTCAATACAGAAAGGAAGTATTTGAACAGAATGACAAAATTCTTAAAGAGAGGATAAGATTAACTGACGAGTTAAGTAGATTTGAGGGGATAAGTGTTCTACCCTCAGATTCAAGTTTTATATTTGTTAAATTTGAGGATAAAACTAAAACATTAAAATTTGTTTGGGAATTAAATGAATTTAAAATTCTTGTTCACCATTTTAGTAAACCTGGGCTGTATGGATACATTAGGGTGACTATCGGAACAAAAGAAGACAATGATGCGTTTTTATATGTTTTTAGAAATCTTGCTAAAAAATACTTATGATTCCAAAATTTAAAATATTAATATTATGATTAATTAAATTTATATTGAGTTGGTAGAAATTCCAAGAAAAAAATATTCTGAAAAAGCAAAAAATTTGGTAAAATGCCAATTCTGTAACTATAAAATTTCAAAACCTTATCCAAAGGATTCTTTGTGTCCAAAGTGCCTTAAATTCTTACCAGAATTATTTGATTTGATTTCTCTAAAAGAAAAAAAACCACAACCTAAGAATTTTGAAACTAAAACAACAACAGTGTCATCGAAACTTAAAGGAAAAGTAAAAGTAAAAAAAAAACCTTATAATATTTCTTTAGCGAAAGATAAGATTAAATTGAAAAAGGGGGAATACGTAAAATTACTTGGTATTACGTCAAATGAAAGAACCCAGCTCTATTGTAGTAATAGTAATTATATTTACTTATTAGAGTTGACCAATAATTTAGACTTTATTGCAACAAGTATCTTAGGAGGAGATTTAGATAAAATGCTGTTAATCTCCGAAGAGAAAAATAAGGAGGAGAAGTGCCAATTCTATGAAAAAGATGGTATTATTTATCTGGTTTATGGCAAATTCCCTGATAAAAAAGGGAAATGGATCCTTGAGCAAATGTTTAATAATTTCTCAGAATTAATACGTGGAAAAAATGTAGACAATTTAGATAAACTTGCGAAATACAATATAGAAAAAGAATTTAAAAGACGAACTCAGTTTATTTTAGAACAATATATTTCTTTACAAGAAATATTTACTGATCAAGAAATTCCATATGTTGAAGATAAAATCCGAATTGATTACATTGGATTATCTTCAATGTCTATTGGAGTAATTTCATTGTTATTAAGCGAAAAAGAATTAAATATTGATGTCCCTGGTGAATTTGATAATCCTGAAGACGAAAAAGAAATGAAAGAGTCAATGCTTACTGCTAAAATCGAAGCAATAGCAGCTAATACTCAAGGCAATACGGGAGCTACTCCGAGATGGATTGCCGTTAAGTTAGGATTTCAAAATTATCGTTTTTTAACATTTAAAAAGTACGAGAATGATTACTTCCTTTCTATGCTTTCAGAAGGAAACCTAGGAAAAATTACTCAAGTGGAAGAACTGTTAGATCCCAAAATAAGTAAAGTAACAGGCACCGTGTTTTCAGGAAATCTTAAACCATTTAACGAATTGAAAACAAAAGTTTCTAAAGATTTTGGTAAAAGAAGAAAATTTCCTCCCTTTAATTTTGATAGAATTTTATTAAGGATTCCTTGAATCGATTTACATTTAATGAAATTATAAATCTATGTTGATGTATTTTTTTTCTGTAATCATAGTGATTTCAAAGTAAAATAGATTATATCAAGAAATTAACCAAACTTGAATATTTAGATTTAATGATACGAAATGACATCCTAAATAAAATCCAATTAAAATTTGATTCAAAAATACGAGTTCTTCTCAAAAATAAGATAACAATAAAATAATAAATTTTTTTATTCTATTAATTTTGTCTTACCACTACCCCAAACACCAAGTGCTACCCCTAATTCCTTATGATCTTTGGCATATTCTTTCACCTTAATCCCTCCCATTACAGCATCGATTGCTTGTCTGAAAGCACGAGCTCCTGCTGTTGGTCCATCCGGATGACTATGAATACCTCCCCCACTTCCTATGAGAATATCTTTTCCTGCTTCTTTAATGCACTTTTCAACCATCCCTTGAGTTATACCCCCACTCGGCATAGGTAAGGTTGGTTTTATATGTTGAAAAGGAAATCTAAGGGCTTTCAGATTTTGTTCATATCTTTCCTCTAAAATCTCAGCTTTACCATAAGGTGCAGGAATGACTACAGTATCCGCACCACAGATTCTCGGTAATTTAGCAAAAGTTAGCATACTTGTCATCCCTGTCCATGGTCCACCAAAAAAAGTACCCCCAAAGTCCATGTGCCCTAAAATTGGTACTTTTATAGATGGATCTTCTGCAATCTGCCTTAACGCCTCAAATCCTGTTGTTAAGTAATTTATCATTAGAGCATTTGCTCCCAAATCTATCATTTTATCTGCATATTCAAACATTTCTGGAAATTTAGTGGTGATGTTAATTGTATATAACGTTTTTTCTCCTTTTTCTGAATCAGCTTTATCAACGGCTTCCATTACTTTCACTATTCTTTCTTCTAGAGTATTAAAGGGTGGATTTGAAATTAATTCATCATCTTTTACGACATCACAGCCTCCAACTGCTGCTTTATATACTAAATCAGCTGCAACATCTGCGGTATGTCCAGTACAAGGTTTTACCATATTATTCAGAAGTGGTCGATCTGGTATATTCAATAGTTTTCGAAGGCCATCTATCCCAAACTTGGGTCCTTTATAATCTTCTAACCATGACTTCGGAAATGCTAAATCTACCAATTTCAGACCATGCGTGATGCTAATATTACCAATTACAGTTGTAAGAAGCATTGGAATTCCCATATTCTTAATATTTACTACAGGAAAACCTATTTGTACGAAATAGATTCTCTCCTTAATATCTTTAGGTATAATATATTCTAGCATTGGGGCTTCATACACTCCAAGTACTCTTGCAACATGGTGTTTCCTAACTTCTGCAGTTTCAGCAGGGACTCTAACCCATGTCCCTGTAGATTGCTCAATTGCTGCAAATCTTGATAAATAATTCACATTCTGCCCTTTAGGGCGTTTGATTACATAGCTCGCGATTATATATTTTTCTATCTCAATCCCATCTAATCCAATAGCCTCTGGAGTATCATAATATTTTTCTGTAGAATTCATCTTTTTACAATATTCTATAATTCTATAATTTATTTGGTAAATAAATGAATATAAATTTAAATTTTCTATGGATCTGTTAAAGTTATTCTAAAAATCTCTTATTAAGAAATTATAATTATAATAAAAATAAAAAATAAAAAAATGTGGATATATTTTATTTTGATGCTTTAGCGGTGGCTTTAACATCGGCATACGAGTTTTCAAGAACAGTCAAATATTCTATTAATACCTGATCTGCCTTAGATTTCTGGTCATGTACTTTTTTGATAACGTTTAATAGGTATTTTGGAAAAATCAAATCTAAATAGAAGTCCGAAAGAAGCGCATAATACTCAACTTCACGAGCATCTTGGAAAACTTGTACTAATTTTGTATCCCAGAGTTGTTTTAATGCATCGTCTAGATCCTCTACGCCTTTTTTGCGCAATTTTTCAAGTTCATTACGAGTGACGATGGCTGTTCTTAGCAGTCTTAAAACCTCATAAATTTGGGGGTTAATAAGAATATCAATAATTCTTAAATTATCAGCTTCAGATGGGCGATAGTTCTGGAAAAATTGTTTTACTTGGAGACGATAATCATCTACAAGCTTAGAAGGTAGACCTCTACTCGATGGGTCTTCTAGTATCTTAACGGGAGGAATCCTCAAAACTAAAACATCTTTAATCAGAAATATTAATTCCGAAGGCATTCCTTTTACAGATGTTTCTTTTACGATTTCCCTTTTAACGAGTTCTAATAATATCCCTTCCAAATCTACGAATCCTTGTTTATATTTATCTTTTAACCAGACCATCAATTCAGATTTAGATACGACTCCTTCATCTCTTAATCTATTAATTATTAAGCGTTTAATTTCATCTTGGTAAATAATCGCAAGTCGTTGTTCACTGTTTAATGTAGGATATACAGATAATCGCCTAAAAAGATCCGGAACCATTGGTGCATATGCATCATCTGTTAAATTTTGTAGAATGATACGGGAAATATCTATTAATCCACCTTCAAATGAATCTGGATCATCATCTAAACTTAAAAGTAGAAGAATATAGTACCCTTTCTCTGGTCCAGTATAATAAGAAGCGATATTTAAAGCTCCAATCATTAAACTGACCATACCTGACTCCCCTGAATACTCATGTGTACTGTAAACTTGCATAAGTGTTTTATCGGTAATAGAGATGTCTTCAGGATATTTGGCTAAAATTTCAGTTCCTATTCTTTCATCCCATTTCATTACGACTAATCCAACTGGCATTACTCATCTTCACCTTTTTCTTTTGGTATATCTTTTTCTTCTTGTTTCTCTTTCTCCACTCTTTCTTGTTCTTTTGTTTCTTTTTCTAATTTCTTCTTTTCTAGTTTTACTTTTTTATGTTTCTCCTTTTCTAATTTCTTCTCATCTATTTTGCCTTTCTTGATTTTATCCTCTGGGATTTTTTTCTTTTTTACAATGTCCATCGATAGCTTTTCCTTCTTTACTTTACCTTTAATGCCCAAAATTTCCTCAAGTGATAAACCTAATTTTCCCCATTTGTCTCCGAATTTCTTTACAATGAATTGTTCTTTTGAAGGATATAATAGTGAATCTGAGATAAATTTCTTCCCTTTAATGTTCTTCTTCATCGATCTCGCTTTCTTTACAAAAGTTGGAATTCTCCTTTGCTGAATCACTCGATAAGCCACAAGACTACCAGCTACAGCAACAATAGAGCCAACAATCATTAAGAAGTAGAACATTGGAACTCCTGGAAATATTTCTGTCATATCAACTACAATCGTGATAGCGATAGATTTTGGAATGTAATCTTCCATTGTAATAGTAAATTCACCAGTTAATACTTTTGCTGCAAAAAATGTATCAACGCTACCTGTTGTAAGTGTATACGTATAAGTACCATCTAATCCTTCTTCTAGTTCATATTCTTT
>LAZR01001722.1_pt1 | contig 13557 bp, 22 predicted proteins | sample 329461 | NCBI WGS metagenome assembly LAZR01 (sample SAMN03002196, study PRJNA259156) | marine sediment metagenome | biome: sea floor; feature: Hydrothermal impacted sediments; material: marine sediment; isolation source: Loki non-amplified sample from Loki's castle hydrothermal vent sediment ...
GTGCTCAAGCCCGAACCTTGGCCGCCCAGCCTGACCCATGGCCTGATCCGCAAGGCGTTCGGCAACTCGATCGAAGACATTGAGCGCGACAAGATCCGGGCCGAGGCGCGCGAGATGGCGGAGGCGGGGAGCGGCCACGTCCGCAAGCAGCTGAACGGGCTGCAGAAGAACGTGAGGTTCTTCGAATCCGTGTCAGGCATTCATATCTCGTCGTGGTCGCACGAGTCCGATATCAAGGACCAGGCCGAGCTCCTGAAGGTCGTCATGCGCGACGGACTCGATGGACACCGACGGCGCGCGCGATCGCTGGCCGAACAGATGGAGAGGGCGGGGCAGGATCTGAGAAAAGCTCTCGGAGATGAATCACCGTGAGCTACACCTGGGCCGAGCCGTTCGCCGGCGCCGCGGCGATTGCCCTCCGTCTCGTCGGCGGGCGCAACCTCACGCCACCCGTGGCATGGATGGGCGGCAAGCGCCGCTACGCCCGGGCGATTGCCGACGCGATGGGAGTGCCCGACGGCCGCCCCACTCATGTCCTGCTCGCCGACGCCGGTCCGTGGGGGTGGGTATGGCCGCTCCTGCTGGACCTCATCGAGTCAGCGCGAGTCGCCGCCGTGCTCCGGTCTTGGCAAGGCGAGCATCCCCAGAAACTTTGGCGGCGCTTAGCCGCAGAGGAGCCCGCAGAGGAACCGTCAGCGATGGCCACCCAGTGGCTCTGGCTTCAGGCTCGCAGCGCTTCGGGGTTGCCGATCTGGTGGGGCGAGTGGCGCGGGGACGTGTCTGCGTGGGGTTTCGGCGCGCGAAGGCCCGGTGCTGCATCTCACATCCCGGCCAGGCAGGCAGGCTGGGCATCAGGCGCAGGTAGCGGGGAGGCGTGCCTGACAAATTTCGTTCCTACTGCCCCAGGAATGACACACCCCTCGACGTTAGCCGACCGCGTCGAAGCCGTCGCCGCGTCGTTCGCGCATATCGATGTAAGTGTGTGGCACGGCTCCGCTAAGGGTGTCTGCCCCCAGCCGTTGAGCTTCTGCTACCTGGACCCGCCATACGTCGGTGCGCCGTCCTACGGGTGGGACTGCCCACGCGCCGATGTCCTCGCGCTGGCCCATGCCTGGGAGTCGGCCGGCGCTGTGGTCGCCATCAGCGAGGCCGAGCCGCTTGAGATCTCCGGCTGGCATCACGTCGAGCTGACGCGACCAGGCGGCAAGCCGGAGTGGCTGACGCTTTCTCGGAAGCCTACGCGGCTGCCTGAGCGACAAGCCGAGATGTTCACATGAGCGACGAAGTCGTCAGGCGCGCGCTGATCGACGTCGCCCGCAACGGGCTTCAGTTCGAACTGCTGATCGACCTGCTCGAGTCGCTCAAGCTCACACCCAGCGAATTCCAGCGCGCGCGCCGAGCACTTGGCGTTGCTGGCGGGAAGGCCTATCCCTCGATCGTGTGGGCATGCACCCCAAGCGCGGCAAGGGGCAGCACAAGGCGACACGCCTGGCAGCGTGTCTCAGGTGACCCATGGCTGCTGGAAACATGCTGCTATCTTGGGATGGAGCACTGGCCAAGTGATGTGGCAACGGAGGCGGCTGATCCATGGGACGAAGATGACCGCCGCTGTGATCAGTGCAAGACAAGCCTTCGGGTCGAGCGCTACGAAGCCATCACCAAGGAGGAGTTCTCCGCCTTGGTGGCTGCCGAGGGATCGTAAGCCCCTACATCAATCCGCCACAGAGTGCAACGTTGACAAACCCCCGTCCATCGATGCACAGTAGACGGCTGTGCCTGGGCTGAGGATGACGAAAGAACCAAAGGAAACGGGCGACCTTAAGCGGGCCGCCCGAATCCTACCTTCAATCACCACAACCGAAGGTCCGCCGCCACGACGCAATCCCCAAGCCAGAGCCCAGGAGCTGCATGAGGCAACCGATGAACCCAAAAGATCCGAAGAACTCAAAAGACACCGAGGAGCCACATGACGCATCCCCCTCATAGCACAAGCCACCCCCATCCGCAAGCACCCACTTCAGACAGGTGGGAACCCTTCGAGCCGCCTGGTCTGTTCGGAGCCAGCCTCGGGCTGCCGGCGAAGATCTGGCGAGGAGCCATAGATGGCTTCGACAGTCCGGCCGAGCACAAGGGGCGCGTGACCATTGGCTCCCCCGCCTACCTCATACTAGAGCTCAAGCAACTCGACGCGGTCATGGGCGGCAAGGTCATTCCGGTCCCGCGACTCGAGGCCTGGTGGGGGGACAGGCCGTATCGCTTCGGTGGACGCACTGTTGAGCCGCGTTGGCCATTTCCGGCAGATCTCGACGGCGTCGCCGCCTTGGTCGAGAAGTTAACCGGACACGAATTCGACTCCTGCTTCGCCAACCACTACCGCGACGGCAACGACCACATCCCCTGGCACGCTGACGACGATTCCTGGATCGGCCCCGTCATAGCCTCGGTGTCCCTGGGCGCCACGCGGCGCTTCAAGCTACGCCGCAAGAACGACCACACGGCCGTAGTCAGCGGCTATATGGCCCATGGAGACCTCCTGCTCATGGAAGCAGGATGCCAAGACGCCTGGGAACACTGCGTGCCCAGGGAGCGGACGCAGCGTCCAAGTCCCCGCCTCAACCTCACATTTCGGCAGACCAGGAACCCCAAATGACCAACGAGCCACGCTACCGCTACGACCTGGCGCCGCCCGGGTGGAAGCCTCCCACGAGGGAAGACATCCAGCGTTGGGCGAAAGAGGCGGCAGCCAAGAAAGCCCGAACGGGCCCCATTTACCCCAAGGACCTCAAGGCATTTCCCAAGGCCGACGGCACCAATGGCTTGCTTGTCTGCCGGATGACCAGCGCAACCGACCCGACCCCCGAAGGGGGTGGGGGATACGCGCCCCTCCATGCCGTTGGTAGCCTCGACAATCTCGACGACCGAATGGCCAAGGCCGGCTTCAATATGATCGGCCAGGTCGTGTCGATCGAGGGCCTTGACGAGCGATCACGTGTGGGGTTCTGCAAGTCGGTGAACAGGACGACCGCCGATCGGGACCAACAAGGCCCCCGTCATCGTGAGCTCGAGAACGCGACTTGGGCGAAGCTTCCGAGGCTCACGGGGCCTGGCATGGACATAGACGTGCCTCCCGAACTCAACGGAACAAGGGAGGCACGCGATGCATCGCTGGCCCTGGTCCGGAAGCTGATCGCCGCCGAAGCGGCTCTGGGTGTCGGAATCCGCGCTTCGTGGTCGGGAGGCGAAGAGCGCGGCCGGGTCCACCTTGACTGGGTGTGGGACGGCTCGGTGGCCGAGCCACACCTGCTCAGGGCTCTCTATCACCGCGTCGTTCGGACCTGCGCCAAGCTAGGAGTCGCCACAGACGACACAAGAACCGAGGCCGACCTGGCCTGGGTGGACCTGGTGCCCCTCAACCACTGGCCTGGCAACCGCGGCCGGCTGTGGCGACCCGTGGGTGGATTGAGGACCTGGGGCGCGCGCAAGGTGCCCATGGATGGGCACTGGGGCGACGCTTGGAAGGGAGCGGCGCTAAGCACACAGGCCTTGAAGGCCGACATTGAAACCATGGAGGCCGAGGCCCAGAAGGAAGGCGACGACCGCAAGCATCAGCAGCTCAGGAAGAGAAAGCGCGCCGAACAAAAGCAGGTGTGGCTGATCCCCTGCCGGCGCGAAGAGCTCGACCCCCTGCGCGAGTTCCTCCAGCAGACCGTGCCCGGCGACGGGCCCAAGCGGCATGGGCACCGCATGGCCTGGGCCGAAGTCCTGAGGGCGTCCGGGTTTCGGGACCGGGACACGGCTTGGCTGATCGCCTCCTCCCACGGCAACGTGGAGGACTCCGAGAAGCTGGTGGAGAACACGCGCCAGCGCCACGAGGCTGGCGCGCGCAACCGCGGCAAGGGCTTCCTCGAGACCGAGCTGGGCGTCCAGCTCATGGACCGCTACGCCGACCTGCTTGGCAGGATCAAGGTCAAGGGCGCCCCCAAGGTCGTGAAGCCAAAGGATGGGGCCAAGGGGCCCGTGGGCGATCTGCGACGGCGCGTGCGCGCGACCTCGGGGCTGAGCCGACAGGTCAAGGACGCCATGGTCGCCTACTCCGACGTGCTCGAGCAGGCCAACGCTGCCGATCCCGCTGTGAACGCTTTGCGTAGACCCAGCACCTGCCGCACTTTCCATGAGCGGGTCACGTGCCGAGGCTGCCGCCGTTCGCGCGGCGTGCGGCGGACTGCGTGCGAGGACGAGCTCTGCGCCTGGTGCCATGGGTCCCGCGTCCTGCACGAGCACGCTCTGGCCCTGGCCGCGTGGCGAGCAGCCGGTGTTAAGGACGTGCTGGCTTTCGAGGTATGGGGGGACGAGTCGGAGCTCACCAAATACGGCCAGAAGCCGAAGCCCAAGGGAGGGCACCCCACCAGCGCGGAGCTGTCCCTGTGGATACGACAGCGCAGCCTGGGCCACCTGGGACTTAAGATGCGCCGGGTGAACAGTATCCGCTACGTCGAGCCCACCGAGGAGAAGCGAAAGGCCGCCAAGGCCGCCGGCCTGCCCGAGCCCAAAGGCCAGCTGGAATGCGGGGTGCTGCTCCTGATCGCCTTCGACGGCTGGGCACAGGCCGTGTTGCGCGGCGCCGAAATGCAGAGCTGCGAGGCTAGCTTGACCCGCTACACCCTCGAGGGCGCGGCGGAGCGAGCGGCCGTTCTCCGCTGGGGGACGCACGTGGCCTACCGGACCGCTGCATGTCTCGGGGAGTTCAGCGAGCTGGCACGGACGCTGCGCGATCAGTTCCGCCACCAGGCCTCGAGCGGGGGAAAGACCGCGCTCTACTGGCCCGGCCGAGCGGACGCGCGCGAGAGCATTGTGGCCGAGGTGCGTGCGCGCCGCGAGGCGATCGCCACTGCTACCGCCAATGGCGGCGACTCCTGTGGGCACGACGGCGAAGGACAGGCCTGCGAGTGCGATCCCGCTAAGGTCAAAGCAGACTACGAGCTTATGAGCTCGGGACGCGACGACGCCGTCGTTGTGCACCGCCAGGAATTCCCCCACTCCATCACGCAGTCCTGGCGCTACCTGCGTCAATTCGAACGGCACCTGAGACTGGTGGCTGAGCACGTCGCCCGCAAGGAAGCTCGCGAGCTTGCCGCCGTTCTTCTCTGATCCCCCGCGCTGGCGCTTTGGCCACGGGGGCCGGGCGCGCGCGAGCGGCCACGAGACGGCCCAGCGAGGACCTCCGAGCACCGCGACCCCAAGCCCCCAAAGCCGAAGGTCTGCTTCGGCCGCAGGTCGCGACGTGATCGAAGACCTCAAATGCAGGCTTCCGCTCCGCTTGTGCGAACGGGGGGCGTAGTGTTCTCCGCTTCTGGTAGCCGCTAGGACAATGGACAGCGGCCACCGAGGGGAAGAAGGGAATGCCGCAGGAATGCCGAGGAGAAGGGGGAAGCAAGGGAGCACACAGGATGTCGAGGGAGGCACGACGGGGCACTGGACGCAAGGCAAAGAAGGCGGGTAAGGTGACGGCATGGGCTTTCTTGCGACGTGGGGACAACAGCCGAATGAGAGCGAGAAAGCGTGGCAGGCGTTCAAGGCCTACCGGAACATGGGGGTGACGAGGAGTCTGCGTAAGGCCTCAAGCCAAATCGGCAAATCTAGAAGGCTCCTCGAGACCTGGTCCTCAAAGCACATGTGGCAGCGTCGCTGCGCTGCGTGGGACATAGAGCAGCAGGACATACACCGAGAGGCGCGGCTGAGTGCCACCCAGGACATGCAAGAGCGCCACGGCAAACTCGCGCGCGGGTTGCTAGGCCGCGTGGCTGCTGAGCTGGGGGCGCAAGTGAAAGGGCGCTGCACCAAGTGCGGACGCAGCCCCGTCAAGCTAACGGCCGCGCAGGTAGCCAGCGCAATGAAGGCGGGTGTTGAGGTAGAGCGCCTAAGCTTGGGGCTGAACACGGCAGGCGCTCCCTTGATGGTGCAGAACAACGTGACGAACATCACGACCTCGGGCGTGACGGCGCTGGTTATCCTGCGAGACTCCGTGAGTCAGCAGCTGGCCTCCGACCTGTTGGGGCGCATGAAGGCGCTCGACCCGGCGACAGCAATGCGCGGCGTCGCCGGCGCGCAGGCAGCTGCTGCGATAGCGCGCGCCAATGCGCTGCCGGGCAAAGCCGTGACGGGGCGGGCGGCCAAGAATGCGGCCAAGGCCGAGGTGCTTGCCGAGCGAGCCGCCGCTTTCGCTGCCCGCGGCGAGGTCGACCCGCTGGCGTTGGAGCGGGAGGCGGCCAGCGAGAAGACGAGGACGGTGCACCAGGTTGGCAAGCTGGCCGAGGCGTCGCCCACGGCGAGTATGCCGCTGGAGCTGCTGGGCGGTGCCGACCCGAGCGGCGGCGATCGCACGCTGGCCCAGGAGCTCGGGCTGGGCTCAAGCGCCGAAGAGCTGGAGGACGAGCTCGAGCAGGCGCGGGCTGACGCCGAGACAGCCGTGCGCACGGCCAAGAAGAGTGTGAAGAACGCGCGCGAACGCGCGCGGGCCAAGGAGCGGCAGGCGGCTGCCGCGGCCAACGACGACGAGGACCTGTTCTGAGGAGGACGGTGTGGAGAAGGACGACAAGCGGTCTGGAGACGAGATCATGCAGGAGGGACTTGACCGGGTCATAGGGGAGCGACGCTACATCGACGCGCTGCTCCAGAATCCGAGCAGCTTACAAGGAGAGCCCCCCTTGCTGGTGCCGCCTACCGGCAAGGGCTGCGGCCAAGCACCGACCGATCACCGCTGGTGCAAAGACACGGCCGCGGGCCTGACGCTTGCGTGCATTGACTGCTCCGCAGTCTGGAACCCGCCGGACGAGGTGCGGGCATGGGTGCCGATGCACAAGCCGCCGCGATCACCCAGCCAGACCGAGCAGCTGGAGGACGAGCTCGACAAGCTGAAGGCCCAGCTCGCGCGGCTGAAGGCCGACCGCGTCAGCGGCTGGGTGTGGTGCTCGACATGCGTGGCGGCGCATGTGTATGGCAAGCGGCGCCGGGTCCGTGACGCGATCAATGCCGACATGGGCCCCGACCCCGAGTGCGCGCCGCACCGCTGGCGCGCGCTGTTTGCGGGAGGCTACCTCGAGGCGTGAGCCGCCAGGGGCAGGGCCTTGCCGACAAGCTCTATTGGCGGCCCCTTCGTGGCATTTGGTGCTGCTTTAGAAAGGTGCGCAACCGGGGCTACTACGTCAGCCTGTGCGGTTGGCGGAAGCGAAAGCGATCGGGCGGCCAGGCTGCCCGCCGACCCGAGGCCGTCCTGCGCTGTGGGCGGTGCGACGGACTCGAGATCCAGCGACGCGGCTGGGAGGAAAGCGGCCCAGTCACCGAGCGGCAGATAGCGAGTGTCGACCTCACGTGACCTCCGACGTCGCCGCCAGGCTCAAGGCACTCACCTCCTACCGCCGCCGGCGCAAGCTGGGTGAGTGGTGCTGCCTGGGCTGTGGCGTCGCGATCCCCTCGCCGCGTCGCACGCGCTGCCCACCCTGCGCGCACGCCCGCCGTCGCGGGCAGCAGCGGACTTGGGAGCGCACGCGGCCGACGACCCGCCAAGAGCGGCGGCGTGAGCGGGCCGCGCGGCTGCTGGTCGAACGGCTCGAAGGGGAGGACACGGACCTGTTCTGAGGGCGTGGGCAGTGGCCGTCTAGGCCGCACGGTTGAAGGGCCAGCGGGTGCCAGCTAGGCCGTATGGCTGAGGGCTTGGCAGGTGGTGGTCGCTAGGCCGCACGGTTGAGGGGCTGCAGGGCAGCCGCTAGGCCTTGAGTGGAGGGGGCTGCAGAGGGGATAGAGGATGACAAGTCACATCGTTCCGGATGCACGCCATCTGGGCTCCGCCCCCTCCCGCATCACAGTAGCCACTCCAAAAATAATATTCCTCAATGCCCCTCAATGTGATAGCATGTTCCACAAGGAGACCGAATGAGCTACTCCGACGGATGCGGATACGCAGCCTGCACAATCAAGCGAGGCACGCTCACCGGCGAGTGCCGGTGCCTCGGAGCCGGCCCGATCTGCAAAGGCGGCCACCAGAACATGCGCAAGCAACTCCGCGAGGCTGTCAGGCTGCTCGACGAATTCAGCACGGAATGCGAGGAGTTGCAGGAGAAGCTGGACGGCTGGGGGATACCATGAGCGACCTGAAGGAGCGACAGCTAGAGCGCGACGCCATGGCTGGAGACTCTGCCGCCAGTGCCCACCTGGCGGCAGCCAGGTGCAGGCGGGGCAAACACGAGTGGCGCTGTGGGCCTGTCCATGCCCCCCCGCTGGCCGTGAAGTCGGTGATCCTGGTGCACGCCAGGCATTGTTCGCGTGCCAAGAACTGCATCCATTGCGGTGTATCAGAGGCTGCGCATGAACAGGCGCTGGCCACTCTTCGCCGCAGTCAAGCTCGGGCTGCCAAGAAGGCCAAGCAGCGAGACCTGTGTGCCCGAGACATTCACGACTGGGTTCCCGGAGAGGACCCCTCCGAGGAATGCGGCTGCCCAGCTGACCCCGGAATACACGGGTGCCATCCAGCGTATTGCTCCGGGTGCGGAGAGCCAGAGGAACTGTGAGGAGTTGCCATGGAGACTGACGACGAAGACATCTGCGGTCTCTGCTCCGAGCCCGGCGCGGACAAGATGGCGCTGTGGACGGGAGGCGGTGTCTACTGGCCTGGTGAACGTCGATCTGAAACCGACGTTGTCCACGCATCATGCGAACAGGAGGAGACTGCCAGGGCTCATTCCGAACTTACCGAAACGCAGATACGTGCTTGCATTGATGCTGCGTGGCGCTCGTGACGAAAGACCAACCTGATAGGAGCGGTGCTGAGTGATTTCTCTCGAAGACTACGCCAAGATTGGACCCTACACCAAGCGTGCCTTAGTGGGCTACGTCCTCGAGCGCGACAGGCCAGAGCCTGGCGGCTTCCTGCATCACGTTCTCTGCAACGATCTAAAGGGGACCATCCGCTCGGCCGACGACACGAACATCCACGCGATCCCGGCCATCATGGCGTGGCTCTACAACTACGCCGCGCCCAGCTCCTACGGTTCGCCGGAGCGTTACCTGAACTGGTTGCGAGCAGACACGCCGGCTCCGACTACCTGCGACGTGTTCGAGGGGATCAAGCTCTTAGGAGAGATCCCTGGATAGGAGGCCTCAATGCCCCACCCCGAATGGACGACACGCGTGCGAGCCCACACCGGGCAGTGGGGGAACTGGAAGGAGATGCCTACCTCTGTGGACTGTTCCGTGTCCTACGTGGCCGAGTGGGCAGCAGATCACTACCTCAAGGGAGCTGCCGTCCGGCCAGTGCACGGCGGCTCGATCCGGGTGGAGGTCTGGCACCGAGGAGCGTTCACCCACTGGGACGTGAGGGTCCAATACCGCAGGCCCATACTGACCGTCACAAGGGTAGCGGTCAGCCCGGCGTGAAGACGAGAGCGGTGAACATGCTCGAATGGATCACGGGGATAGCCAAGCACGTCGCCAGCCGCTACCACGTGCAGGACTACCGCGACCTGATCGGCGCGGGATGGATCGGCTACGACCGTGCGCAGCGTCGGTTCGATCCCGGGCGCGGCGTCAAGTTCATCACGTTCGCCTTTCCCCGTATCCGCGGCGCCATGCTTGACCAGCTGCGCGCGGAACGCGGCGCGCGCCGCGCGGGCTTCGAACAGAGAAGCCAGCTGCAGCACCTCGCCGAAGACGGGCTATGGGTGCGGGCGCCGTCGTGCTCTCCGGCGATCGACGCCGAGGACCACGTCCAGTTCGCTCTCCGCATGCTTCCCGGCCGCGATCGGATCGTGCTCCGCAGGCTGTCACGTGGCGAAACTCAAAGAGAGGTCGGTGCAAGCCTGGGGGTCACCGAGTCCCGCGTGTGCCAGCTCCGCAAGCGTGCGCTTGACCGGGCTCGCCGGCACGCAGTTACCTGAGAAAGTTCTACAATCTTCCCCAACGAGGTGGTAAGCTGAGGACTCACCACGACAGGAGCCACCAATGGAAGACGACGCAACCCAGGCCCGCGACGACCAACCGATTTCCGAGCTGGGCCTTGGCCTGATGGCCGACGTTCGCAGGCTCTGCCCCCCCGTGAAGAACGGCATTCGGGCCTATGGCATCGTAGGCCGGGAATTTTTCAAAGACCCCGACGGCGCGATCAGAGCTATCCAGTCGATTGCGTCCACGCGCCTCCTGCGCATCAACGCGTTCCGGCCAACGACCATCGTGATAGGGCGCCGGATCGTCGTGGGCCCAGCAGGGGCCGGGCCCTGGAAGTCCGCCTCGATCCCAGGTGCCAACCTGGCGGGCGTGGAGAAGGCGCTCGTTCTAGGCTGCCGGATCTCGGTATACGCGAATCCTCCCGAGGGCACGATCACGGTGGCGATCGGGGAAGACATGCACGTGCTGCCGGGCCAGTGGAAGATCGACACGGATTGGATCGACAGGGAATTGGCAGCATGCTCGTGAATCTGAATCGCGGCCTGCACGATGGCTACGTCTTGGTCAACCCGAGTTCCGTGACCGCCATTCGCCAGCAGGAAGGTCTCAGGTCCCTGGTGTTTTACGACGGCGGGAGTGTCGATGTGGTCGGCACCCCTACTGAGGTGGCTGACAAGCTCAAGATCGAGGTGCGCTGATGTCGAAATGGGACGACTGGCAGGCGGAGCACATAGACGAGAACGGCCGGCACCGCGAGTATCTTGAGTGGCGCGGGGTCGGCGGGTGGGAGCTCGAGCGCAGCGACGGCATCCAGACCTGCCACAAGTTCGATGGACCCTTCTCGTTCTGGAGCACAACGGCCGAGGAGTCGATGCGGATCGTCGACAAGTTCGTGCCCCTGGGCGGCGACCCCCCCGAAGGCGTGACCGACTACAGCGGCCTGTGGGAGCTCGACAGGCTAGCGAGCGAGGTGCGGCCGTGAGCGGCAAGCGACAGCTTGTCAGTGGCGACGAGGCACCCCCTGTGCCCGGCAACCGACCGCCGCGTGTTCCGACTGTCCCTGGGCTCGTGGTGCTCTCGCGGGTTGGCTGGGGCATCTTTCGGCGGATGAGTGGATACAGGCGGCGCATAGTGAGTCATCGGCTGACTGCCATGCGCTCAAGGGTCAGGACGGAGAGGCGTGGGCGTGCGCCGGCATGGCCATCTACCGCGCCAACATCGGCAAGCTGCCGCGCGATCGTTCGGCGCTGCGTCTACCTGTTGACCGGGTTGCCGTGTTCGCCACCCCGATGGAGTTTCAGGCGCATCACGAAGCACGCCAGGCGAAGTAAGGGCGCCATGACCGCAGACGCCATCTACCACAAACTGGTGTGCGAGGCCTGCCTGTTCGGCGTGGCGTTCTTCGGGTGGAGGGGAACGCGCAATGAACGGCGCAAGCTGAGCCGGTTGTGGAAGCGCGCGTTGAAGGAGGCAGGGCAATGAAGATCATCGACGACGACCCCCAGGACCGCGTCCCGCTCATGAAGAACATCGACGAGCGGGACCGGTTCCGCTCGAGCAAGCACGAGGACCTGCCGCCCGATCGCGTGCGCCTGAATGTGACGCGGCCGGAGAACTGGCCCGGACTGCGCCTGATCGCCGAGGCCTACCAGGCGATCGACCCCGATTTCGCCAAGGCATTGGCCTACCGAGTAGATGCTGTGTCCTACGCGCACGGATTGCTCACCAAACACGCGACGGTGCCGCCGCTCTACTGCCCGTCAGGCTGCGACCCGACGAACCTTCCCGCGAAGTCCGGCGAGTGTGGGAACTGCGGCGACAAGATGAAAGCCGTGCCCGTGTGGACCGGCAGCAAAGGCGTCGACCTAATCTTCAAAGAGCGCCGGCGACAGGTGGAGGGGGAGCATTGGGGGCCCGAGCACGACGACGAGGCCTGGACAGGAACGATGGCCCTGGCCGCTGCGTGCTACGCAGCGCCGATCGCTCTCTACAAGCAGCAGGTGTCGTCGATCGGCTTTGCATTTGTCGACCCCTGGCCCTGGGAACAACGCTTCGACAGGCGCACCGAGCGGCCGGTGCCCCCCAACCTCCCGAGCACGGGATGCCAGCTGCGCATTCGCGAGCTCGTGAAGGCCGGCGGCCTGATCGCGGCCGAGGTTGACCGGTTGTTGCGCGCGGAGGACGAGGACCTTGGGGCGAGAAGCGGGGCGAGATTGACATCCCACGCTGACGTCTACGGCGAGTGCAAGTGCGCGCAGCCGGTCCTTGAAGATCGGGAGTGGTGCCGATGGTGCGAAGAGTGGTGCGAGCCGGACACGGATGGCTGCTGCCCGAGGTGCTGGGGCATCACGGAGACCGTCGATCCGCAACCCGGCTGCCTCGAGCACGCGCACTTGCTTGACCGATGGTGTCCGGCGTGTGAAGAGTGGGCGCGGCGTTGGGGCTGGGAACAGGGCGAGCCTTTCGACTGCCTCTACTGCGGCAGCCCCACTTTCCAGAGCAGCGACACCGCGACGGAGGGCGTCGACGCATGAGCGAACAGGCCGCGACCGGCGAACCGGTGACCTTCGACCAACAGCTGCTTGCGGCGCGCTGTCTTGCGCTTGCTAATCTCGAGAAGGCCGAGGCAAGGATTCTGCATCTCGCGGGGTGGCCGGGTCCCGACAAGTTCGGTCAGTGGCGCGACCCCATGAGCGGGATCTATGGCGACCCTCCCGAATGCCTGGCGAAGATCCGCAACGAGATCAAGGCCTGGGCCCCACCTGAAGGCGAGCGTATCGTGTGACTGAGTTCCTCATTACAGAATCGGTCGTGGTCATTACGATCGGGCCATCGCCGGATCTTTGCTGCGTCTGCGAAGGTGAGTCCAGCGGAAAGCACAGCATCGCTCTCTATGAGGACCTGTTCGTTGCCGACGACGATCCTGAGTGGGCCGGGTTCGACGCCTGTGTGCGTTGCTTTGACTTGCGTGGATGCGAGGTGTTCAAGGCGGGCATGACGGTCGGCGAGGCGCGCGAAATTTTGGGGATCGTCCAATGACCGTCTACGTCGATAACGCCCGCATTCCCTATCGCCGCGGCTCCCGCAAGCTCCTGATGTCCCACATGCTCGCCGACGACACCGAGGAGCTCGAGAGCATGGCGCGGACCTTGGGCATCAAGCCTTCCTGGATCCAATACTCCGGGACCTACCGCGAGCACTACGACGTCTGCGCGAGCAAGCGCGCCCTGGCTCTGCGCAGCGGCGCGCAGGCAGTTGACCCCCTGTTTCTCGTGCGACTCCGGCAGCAACGCCGGAAGAAGGAGCTAGAAGATGGGTAAAGTCGATGTCTGCGAAGGTCGACGGCTATTCGCCGCACGCGACCAGGAACCAAGTGACTGGGGCGACTGGGCAGATGAGAATGCTGCGGGCCTCATGGACCATAACGACGTCATGAAGGTAGCGTGCGACGAGGGCGCTACCGCTCTTGCCTTTGCGCGCAATCGCCTTGAAGCGGTCTCTCGAGAGCGGCGCGAATTGCGCAAACGAGTCGAAGAGCTGAAAGCTGTGTTGAGCGAGATCCGCAAGGACTGTGCTTCGTGCGTCGAAAGGGCGGAGGAGTGAGCGAACTCGAGCGCTCGA
>LAZR01001723.1_pt1 | contig 13557 bp, 16 predicted proteins | sample 329461 | NCBI WGS metagenome assembly LAZR01 (sample SAMN03002196, study PRJNA259156) | marine sediment metagenome | biome: sea floor; feature: Hydrothermal impacted sediments; material: marine sediment; isolation source: Loki non-amplified sample from Loki's castle hydrothermal vent sediment ...
TCCTCGTCAAAAGATGGTAATAAAAGGGATTTTTCCCACAGGCACATAAGTTGAGGAGTAAACGTCAACTATTTTAATTAATTTTTATAAAAAAAAGAGGAGGGTTTCCTCATCAAAGGATGTGCAATAAAAAGATTTACTCCCACAGATGTATAGTTCGAGGAGTAAACATCAACTATTTGAGGAGTAAATGTTAATTAAAAAAAGGGCTGAACTCGTTATATGATATACAATGAACGGAATTTGAAATTAACCTGGTTTTCATCATAAATTGAGTTACAAAAAACTGGAGTGTTGGATACGATTCAGAAAACCGGCACCCTGTATTGATTTAAATACTTGAAATTTGGAAAATTTGTTTCTTTTTGGAAGTGTGGTATAGGGACTCCATTATAGTATTAGATTAAGGATTTAAATAAAATGAGGATTGAAATATTACTATTTTTTTAGGATTTTTTTCTTTAAATAATCCCCACCAATATTATTTGTATTATGAGTATTGAAAAGATTCCTGAAAAAAATAGTGAGAAAAATCTAACTGACGGCCCTAAAAAACCAGTTCTGACTATAGCTGAAGCAATGGGACGTGCCCCAAAGCTCTGTGTTGATTGTGAAAAAGAGGTTAGATACTGGGATGAGACTGATGACGAAGTAATCTTCCAATGCGTGAATGCAACATGTAAGAGGTTTTATACCATCGCTCTTGACCCTAATAAACTAACTTTTTACTTTTCCTACTAAATGAAATAAAGATTAGTTTTTCTCATTGAATTAATTATTTTTGTTTTCTTCCAAAAATTTTTCTCCGAAAATAATGATTTTGTTCTTCTCAACAAATTTCCATCCAAAGCCTGTGAGTTGGTCTAGCGGACCTTTAATCCCTTTTGGGTTGTTTGTACGAGTATAAATGATTTCAGTATTTTTAATTGCTATGAATACCTCCTCAGGCGTGCGAAATGTATCAATTAGTCGTTTTGCTTTTTTCGGGCCAATATCGACTAGCCCCTCAATTATAAAAATCCTTCTATCATCTTCGCTCATCATCTTAGGAGCTTTTCGGGAGAGAATTGGCATATCATCCTTAATTTGTTCCCTAAATGCAATCCGTTCTATTACGATTGCAGTGTCCTCCAGATTTCGAGTTGGAATTACAGCAATATGAAGTTTATAGGAAACAACGGCAAGTGCTCCATAAATGGAAGAGATCTTCATCCCTGTATTATTAATAGCCTTGTCATTCAAACCTTCTAAAATAAGAATTGCGTTTGGATATGTCTCTTTTAGTCTCAGCAATTGCTCGAATAATCGGTTATCCATGATAGAAGATATGAAATCATGACCTGTTTTTCTCTCAATTCCCGTCTCTTCCGTCACAACAATATCGGCAACATCCAGCCGCCTCGATTCATACGTAATGGTGTCTTTTTTCTTGTCTAAAACTGCTTTAAGCTTGTGCTCTCTATCGTCTACAATTACATGTACGATTTTTTTTGCGTTTTTTAACTGTTGCATGATGTTTCCCATAATATTTTAAATTATTATAAAGAAAAAATATATTATTTTCTATTAAAATCAATTGAGTGTGGCTTTATTCTGAAGATCTAATGATGGGCTAAATTTTTTCTTTAAACCTTATTGTATTGAATGCGGAAATGGAATATTGGGTTTTGAGCAATAGTTTCATTTTGGAAATTAGGTTGTGAAGAGAATTAAAGAGTGAATTATTGAATGATTCTTATAATGAAAAGAATAAGTGGTCATAGAGAAATATCAATGAGATTTTTACAATCTTGAAAAACAAAATTCATTTCTGAGATTTATTCTACAATTGTTTAACCAATCTTCTTCCCCTTCGTGACTCAAACCTTTTTCCCCACTCTTTATACTCTTTCATCCATTTATCATACCGCTGCTTTAATGGACGAGTTAATCTTTTCCCAATCTCTTTTGCTTTTTCATTGCTGATGGTTCCATCAACCTTTCCAATTAGTTCCTTCCATGAAAGCTTTAAAACAGAGAATTTACCCTTATATTCTATATTATTCTCAATACAATATTTTCTCTTGGTAGCAAGTGAAGCGGGAGAACATAAAAAAAAAGTACGATAAAAATTTATTTCAAAAAAAGAATTTCGTTTTAAGCCCAAAACATCTATTTTTAACATTACCATCTTTTTTGCGAACGAATCAGGATTTTCCATTAGTATTTGAGGTGTTGTTTGAATTATCTTTTTATCAACTCTGAGATTGTTCATTAAATAATTGAAGTTAAGAAAAATCGTTTGCCTGTTCCTACAGAGGAGGGCTGCAATGTTTATAATCCGTTGTCTAGGGATCCCCAATGCTAATAAAAAATTGTAATTCTTTTTTATTGATTTAGGATTCATATTAAGCAATCCTGCTACCACGGCGATTTTTTGAGGTTTAACTCCTAAATTTAGTAGGTTCTCGCGATTTTTCTTAACCGTCTCCGTTTTTAAGACGAGAAGATTTGGTAGTGTAGCAATCTTTTTTTGAGAAAGACCGACGCTTATTAAATATTTATAATGAGATTCGATTGTTTTTGGGCTCATTTGAAGCAGATTTGGGTTAGATGTTATTTTATTAGAGCTTAACCCTAGCTTCCTCAAACCATAATAATGCATCCTAATTGTATCTGGACTCCTTCCAAGTAATGATGGATATCTTGCAACCTTTTGGGGTGTGATCCCTAAAGTTAATAAATAATTATAATGATTTTTAATTGTTTCAAGTTTCACATTTAATAAGTTTGCATGTACAGCAATATTTTTGGGAGTTATTCCCATACTTATCAAGTTTTGATAATGGTTCTTTAATGTTTGGGGACTCCTACCTAGACAGCTTGTATATGTAGCTATTTTTTTGGGAGGGATTCCTAATTCTACTAATGATTTATAATGGCTTGATATTGTCTTAACATTCAGACCTAGTAGCGTGTGATGGCTAGCAATTTTCTCTGGAGAGACCCCTAGATGTAATAAAGTTTTATGATTATTTTTTAGCTTCTCAGGCTTATATCCGAGGATATTGGACCATTCCCTTATCTTGTGGGGAGAAATCCCCAAAGAAATCAGATTATCCCAACGTTCCTGAATGATAACAGGCTTCAAGCGAAGAAGGTGTGCACATTTGCTTATATTTTGTGGATTTATTCCTAAATTTCTTAGATGTATGAAAGAATTACGAATTCTAGATTCGCTTGTATTATTCAAGAATTCAAAACTAAAGTCTACGACATTCGAAAAAAATTCCCCAAGTAATTCTTTTAATACCCTCCTGACGATTACAGTTCTTTCTTGACCTCTAGAACCTATTGTGTTAATCATAAAACATTACTCTCTTAGACATATTTTAAATTATTGTTAAGTGAGAAAAGGCATTGATTATTTTTTCTTCAGAAATGGTCTCGACGGCTCCTAAAGTGGATGGATCCAATCCGTCAAGTTGGTTTAATCCCACCACACCAGACTTTAACAGGCATACAACCCTCTCTGGTAGATGTAATTCCTTACCAAATTGCTCACATATTACCTTTCGCTTATCTTGTGGAATGTTCTTCAAGTAATGCTCTTTAAACACCAAGTATATGTGGAAGTAGTGCCAAAACAACTCAGTAAAGCTTTTCATAGCAATTAATTTTTCGAATTTATCATACTTTCTGAAACTCAGCTTTGTATCACCTCATTAAATTTGTATTAAAGGTTCTACGACTAAACGCTTTTAAACAAAAAATGAAAAATAAACTTAATTTTGATAAATTAAACTGTCTTAACCTAAATTTTGCGAATAATTATCCTATTCCTCCGGATATACATATTTAAATAAAAACAAGATCTTTCTTTTTTGATGATAAACCTAGAAAACTGTTGAAAAAATGTATTATAAAAAGTTTAAATCAAACAACTAATTGTAAAAATGGTTAGATTTTTAATCCAATTTTTTTCAAAATCCATGTCTCGATAATGAAATCTTGTTTAGTATCTTTTTTCCTAGAGAATTCTGAGTCAGTGTATCTCTTTGGAACCCAAAAAGTTACTCCCGCAGGCAATCTAATTCGTAAAGACCTCGCATTCTCTTCTATATAATATCCATCTACTATAGTGATTAGATTCAAAGTTTCAAATTCTTTTGGAGGGATCGATTCTACCATAAACCCTTAAAGTGCTGATATTATTAAAAAGAAAGAAAGAGTGAGAAATTAGTAAAAATTTGAGTTTGGAGTTGTAATTGATCTTATCAATAAAAAATAGCTGGGTAAATAGTTTATCAGTTAATAAAATTGTAATAAGGTTTAAATAGGTGGAATGGGTTCTTATCATCAGTGGAGGATAAAAAACGTATTTTACCATGCAGTTGCTGCCATCACGGATATCTTCGGGCAGCAACTCATTCTTATTTTTAAGGTGAGATTTGATTGTGGGCAAAAATATAAAAGAAAAAATTTCGGAATTTAATAGGCTCATGAAGGAACTTTCCGAGGCTTTTACTCAAATCTTTAATGAAGGAAAAGAAGAAGAATATCATGATGAGCTAATATCAATGCTAAAATCGCTTGACGAGGCCCAGACAATTATACGGGAAGCATTTCACCTCTTTCTCAGCCGAAATATTAAAGATAACTAATAATCTTTTCAAAGTCAACTTTTTACTTTAAATATTTTCAAAATAGAAATTTTTATCCTTTAAAAACAGAGGGCGTTATAAATTAGTTAGTATTCTCAGATTCTTCCTTTATATGCTTTTGACATTTTAATTGGCTAAACTATTTTTTTGTGATTATAATGAGTCTAGAAGAATTGATTAGTATAGAACGTGTAGAACTGTATAGTACGAAAGAACGTATACAAGAAACATATGCGGTGTCATTTTTATTATTGTCGAAATTATTCAAGGAAATTTCAATAGAAGTTAAAAAGGATATACTACCTCTCTTAGACATGAAACTTTTATTACGAGTCTTGAGAGATGTGCCTTTTATTAATGAAGCGGAAGGTGTAGATATCCTTGAAAACCTTAACAATTGTTTGGAAAATGAGTTATATGGAATATCAGGAGAGTGGGCCTGTAAAGTTATCAAGTCCCAGGTAGAAAAACTCAAGGATTTGGTATTGTATGATTACGTAATTGAAGGATCGTTTACCGTTTATCTCTTAGGTAAAATTAAATGGGATTTGTATGTTTCTTTACTCTGAGGATATCTCAAAATAATAATATACTTAAGTTTGTTTTATAAGAAAGATATGAGTGAGGAAGGAATTTTTTATAAGTGCTTATTCTGTAGAAAACTAGATAATGTATAGTATTTACATCCTATTGGGAGTAGTAGCTGTTGGTACGTTAATAATTATAAAGAAGAGGATTGAAGCTTCTAGAACTAAAAAAGTTTAATATGCAAAGGAATGAAATTCTTTCCTTTTTTTTTTTATTTGTTTTTATAGTTTAATTTGGTCAGAATTCATCCTTGAAATAGACTTAACGCTATGCCCCTTTACTAACCAGTGTAAACTTCCAAAGCATCATTATATTTGTACAATTATAGGATTCAAAACGTGCCCTGATTTTATTACAAATTTTTACTTTAAATATTTTCAAAATAGAAACTGAGATAAATTATAAATCTTAGAATTGTAGGGATTATATTTTCCCATAATTTATCACACTTTGTAATACTTCGTTATTCAACAAATCCCTTGACTTGTGTAGAGTCGTAAACCCGGAAATCCCAAAATACCTAACAATCTTTTTTACTTGATAGATTACGGCACTCTGAGTAATTCTGAGTTCTTTGCAAATATAAGATTAGGGAGGTGAAGATGTTTGAATCAACCTTTTAAGAGAAGTAATGAGGTTAGAGAAAGTTCTAAACAGATTAAATAAAAAGGATGTGATATAATTGGCAAAAAAAGTAAAGGAAGAACCTAAAGTAGAAGATGTAAAAATACCTAAAAAGAAAATAACAGAAATGGGAAACCCAAATGAAAAGGTTTGGAGTAAAGAGTTTGATGATAAGTTAGCTGACAAATATCATATAACCATTTGGAAGGAATTGGAAGCAATGTTCAAACCCTTCAGTCAAAATGAAATCAGAAAACGAGCGAAAGAATTAAACCTATAATTTTAACTACTTTTTTTTTTATAATATGTCCGAGCAAACTTTAATAGGTTTCTTGGGCTAATCTAACAAAAGGATGAGAAGAATGAGAAAGAAATTAATATTATTGGTCGGTATTATCGTTATTAGCAGTTTTTCAATTGGGTATATAACTTCTATTTTAGTTAGTAATAATACTCCTAATGCTCCTATTGATGATACTCCTATTGATGATATTCCTAAGTTTTATATCGCTACTGATGATATTTGGTTTACAGAATACAAATATACCCCAGATTATTATTTTGACCGTTTTAGACCAGATATGAATTATTTGCGTGTCAATGGCGGAGAGGATGGTACAGCTAATCCAGATTATAGTGTTATGTATATCAGATTCAATCTAACGAACAAACCAAATAATTGGTCAAAATGCGAAATTTCATTATACGAATTTGGTTTTTCCAAATTAGGAAGTTATGTAGTAAGCTTTAGTGTAGATTTGTTTGAGGGTAATTGGAATGAAACTTCTGGTAATACGGAAGTATATTGGAAAATAGAGAGAATTAGTCATTCTTTAGGTTATAGCATAGGATTTAAGAAACTTGATATTACCAATTTTATTAAAAACAACGAAACAATCTCTATGAGAATATATGCCAGAAATCAAAATAAATGGAGAGGTTCATTATCCTTTTATTCAAGTGAATGGGATGGTTTAGAACCCGATTTTCCTTATATATTACCTGAGAATGATACATATTTGAATTATTTACCACAATTAATTTGGAGTTAGATTCTAACTACTTTTTTTTAATTTTGAAATATTTCAAAAATACTTATTTTTGAGATTGTTTTTCCCTAATATTGAAAATATACCCCTGAATTTTTGTCTTTTGGTAGTGTAAGCGATTACACTGTTAATTTTACTATTTTTATTAATGATTTGGTCTTTAATGGACCGTCGGGCAGTGAACACCAACCTTTTATCTTTTTATGATTGGAGATAAAAGAAAAGTTTTAAAACTCTTTAATTATCTTTTCTCATTTTTTAGCTCTTAATATTCATAGAATTATCACTCATTTTAAGAACCGCTTAATTTATTTTATTTTAAGGATTTGATTAAAGAGATACATTTAAAGTAAGGATAAAAGCATTCGCTTATCAATCTAGTCTTTAAATTTTAAAAAACGTGGATTATCTAAATCACCATCCGGGATACCTAATAGAAAATCATCTAGTATTTTCTCGGTAAGTCTTGAATTTTCAATTAGTTCATATTTATTCAGTCTTAGATTTTGTAATCTACAATATAAATATATAATAAGAATTTCGGGGTCACAATACAACTTTTCCGGACTGATATGTGGAAGAATCTTTTTGTATTTTTCAAAGATTTCCTGCTTATGTGAATCAGGAAGGGAAAGATTTTTTAAAATTCTTGAAATTTCACATTTAGCACATTTTTTGTTTAAATATTTGTAATTAATGAAGCTATATATCATAATAGGAGAGGTGTAATAAATTGAATAGCATAAATATGAACAATATTGAATTATTTACACATTTATATGGTGTTTAAAGGTCACTACTCAAAGAATATTCCACAGCAAAAGCGGAAGATTATATGTGAACAGTTTGTAAAGGCTTTAAGGCTTCCATCCCGCATGGTACGTTTATTACAGTCAGAAATGTTAAGTGAAGAGCAGCTTAATATGTCGGATCTGCCCGCTTTGAGAACGGTAAAGAATATTTCTGAAAAAGAGATCCTAAATACATTTTCTCAATTGACAACAACGGTTTAAAGTACCAATAATAATGAAGATAAAAGATTCTAAACAATATCTCTTTTTTACATATAATACACACTTTACACTTTTATAATTGTATCAATAGCCAGGGATTTAAAATTAGAGTTCCCGAGTTATTATGTTTTGTTTTTTGTAGTAAGTTCGTAGTGACTTAATTGATACTTCTTTTTGACCTTGTTCATCGTTTTCTAACAAGCAATAGAAAAATTCCTCACGGCTTAGCAAGTCTATATATTTCTCATTTTTCAGAAATTCTATGACCGGCCAATACCCGCTTTCTAACCTCTTAGCGATTTCTTCCTTAAAGACTCTTTTAGCCAATGGGTCGCCTACTTCTGTCAGCTTTTTTAGCAGAGGAAATGCTAAGTTAGAATGAAGCAATCTCGTGTTAGATTCAAGCTCAGCCCACACTTGTAAATTGTCTTCATTTTATTTTGGATTTTTTGTTTAGAAATCAGAATTTCATGTTTTTAGACGTTTTCTCCTTTTGAGGAATATTAATATAACAATACCAAGCAAAGACAAAAAAATCATTCCAATAATTAAATAAACTAGATTTTTTGGATAGAAACTTATTATTTCATAAATTTTTTGATTTTCTATATTCTTTATAACAAATTTCCCCATTCTACCCAATTGATTATAAGTAACTTCAACATTGAAATCTTGTTCTCCACGTCGTTGAAAGGTAATTGTATTACCTTGAACTTCAGCATTTGTACAATTGAGGACATTTATCATATCTATCAAATAATCATTAACAGGTGTCCCTACAGCAAGGAGATCTATAAGAAATTGCCACATCAAATCATCTCCGGTTAAAATAGGAAAAGAAATGTTTAGCGAATGTAAATTTGAGTCATTATTGATCTTTCCAGCAAAATCATTATAATCAACGAGCAATTTACCAAATGCTATTGGATTCTGTATTATAAATGAAAACATTCTCAATTTTGAATAATATTTATAATCTTGAAACACATTAAATTCGCCTGTGGTGAAATTCCAGTAATAAAATATGTAACCCCAAACTTTGTATTGATTAGTATAGTTATTAATTAGATAGTAATCATACCCATATTGACTTATATTTGGAAATAAGTCGTGGACTTTTTCTGGAAATACGAATTTTAGAAACAGAGAATGCGTGCTTTCATTTCCGATATAATTATTTTCAGTAATTGTTACTTTATACTTAGCTCCGATAATATCCGCTTGTCCACCAAATAAATCCCGGGGATTTGTAAGGCTGTTTACCGAGTTATTCCACTCTTGTTCATTATAGTATGACACTTTTAATATTTGTGTCCCCAATTCTAAATTGTTAGTAAAGTTGTTAGATTTGCTATATCCCTGGAGGAGGAAATTAACATCAATAATAACCATCAAGAGAAACAAAAATACAGGACCTTTTCTTGTTAATCTAGTCTTTTTGCGTTCCATAATTCGTTTTAATTTTATTAATTTTTATCATTTGATATTATTAAACTCTGTTCATCTCATTTCCTTCGCTTGAATATTGGAAAAACTAAAACAAAAAAGGTTATTGCATAAATAATTAAAATTGATAAAGCTCCTCCCACATTTGGAAAGAACCAATTCGTATATGAAGAATTCCCTGTAGAAACAACAGAATATCTAAATTCAGGAAAACTTGGGTATAAAATGGCTGGTATAATATTAAATAAGTATGACAGAGAATAGAGAGGTTCAATATTGGTTATACCTACAAATGTTATATAAATAATTCTATCAGCAAATAAAATAAAGAACCAAAAAACAATAATTATAGAAGCTGAAGAGGGCATAAAAGAACTTAAAAAGGTGACAATACTGCTCACAGCGATAATATATAATACACAAAATCCAAAGCTTATAACTACTCTAAAGATTATAGGTTCACCATAAAAATTGTAACCTAATAGAACCATTACTAAATAATATATAGCAACTAACCCTATTACAAGTATTAAATTCGCGATGTATTTTCCTAAAATTAGATTATTTCTACTAATTAAGGGTAAGATTGCAAACCCTGTTTTATTTCTAAATTCAGAGCAAATTACTCCAGAAAAAAGGGTGCTAGTTGAAAATATTAGATAAAAATAAAGCATTCCTGTATTAAAGTCATAGAAAGAAATAATTGAGCGAGGTAACACATTGTTCGGAATAAGATAATACAAAAAATAGCTAAACAAAAATAACTGAAAGAAAATTACCCCCATAAAAACAATAAATATTTTTGCATGAAGATTAAGATTGAAAGAAATTGTATGTATAATTGGCTTTATCTTAATATAAAATCTGTTTATATTTTTCATTTTTTTCTATATTTGATTAATCTTAAATTATTTTTTTGTATTGTGTATTAATTGCGCATAAATTTTTTCCAACTGAGATGTTATTGGTTTGGAAAACGATGTTATCGTAAATTCATCTTTAAATTCATTTACTAGAATAGTTAAGATATTAGACCTAGATTCTTCTTTCCCATCATAACTTATTATAAAACTTTTATCTTGAGGATCATATCTAATAAGATCTGTAGATATTTCTGAGTCGAAACCTGATTCTATATAATGTCCCAGCCTTTGAATAAGATTATTAGTTACTAAATTTACTTTTTCTATAGGAATAGGGTGAAGAACCTTACAAACGATCTCTTTAGATTTTAATACATTTTCTAGATTATTTATTGAACCAAAACCGATAATTGAACCGTTGTTTATTAGGGCAATTTTATCACAGATTTCTGCGATTTCATATAACATATGAGAAGCAACAAAAATAGTTTTACCTTTTTGTTGAAGAAATTTGATAATTCTCCGTATATGAATCCGAGCATTTGGATCTAATCCTGTTTGGGGCTCGTCTAACACAATAATCTCCGGTTCATGAATTATTGCAAGAATAAAACCAAGTTTTTGGCTCATACCTTTTGAGAAAACTTTAATTTTTTTGTATTTCCAACTAAATAAGTTAAAATTCTTTAATAAATAATCAATTCTTTGATTTATTTTCTCTTTAGGATAATTTCTAATGGTTGCGATATATTTTAGCAATCGATAAGGAGTTGTATTGTAAAAATGAGGAATGTCTATTAAAAATCCCATATCAATTAAATTCTTATAACTTTTATTAATATTTTGTAACTTTCTTTGTTTATTTATAACTAATATCTTCCCAATATTAGGTTTAAGTAATTTGGCAAGTAGTTTTAAAGCTGTTGTTTTACCAGCCCCATTTGGACCTATAAAACCTATAACTTCACCCTTTTTTACATCTAAACTCATATTATTAACTGCAACTAACTTACCGTATTTCAAAGTAACATTTTCAAATTTTATAACTGTTTCAGTCATGGATCTTTTTGCCAAATGCCATAATAAGATTAAAGCATTATAATTGAAGAGATTAGATGGACTTTAAAATTTATTAAAATATTTAAATATATTCCTATTATCTATTTTAGAAACTGAAAACTAATTTTATTTAGATTATTAAAACTCCTCGATATTTTTTCATTTTAATTTTGTAGTACAGAAAAACTATAACTATTATACCTTAAAATTTTTTTAATTTAACCTCTTTGAGTGTTAATAAATCATAGAAAGCTATTTGGTTTCCATGTTGCAATTAATTTTAACACTAGATAATAATAAGCAAACAATTAATCATGCGTACATTTGTTTAATATTCCAAAGAAGTTACTAATACACTTCCGAAAAATCATAATCTTTTTAACAATTAAAAAAGGCAAGATTCATAGAAATAAATATGGATTACAACGGATTTCTGAACTTAGTAGTTTGTTAAGGTTATTGAAATACTTATTATGATTTTAAGAACGCTTTTATTTTAGCTATTAGATGTAAAAAATATTCGGGGTATAGTAGCATTTTAATTAATAAAAATTAGCATTTTAAAGATAAAAACTATAATAATTATGGAAAAAAGGATATTAAAATCAATTTAATAAAATTTAAATATTCGCGTTTAATTAATAAGAATTGACAAATATTTTTTATTTAAAAAAAGGATTGTAATTCAGGTGAAATAGTTGCAAAAAAGAAAAGTTACTTTATTACTTTGTCTTAGTGTTTTATTTTTCTGTGCCTTTATCTTCCCAGTACAAGCAGTCCCTATAGAAACGTATGGATGGGAATACTACAACTCGCCAAAATATGAAGATAAAATAAAATTTCAAACTGATGCTGTTTATATTGATACTACTCAAGGTGGTGTCACCCCATATGGAATATGGGTCTATGGTCGAAACGATTTTAACGGAGGATCACGTTATAGTACACGAGTACATATAACATTTTATTTAACAGCAAAATTTGAAAAAACCTCAATAATTCCAAGCAGACCACCAATAACTTATTGGGGTCCCACACCAGATGGTCTTATTAAATGGCAAGGAGAGTATAGTTATAATCCAAGTTCGTCGAATTGGCAATGGACTGTAGGAGTACAAGAAAAATATTTCTCCTTCTCAGCTCAATATACGCCTTCTGCTTACTCAAGTTGGGGCACAGCAAACTCAATAAGCGGTGATTATCGGTATCTTGGTTATTTTTTGAGCACTATGGCTGGCCAAGATCACGAGTTTCATTCATTGTTAAAGCTCCATATAGTTAATGAAGAAGCGAGAGAGTGGGCTAGCGGAAAAACTTTCTATGATGGTCAAGAGTGGTGGATTGAGAAAATAGTAGACATCCGGGTGAAAATGATGGTTTATTTTCGATGGGAATTCTGGGGATGGAGAACTCTTAAAACTGTTACTCATGTCTTAGGGGATGGTGCCGTTTTACCTTCTCCGGGAGGTGGGACTGATCTTTACTTTATTCCATTAGTAGAGGGCACAGCAGGATAGTGGGATTATAATTTAAATAATTAAATCATTTTTTTTTATTTTAGTATATAAATATTTTTTTTTATGGTTTTCCAATGATCGACTTACCGACATAATTTGTAATTTACCCGATCACCCCCGTGATTTTTTCTCCAGAGATAAAAATTCAAAAATAAATTGGACAAATTTTGGTTTAATGACAAAATTTTGAGGGTTAGTGTTTTGTAACTTTGAGAAATAAACTGGAAATTTAATGACAAAATCTTAAGAGTTCTTGTTCTTAGATTGAAGACATTTCCACTTGATAAATTTCTCTGGTTTCTAATATTAATATTTTCAAGAAGTAGCAAAGGCTTTTAAGGCACCTTTTCTTCTTTTTTTTTAATCCATGCACTGCGAAACGAAATATAATGTCTTTACAGATTCCAGAAAAATTATCTCATGTAAGGAAACTTATAGATCAAGCAAAGTTCAATGAAGCGCTTGAGATAATAGAAAATTTTGAAAATAGTGAATCACTCTCACCTGAAGATCAGCTCTCAGCACTTTTGATAAAAGCAAGGATATATACTTATACTCGTGAATATGAGAAGAATGTAGAAGTATCCAGCCGTGCGTATGAAATCAGCCAAGAGTTAGGAAGGGCATCAGAATCAGTTGAGGCTTTAATTGGAAAAGCCTATATAATATTCATAGATGATCTAGATAAGGCATCTACTTATGTTACAGAAGCCGAAAGATTACTTAAATCTCTTCCTGACGATTTTTCCACAGAT
>LAZR01001724.1_pt1 | contig 13556 bp, 14 predicted proteins | sample 329461 | NCBI WGS metagenome assembly LAZR01 (sample SAMN03002196, study PRJNA259156) | marine sediment metagenome | biome: sea floor; feature: Hydrothermal impacted sediments; material: marine sediment; isolation source: Loki non-amplified sample from Loki's castle hydrothermal vent sediment ...
CTATATCGCCGCCGAGCCGGATTTCTGGATCCACGCTTGAGCGAAAACCCGCTCAAAATGGCCAAAGTCGAGCTGAGACAACGTATCAGAACGACCGCCAGATCATCGCCCCGCCGCCCACGAGGATCAGCGCCTCGATCATCAGGGTATGGACCCGGATCGAGGTTCGGCGCACGATCCAGACACCCGCCCAGGTGCCGGGGATCGCGATCAGGCCCATGCCCATCGCCAGCAACGCCATATCCAGAGTCAGGGCGTCGAGCCGGCCATAGAAGACGATCTTGGCGACGTTCACCAGCGCGGTGATCGCCGCGTCGGTGGCCAGCAGGGCAGGGCCGATCAGCCCCAGCCCCATCAGCATTGGCATCAGCATCATGCCCGCACCGATGATTATCGAGGACAGGAAGCCGTAGGTGGCGGACAGGGCCACGACCGTCTGCGTATTCGGGCGGATCTGCCGCCCCGCAAGCCAGCGGCGCAGCGGGATCGAGGCGATCAGGATCGTGCCGAGCAGCAGCTGGATCACCTCCCCCTCAAGCCGGACATAGACCAGCGCGCCCAGCCCCGACATCGGGATCGCCACGCCCGCGATCAGCAGGGCATGGCGCAGATCCAGCGCCTCGCGGTAGAACCAGACCCGGGTGCCGTTGTTGATCAACATGAACACCGACAACACCGGCAGCACCGCCTTGGGACCGATGATCGGCGTTATGAACAGCGTGACCAGCATGCCGCCGCCCATACCCGAAACGCCCCCCAAAGCGGCGGCGAGAAAGCAGACGACCATGCCCGCAAGCGCGGCGAACGTGTCGATATTGGCGAAGATGTCGGGCTGCACTTAAGCGCCAAGCCTGCGCAGGGTGCCTGCCGTAAAGGGCGCGTCCGACCCGAACAGACCGGTGGCGAAATCGGCAAGCTGCTGGGCGGCGGTGTCGCTGCGCCCGGCAAAGCCGAGGTTGGCACGGGCCTTCTTCAGGATGTCCTCGCGGCTCATCGGCTCGCGAGTGCCGCCGCGCATCTGCGCCTGGCGTTCCTCGATCACGGTACCGTCATTCAGTTCGGCGCGGATGTGGCCGGTGTAGTTGCGGGGGTATTCGTTGTTCGGGTCGATGGCGTAATTGACCTTCGCCGCCAGCGCGAGAGCGCGCGGATCGGTGACGGCGGCGTCGGTGAACTGCGCCAGCCCTGCGTCGCCGTGGATCAGCCCGGCGGCGATGGTGTAGGGCGAGGAGAACTTGGCGGCATAAGCGGTGGGCGGCTTGCGCTTCAGTTCCAGCGGCTCCCACAGCCGGTGCACGGTGCCTTCGCCGACCTCGCAGGTGATGGCCTTGATGTCCTCGGGCTTGATGCCGCGTTCGCCCAGGCGCACCGCGCAGTCGATGAAAGGCTGGGTCATGGTGCCGCAGGCGTAGGGCTTGAAGGCGACGTTGGCGGCCTCCCACCGGGTGCCCAATTCGCCCGTCAGCAGCGAGAAGTCGGGCGTGATCGAGGGCGCGAAGGCGGCATAGAGGCCGTGGACCCCTTCGAACACCGTGCGCGGGCCACGAAAGCCCGCCGCGCCCATCTGCGCCGCGCGCATCCCGGCCTGGGCCGCCCAGCCCGGGTGCATCCGCTTGGTCCAGGTCCCGTCGGCGAGGTATTCGATGATGCCCGAGGCCATCGAGCCCGCGACGCCCAGCGTGTCGCGGATCTGCGCCGGTGTCTGGCCCATAGCGTGGGCGGCCCCCGCCGCCGCCCCCATGCAGCCGAGGATCGCCGTGGGGTGGAAGCCCGCCGTGTGCACGCCCGTGCCGGAGACCTGGCCCAGTCGATTGGCGATCTCGATGCCGATGACCAAGCCGCGCGCGACCGCGCCCGCGCTGAGGTTCAGCGATTCGCCTGCCGCGAACAGCGCCGGGACGATGACAACGCCGGAATGCACCGGGCAACCCTCGTAGGTATTGTCGTAATCCTCGCCATGGCCACAAGTGCCGTTGATCACCGGGGCGGCGGCGGATTCAAAACCTTGGTCCAGACCCCAGACCGTGCACGTGCCGCGCTGGTCGAAAGCACGGCGCACCGCCCGGCCATAGTCAGTGTCCAGCGCCGCGACGGTCAGGCCAACGGTGTCGATCACGGTGTCCTCGGTCGCGCGGCGCGCGGTTTCGGGGATGTCGGCGTCGGTCAGGCCCGCGATCCAGTTGGCAAGCTGGTCGGAAACAGAGTGGCCGGTGGCGTCGGTCATGGGGTGTCCTTTTGGGGTGTCAGCAGCGGAACGCGGCAAGGCCAGACACGTCGGGCCGGTCGCCAAGGGTCTGGCAAAAGTCGAGCAATCGGTCGGCAGTTTCCGGTTCCCAACCGCCATAGGCTGCGTTCGAGCAGAATTTCGCGGTGATTTCGGCGTTGGTCAGAGGCTCATGCTGGCCGCCGCGCATGTGTGGCTGGCGGTAGTCCAGGACCTCGCCGGATTTGAGCGTGACGCGCATGTGGCCGGTATAATTGCGCGGATAGTCGTTGGCCGGGTCGATTTCATAGCGGATTTTGCCCGCGAGTTCGAGAAGCCTGGGGTCATGGACCTTCTCGTCGCCGAACTGCGCCAGACCGGCATCGCCCTCGATCAGTCCCAGCGCCATGCAGAACGGCATCGAGAATTTCGCCGCATAGCCCGAGGGAGGGCGGTGCTTGGCGGCAAGCGGTTCCCACAGGCGGTGGACCAGACCCTCTCCGGTTTCACACACGACATCCGCGACCTGGTCCGGGTTGACGCTGTCGGCGCGCAGGCGGCGGGCGCAGTCGATATAGGGGTGGATCATGGTACCGCAGGCATAGGGCTTGAAGACGATGCGCTCAAAGTACCACTCGTCGCCCAGCCCCTCGGTCAGGTGGCGATAATCGGGGGTGGCGGTGGGCGCGAAGGCCATGAAAAAGTTGTGCCCGCCCTCGAACACGGTACGCGGCGCAAAGAAGCCCGAGCGCGCGATCAGAGCGGCGCGATAGCCCGATTGCGCCGCCCAGCCGGGGTGCAGCCGCTTGGTGTGCGTCCCGTCCGTCAGGTATTCGATGATGCCCGACGACATCGACGCAGCGATGCCGAAGGCGGCGGCGGTCTGCGGTTTGCTCAGCCCCAGTGCGACGCTGACCCCCGCAGCAGCCCCAAGTGGACCGATGATGCCGACGGGGTGGAAGCCCGCCTTATGGCTATGGCCGGGGGCGACGTGGTTGATGCGGCAGATTGATTCCAGCCCGGCGACGATGCCCAGCAGCGTTTGCGCGCCGGTGAGGTGGAAGCGTTCGGCGGCGGCGAGGACAGCGGGGATCACCATCGCACCGACGCGGATCGGCGCGCCTTCGAGGGTATCGTCGAAATCCTCGCCATGGATGGCGACGCCATTGACCAGCGCAGATCCCGCCGGGTCGAGGCCTTTCGCGTGTCCAATCGCGGTGCAGCGACCGGCGTCGCAGGCCGACAGGATTTGCGCGATGTAATCCGTTCCGCGCGCGGCAAGGCAAAGACCGGCGGCGTCGGTCAGGTCGCGGATCGCGATGGCCCGGGGAGAGGCGGGGATGTCGGCCAGCGTCAGTCCGGACAGGAACCCGGCGAAACGTTCGGACACGGTTTCCGTGATCTGGGGTGTCTCGGCCAATCTGCATGCCTCCGAAATTCGACGGAACCATTCCACTGCCGAGCCAAACTGTCAACAATTGACGATTGGCCACGAAACAGCCAAAATCAGCCGATCCGCCAGGAGCCGTCGGGCCAGAAGGAGAACGGGGATGACGACAACGGGAACGCAGGCGTTGGCAGGGCGCGTAGCGATGGTGACGGGGGCCTCGCGCCGGATTGGGCGGGGAACCGCGCTAGGGTTGGCCGCGCATGGCGCGGACGTGATTGTGACATCGCACAGCGCGCGGGACGAGATCGAGGCTGTGGCGGACGAAATTCGCGCCATGGGCCGCCAGGCGCAGGCGGTAATGGGCGATGTGACCGACGAGGTCGAGGTCGCCCGCATGGTGGCCGAGGCGAAGGCCGCCTTCGGTCGGATCGACATCCTTGTGAACAATGCTGCCATCCGCCGTCAGGCACCGTTGCTGGAGATGAGCCTGAAGGACTGGCGCGAGATCAATTCAGTGATCCTGGACGGCGCGTTCCTGATGACACGCGGTGTCCTTCCCGCGATGCTGGAAAACAGCTTTGGCGTGGTGGTGAATATCGGCGGGGTGACCGGTCATATCGGTGCGGTGAACCGCGCGCATGTCTGCGCCGCCAAGGCGGGTCTGGTGGGCTTTACCAAGGCGATCGCGGTGGAATTTGCCGACCGCGGCATCACCGCGAACACGCTTGTCCCGGGCAAGATCGGCGGCGAGCGGTCGGCGTCGTCTGGCGCGTCCCCGCTGATGTCGTCAGAGATCCTGCTGGGCCGCGAGGGCGAAATCGACGAGGCCGCTGGAATGGTCGTGGCGCTGTGCCTACCGCCCGCGCGGTTCATGACCGGCCAGACGGTGCACGTGTCAGGCGGGCTATACCTGCCGTGAAGATCAGCCTGCGTCCGTCATCATCAGCAGCGGACGCAGGGTGCGGACGTCCTCGACCGTTGCGATTTCGCGAAGGGTCTCGATCAACGCCCCTGCGCGGTCTTCGCCTAGGACGGGCGCGATCAGGTCGCGGGCCTTGGCCTCGACCTGCGCTTCGGTCATCGGATTGTCGGGCGCGCCGAGGACCGCGTAGGTGCGATGCCGCAGCGCCCGTCCGTCGGTGGTGTCGATCTCGACAATCGCCTGTCGAGCGGGGCGGGCAACCGTCAGCTCGGCGCTGGGAATCGCCTTGATCCGGATGCGCAAGTCAAGAATTGCGGGGTCTTTCATGCGGCCAACGTCATGTGAACTGGCAAAGGTCACGCCGCCATCTACCAGCGCCAGCGCCAGCAGGTGCTGCAGGCAGACGTCGGGCATGTCGCGATTGTCGACGATGGTCAGTCGGTCGTCGGGCATGGTGACACGCAGCTTTGCCACGTCGCTGGCGCGCAGGCCCTCGCTGTCGATCAGCGCGGTGACCGAGTCGAGCGCGGCCTGGATCGGCGAGCCAACGCACCATTTCTTGATCGAGGCGGCAAGGATCTCGAACCGCACGCCCAGCCCGTCGGCTAATGCGGCGGGCTCGGGGTTTTCGCCGAACGCACTGAGGTAAGAGAGATCGCCGGTCAGCGATCCGGTACAGCCGGACGCGCCCGAGGCCACGAACAGGGCCCCGAACACGCCGTTGCGCGCCCCCATGCCGCCAAAGTCGAAGGCCTTTTCGACATGCTCGCTGTCGCGGTTCCAGTAGGCGATGCCGGATGCCTGCTGGGTGGCATAGGACAGCAGATGCTCTGCCTCAAGCGGATCAAGCCCCGCCAGCGTTCCCGCAGCGGCGGTGGCCCCGAAATTCGCCCCCAGGCAATGGGTTGAATGGGTACCGCTGCGCGGTGCGGAAAACCCCAGCGCCAGCGTCGCGCGCGCGCCGATGTCATACCCGCAGGCGATGGCGCGCAGCAATTCCGCCCCGCTGCGGCCGCGCTGCTCGGCCAGCGCCAGTGCTGCGGGGACCACGGCGCAGCCGGGGTGAAACCGCCCGCCAAGGTGCGAATCGTCGGTCTCGTCGGCATGGGCGCACATGGCGGCGGTGAAGGCGGCGTCGATGGCGGTCGTTACCAGTTCAGTCCCGGGAACGCAGGCTTGGGCCGGTCCGGCCTGACTGGCGGCAAAGGCGATGGCACGGCGCCCGGCCCGCAGCCGTGTGCCGCTGATGATCGCCGCGAGGGTGTCCAGAAGATGCAATCGCGCGCGGGTTTCCACCTGATCGGGCAGTGGGATGGCCGCGGCGCCTGCGATATGGGCGGCAACGCGGGCGGTCAGGCTGGGTCCGGTCATGGTTGCCTCCGGCATCCGGGATTAAGGCGCGAAAACGCCGCGCGAGCAGCTTCCGCCAATTGTTGGCAGTTGACAACTGCCACTCTGAAAAGGATGTTATTCGCTTCTGAAGCCCGGCGAAGACGAGACCGGAGCACATAAGGGGAGGATATCCATGATACCTAGTTTCCGTAAGATCGCGACCGGCTTTGCCGTGGCCGCGTCGCTCGCCGCGTTCGCCCTTCCGGCGTCTGCGCAGGAATATCCGTTTGACAGCGTCGTTCTGACGACGCACTCGTCGCCCGGCGGCGGTACAGACGTCTTCCTGCGCGAGATGACCCGCTATCTGGGTAAGTATCTTGGCACCAGTTTCGTGGTCGAGAACGTGCGCGGCGGGTCCGGGGCCAAAGCGATGGCCGACATTGCCACGGCACCGGCTGACGGCGCGAGGTTCTACGGAACCACGCCGACCTTCATCAACACCTCGCTGCTGAGCAAGCCGGAATATACCTTCCGCGACATGTCCGGCGTGGCCAACGTGTTCCTTGACCCGCAGATCGTCTTTGTGCGCGCCGACAGTCCGTTCACCGACCTCAAGCAGGTGGTCGAAGCATCGAAGGAAGGCGCAGCCGCCGTCAAGTTCGGTGTGACCACGCCCGGTTCGCTCGACCGTCAGGTGATGGAGCAGTTCAAGTCGATCACCGGCGCGCAGGGTCCGGTTGTCACGCATGACGGCGGCGGAGAGTTGCTGATCTCTGTGCTGAACGGCACGGTCGACCTGGGCATCGGCGAAGTTCAGGAGCTTGCGGCGCAGATCGAGGCCGGCGAGGTGCGGGTGATCACCACCTACACCGAGGAGCGTCTGGACAACATGCCCGACGTCCCGACCGCGACCGAGCACGGGATCGACCTGGTGGTCAACAAGTTCCGCGGCATCGCGGGTCCGAAGAACCTGCCGGAAGAAACCTATGCCGCTTGGGAAACCGCGATCCAGGAAGTGCTCCAGGATCCCGAGTTCAAGGAATGGTACGAGGCGCAGTCGCTGGTCCCATTCTACTTGGGGCATGTCGAATACGACAAGTTCCTTGCCGATTTCGCGACCGAACAGGAAGAGTTCCTGAAGACGTACGGCATCATCCAGTGATCCGGCGGGGGGCGGAGCGAAGCGGAGGGCAGGCCTGATGCCGCGCGATTTCTGGATCGGGCTCGTGACCCTCGGCTTCGCCGTCCTCTACTGGTTCGAGGCGGCGAAGATTCGCATCAGCCCCCTGGATGGCCCGGTGGGCGCCGCAGGCCTGCCGAAGGTTCTGGCCTACGCGCTGGGGGTGCTGTCGGTCCTGCTGATCGGGCGGGCGCTGCTGGCCCGGCTGCGGCCGCTGCCGGGGGCAGGCGAGGTGGCCGAGGCCGATACGGTCGCCGAACGGATGCGCCCGCATCTGCGCGCGATCGGGATGCTGGCGATCGGCTTGGCCTACCTGCTGGTGGTCCCGACCTTCGGCTACGCGCTGTCGATCGCGGCGCTGCTGATGGCGGTTTCGCTGTATATCGGCGCCGGCTTCAACCTGCGCACCGTCGCGGTGGCGGTGGGCGGCGCCGTCTTCTTCCATCTCCTGTTCGTCGAGTTCCTCGACATTCCCTTGCCCAGAGGCAGGCTGATCGACTCCCTGCTGGCCCTGGGCGTCTGACGCCCCACACCGGAGAGCACACGCATGGAAGGCATCGGCTACGCCTGGACCGCCCTGACCACCACACCCGCAGCCTTCGCGGCGATGGCGGGGGTCGTCTGGGGCATTCTCGGGGGGGCGCTGCCCGGGATCTCACCGTCCATCGCGATGGCGCTGCTGCTGCCCTTCACTTACACGATGGAGCCTATCACCGCGATCGTGCTGCTGGCTGCGGTTTATGTTGGTGCGGAATACGGAGGCTCGATCCCCGCGATCCTGATCCGCACCCCCGGCACCAACGCTGCCGCCGCCACCGCCATCGACGGCTACGAGATGAAGAAGCAGGGCCGGGCGGGCGAGGCGCTGGGAATCTCGCTAGTTTCGGGCGTCATCGGCGGGCTGATCGGCTGGTTCTTCCTGGTGGTGCTGACCAAGCCACTGGCCAGCGTCGCGCTGCTGTTCACGCCACCGGCCTATTTCGCCCTGGGCGTGCTGGGTCTGAGCGTGATTGCCTCGCTGTCCTCCGGCTCGCTGATCAAGGGGCTGATAGCGGGCATCTTCGGGCTGATGATCGCGACCGTGGGCACTGACCCGCTGTCGGGGGTAAACCGGTTCACCTATGGCTCGTCCGACTTGCTCGCGGGCATTCCCTTCATCCTGGTGATGGTCGGCGTCTTTGCCGTTTCGGAACTGCTGGAGCAGGCGGGCAAGCGCGGCTGGGCGCGCGCCACGGACGAGGAGGCGCAGACGAAGATCAAGCTGCCCAGCTGGGCGATGATGAAACGGCTGCGCAAGCCGCAGGCCATCGGCTCGGGCATCGGCCTGTTTGAGGGCTGCATGCCCGGCGCCGGCGGCTCGATCGCCGCCTTCATGTCCTACAACGAGGCGCGGCGCTGGTCGAAGCATCCCGAAGAATTCGGCAATGGCTCTCCCGAGGCGATCGCGGCCCCGGAAAGCGCGAACAACACGGTGGCAGGGACCGCGCTGGTGCCGATGCTCAGCTTCGGCATCCCCGGATCGAACTCGACCGCGATCCTGCTGGGCGGGCTCCTGATCCACGGGCTGCGCCCCGGCCCCCTGCTGTTCGAGCAGAACCCGGATTTCATCTACGGGCTGTTCGGCGGCCTGCTGGTGGCCAACATTTCGCTGTTCTTCATCGGGATGCTGATACTGTCGCCTGCGATCTGGCTGGTCAACCGGCCCAAGCCGTACCTGATGGCGGCGATCTATGCGCTGATCTTCTCGGGGATCTACTCGATCCACCACAGCCTGTTCGATCTCTACATCGTGCTGCTGGCCGGCGGCGTGGGCTATCTGATGCGGCTCATGGGCTTTCCGTTCCTGCCGCTAGTGCTGGGGCTGGTGCTCGGATATCTCATCGAGAGCAACTATCGCCGCTCGCTGCTGCTGACCAACGGCGATCACAGCGTCTTCATCAACGATCTGGTGTCGCTGGGCCTGCTGGTCGTGGCGCTGATCTTCGTGGTCGGGTCTGCGTGGCGGGATTACCGCACGGCGCAACAGAATCGGCAGGACGCCGCGGAGACCCAGGCGTGAAGACACATCAGGTGCGCGCGCTGCGCCAAGGCGAGCGGCTGCCGGTCGAGGCGCAACTGGCCTGGAAGATCGCCGAGATGGCTGCGGGTGCTGCCCCGCTGGACGGCGACGCGGCCGAGATGGCCGCGAACCGCATCATCGACGACTGGGCGGTGGCGCTGGCGGCGCTGAACCAACCCTCGGTGATCGCGGCGCGGGGGGCGGTGCTGGCCCATCCGCGCAAAGGCGGGGCGACGGTGGTCGGCCTGCCCGCGGACAGGCGGTTCGATTGCAGCTGGGCGGGATATGCCAACGCCGCCGCGATCCGCGAGCTCGATTTCAACGACAGCTTCTTCGCGGCGGATTCGAGCCACCCGGGCGACGTGATCGGCCCCATCGTCGCGGTTGCCCAGCAGGCGGGCGTGGATGGCCGCGCGCTGCTACGGGGCATCGTGACCGCCTACGAGATTCAGGTCGACCTTGTGAAGGGGATCGAGCTGAACCGCTACCGCATCGACCATGTCGCGCATCTGGGGCCGGCGGTGGCGGGCGGTATCGGTGCGATGCTAGGGTTGCCGGCCGAAACGATCTACCAGGCGGTCAACCTAGCGGCGCAGCTGTCGATCTCGACCCGGCAGACGCGGAAGGGGCAGATATCGTCCTACAAGGCGGCCGCGCCCGGCCATGTCGGCCAGGTCGCGATTCTGGCGATCGACCGCGCGATGCGCTGCGAAACCAGCCCGGCGCCGGTCTATGAAGGGGATTACGGGTTGCTGGCGATCCTGCTGGGGGGGCCGGACACCGCGGTCGAGGTGCCGCTGCCCGAGCCGGACGAACCGAGGCGCGGGATCCTCGAGACCTACCCGAAGGAGCATTCGGCGGGGTACCACGGCCAGGCCCTGATCGACCTCGCATTCCGGATGCGGGACCGGATCGGCGACATCGAGGCGATCGAGGACATCGTGATCCGCACCAAGCGGCTGACTCACGTCGTCATGGGCTCCGGCGCGGGCGATCCGGAGAAGTGGGATCCGACCGCCAGCCGCGAGACTCTGGACCATTCCGCCATGTACATCTTTGCCGTCGCCCTGCAGGACGGCGTCTGGGACCACGAGCGAAGCTACGCGCCGGAGCGCGCCGCGCGACCGGACACGGTTCGGCTCTGGCGCAAGGTCCGCACCGTGGAGGACCCGGAATGGTCTGCGCGGTTCACCGATCCCGCGCCGCTGGACAAGGCCCACGGCGCTCGGGTCGTGGTGACCTATTGCGACGGACGCACCTATGAGGAGGAGATCGCCGTGGCGAACGCGCATCCGCGCGGCGCGCGTCCCTTCGGTCGCGAGGACTACCGGCACAAGTTCGGAAGCTTCGCCGAAGGCCGGGTGGCGGCGGCCGAGGCGGAGCGTTTCCTCGCGGCGATCGAGGCGCTGGATGGATGCGGCCCGGACGGCCTTGCCGGGCTTGGCATCGAGGCGCTGCCGGGTCGGCTTAAAGCCGGTGCGCCGGGACTCTTTGACCATCGTCTTTGCTGATACTACGCTATCGAGAGTGCGTGTTGCTCGTGAACTGATCGGATCGCTGAAATGTGGGGGGATTCCTGCATGGTCTTCCAGACCACGGCACCGAATTGACTAGAAATGCAATCCTAAAATGCTAGGAAGACCGCAAGGTCGAATAGCACTACTTCGCGCCAGGCAATCCGATGCAGAACGGGTTCGCTGAATCCTTCAATGGCTGGATATAGGATGAATGTGACCTGCCACTGAACCTTCATCCAGCGGCGATTAGAGCCACGTCCGTTTCTGCTCTGCTCCCATTCGTTGGACCGCCGGAAGGTGGAGTTTCCGGGCTTCGTCACGACGGCTGGCCGGCAGCGCCGTCGTGATTCATGAACGAGATCGGGACCTTGTTCCCGAGTGCCCCATGTGGGCGCTCCTCGTTGTAGTATCTGCGCCAATCCTCCAACTTTTCCGTCGCATCGGCAAGCGACAGGAACCAGTGCTGGTTCAGGCATTCAGCCCGGAACCGACCGTTGAACGCTTCGATATACGCGTTGTCCGTCGGCTTTCCTGGCCGTGAGAAGTCGAGAGTGACGCCCTTCGTGTAGGCCCACAGGTCGAGATCACGTGAGACGAACTCCGTGCCCTGATCGACGCGGATCGTCTTGGGATAGCCGACGACAGGACAGACCTGTTCGAGCGTCTTGACGACGTCCTCGGCCCGGTAGCTGAACCGCGGATCGAGGGCCGGCACGTAGCGGGAGAACGTATCGACGATCGTCAGCACCCTGATCTTCCTGCCCGTCGCCAACTGGTCGTGGACGAAGTCCATGGCCCAGACCTCGTTCGGATTAGCCGCCTCCTGTCGGTCGTCACGCAGCTTCGCCTTGACCCGGCGCTTCGGTGTCTTGTTCCTGAGCTGAAGCCCCAAAATCCCTGTAAATCCGGTAGGTTCGCTTGATGTTGACGTTCCAGCCCTCACGCTGAAGCAGGACATGCACGCGCCGGTATCCGTACCGGACGCGCGTCATGCAGATACCCTTGATCCGAGCTGCCAAGCCGGCCTGGTCGGGGCGGCGAGACTTGTAGTGATACGTCGAGGTGTCGAATTCCAGAACCTGACAGGCTCGCCGGATCGACACGTTCCACTCCCTACAGGCCTCTGCCACCAGCTCGCGTTTGTGACCAGGCCTTACAGTTTTCGGCGGATGACGTCCTGCAGCATCTCCTTGTCCAGGGAAAGATCCGCGACGAGCTTCCTCAGCTTGCCGTTCTCGTCCTCCAGTTGCTTCAACCGCTTCATCCCCGTCGGCAAAAGCCCGTCATATTTCTTCTTCCAATTGAAATAGGTCGCCTGGCTGATCCCGGCGCGTCGCCGGGCACGGCGCTTGCGCACGGTCAGCCCTTCCTCGCGATAGAGGCGATAAATCCGGTCGATCCCCGATGGCTCGCCGTCGCGCCCGAGCAAGACGAACAGCCGCCGGTAGCCGAAGCGACGGCGCTCGTTGGCGAGGTCTCAGCTTGCCGCGAAGCTCTGTGTCCGGCGGTCTGCGCGATTGATAGCGAACCATCTTGCGGTTGGCACCGACGAACTGACAGGCCCGCTGCTCTGACAGGTCCATCACGGCCTGCAGGTGCGCAACGGCTTCGCGCTCGGCGACGGGCCCTACCATTTTTTGCCAGAAGCTCCCGCAGGGCCGCTGCATCCAGCATTTGCTCGGCCAGCAGCTTCTTCAGCTTGGCGTTCTCATCCTCCAAGGCCCTTAGCCGTCTGGCGTCGGAGACGTCCATGCCGCCAAACTTTGCCTTCCAGTTGTAAAGCGTCGCCTCTGAGACACCGTGCTTGCGGGCAAGGTCGGCCCCCTTCGCGCCCGCCTCCTGCTCCTTCAGCACTCCGATGATCTGCTCTTCTGAATACCGTTTCCGCTTGGTCTCGGCGGGAAGCGACTGCCAGGGCGGGATCTCCACCGTCGTGGCCGTCACGGGACTGGAGAACAGATCGAACTGGTAATCGGTCTTGCGCTGGTGCGGCATGGTCATCTCCCCGATTCTTGTCGTCGGGGTTCGATGATGCGCTCGATCCTGGAATTCGCGATGGGATTCCGGCGGCCGGGGCCTGAAACCGCAAAAGTTCCGCCAAGGCGAAGTGCGGCGATATCAACGCTGGGAGCCGAACCCGCCTGCCACATCACCTTTGCTACCGGCTCAAACATCCAGCCGGGAATTTGCTGCCACCGGTCGCTCGCCGATCCCGACAAACTGCATCGGCAAAACACCGTGCCGCCTCTCGCGAAAGTCTCATGAACGACGACCAGGCGTCCCGCCCAGGGATGCCGGGAATAGAAAAGCTCGCGAACTTCCGGCCCGGGGGTGTTGCGACGTCGTGTTGTATAATACCGCCCGCCCGCACTCGTCGTTCGGCTACCGCCCACCGGTGCCGCAGGTCGTGCAATGGCCGGCTGCGCCATCCGGACCGGCTTTACCCGCCACGCCAGCCTTGGCGCCAAGGCCGGATCCGGCCCATCATGCACTAGGACGCGTCCCCATAAACGGGTTCATCTGAGCAGCTCGCTGTGATTCAATCTCCTGGAAAGGAGATTGGTATGCGCCGTCACGAATTGAACGACGAGGAATGGGCGATCATCGAGCCGCTTCTTCCGCGGAACAGCCGCGGGGTGGAACGGGTTGACGATCGCCGGGTGATCAACGGCATCCTTTGGCGATTTCGAACCGGCTCGTCCTGGCGGGACGTCCCCGAGCGATATGGCCCGCGCACGACGCTCTACAATCGTTTTTCGCGCTGGCGCAAAGCCGGGGTCTGGGATCGGCTTCTCAAAGCGGTTTCAGAAACTTACGACGGCGACATCGTGATGATTGATAGTTCCTGCGTTCGCGTTCACCAGCATGGTGCCAACGCAAAAAAGGGGGCGTTGACGATCCTTGCATGGGACGTTCGCGTGGCGGCCTGACGACCAAGATCCATGCGCTGGTC
>LAZR01001725.1_pt1 | contig 13555 bp, 7 predicted proteins | sample 329461 | NCBI WGS metagenome assembly LAZR01 (sample SAMN03002196, study PRJNA259156) | marine sediment metagenome | biome: sea floor; feature: Hydrothermal impacted sediments; material: marine sediment; isolation source: Loki non-amplified sample from Loki's castle hydrothermal vent sediment ...
TACTAGTTCTTTGATTCTAGTGGCTTTTTCAAAATGGTCCAATTTTTTCTCCATTATCCACCATTTAGCCGCTTCCATCAATAGTTCCGGATTGTCGTTTTTGTTTTTAAAAAAAGCATAGAAGGATAACCCGACATTATTTCCTTTAGCTGCGATTTTCCTATCGCAAACTTGAATTATTTTCTCTTCTAAATTACTATCCATACTTTATTTGAACTTTACTAACGGTTTTTATCTCATTGCGGGTAGAAAAGCACTTGCCATTCCATATCTTAAATGCCGGAATCTTTTGCGTTTTGTTTTAACTTTTGACGCTATAAGTCAAATACTAAAGATTTGGCGGTGTTAGGAAACATGCCTAGCCTATAGGTCGATATTTGCTAGCAATTGGATAAATAAATTCTTTCTTTAGGGCTTTTCTGGCCAGATTGTTTTAAATTTTACGCACACTATTTGCATTTGTTGTGTTGGTTTCTCTCCGTTTTCTTTCAAAAAACTCTCAAAAAAGATCCAATGTTCTTTCTTCCATTTCTCAAGGGGTTCAACTTCAATCCCCATATCCAATTCAGCATATTCTTTGGAAACTTCATTAAATGGAATTGTATCAACACTTGTGTTTTCTATTATCGCTTGCGCTTTTCCGTCAAAATCCGTAACTATCTGTTTTTTTCCGACTTTCGGCAAATCAACATTGTATTGTTTGTACAAACTATATAATCCAGAAGATGCTTTCTTTTTTCCACTTAAAGTTAATAGAGCAAGTCTGTTAGCATCTTCCCGATTGTTATGAAAATAATCGGACTCTGGTATATCTTCATCCTTATTTTCAGGATTTGATTCGATATAGTCCTTCCACATTTCAGACACGGATTTGTCAATCACGTTTTCAGATACCGTTTCAGTTTCCTTCTCCGTTTCTGTTTGGTTTTCGATTTTGGTTTTCGGTTCGATATTACAACTCACAAAAATCAAAAACAAAAGGATTGTCAAATAACGCATAGTTCTTAAGTATTTATGACGAAGTCGAGATATGTTTATTGATTGTATTTACTATGGATTTTATCGTTTATTTAAACTTTGATAACGGTTTTCGTGAATCTACATCCTTAAAATGAGTATATGTCATTTAATATACCTTAAGTGTCATAACTAAATATTCCCCCATGCTTCATCTATCATTTGCTCTAATCCGTATTCTGGCCGCCATCCAAGTAAAAATTTTGCTTTATTGTTATCAAGCCAGGTAGAATGGTATTCCGTTTCCATTTTTACCGAATTAATCTTCCTGGTTTTAAGAAGATAGTTGGCTGCTTTCCCATAATCGAACGGCTCGTCCATTGAAATATTGAAGGTTTGCTGTCTTGCCTTGCCGTGATCAAGGGAGATGCAAATAGCCGAAACAAGGTCGTTCAGATTCACGATATTTCTTTTCATTGGGTTTCCATTTGCATCAATCATTAGAGGAATGGTATCCGCCCTTAGATATTCAAGTGCGGTTTGGGCCTTGACCATTTTGTGCCATTCAGGTACCCCAAAAACCTGCTTGCGGAACGAGAGGTGTTTCTTTAAATCCTCTCCTTGCATTATCCATGGAGCACGAAGACAAGTGCCATCAAGATTGTATTGCACGTAATATTGTTGTAGCATAGTTTCCTCAAGTACTTTTGACAATGCATAACATCCTGGATAGGCGGCATGGGCCTGCTGCTCGTTGATCGGGTTTTTGTGCGGGTAAAAATAGTGGCCCACGGACGCATCCCCACCAATCAAGATAAAGCGTTTGAAACTACTTGATTGCCTACAACTTTCCAATAGCCAGAACAACCCCTTTATCGCAACATCCATAATTGTTTCGGAATCTTCCTTAGGGGTGGCCAGGTGAACCACGTGGGTAATATTCTCCATGGCCTTTTGTACAGTTGCCGCATCGGATATCGAACCATGGATAACCTGTAAACGGATACTTGGGGTTAAACTGCGCTTATGACATAAGGCCCTTATGGTTCCCTTTTGTTTTGGATCACCTAGAAAGGTATTAATAAAAGCCTGGCCTACTTTTCCGGTAGCTCCAGTAACCAGAATTTTTTTTTCAATAGCTTTCATACTTATTTGATATTGTCCATTCAGTCGTAATGCACTTCTTAGTTTTGATTTACTGTTGAAAATCATATCCAAAAGCCAATTTGACACATCGGATAAACGATGGTTATGGTAGCGGCGTACTATTTTCTTTTCCTGTTTGCACCAAACTCAGGTAGGTGTAGATTGATTATTTTGATTCTTTATTTGAACTTTCTTTCATTACTTTATAAAACCTTCTAAGCCTAAATATATATCTAATATGATACACTATTTTACTTAACGAATTTCTTTTCCAGCCTTGTTTCGTCCCAAAACCTTTTCATGATGATGGGAACAATTATCTAGTAAAGCAACGCTGTGTAGATTCCAGGTAAATATCCGCCAACAATAATACAAAATAGTACGTTGAGCTATCGTGTTCTTTATAATGCCGTAAATCACAAAGAATAGCGGAATGATTATCGGGGGGCTTATCTTTTTGTAAATCACTATCGCCCCTAAAATGAAGATTAGATACGCAAACATATTAAAGGCGACAAATATGTTGAGACTATATTCGGGACTGTCAAAAAGTTCAGGAAATTTAATATTGAATCCGGTTATATATTCGTTTGCAAAATGAATAAACTGAATTCCAAGTGCCAATTGATATATTGATAAAATGAAATCTGGTTCGGGTTGCCTTTTATAAATAATCAGAAAATAAAATATTAAGGCAAGAACCTAGCCTGGTACTAATGTCACGATCAGCGATGCCCCGGAATAAAAATAAGAGAATGCAGTTATCATTCCAATAGACATCAAAATCGATATGATCACACGTTTATTCATCTATTATTTGAACTCTGACGTTAACCTTTTGATATCATCAGACATTAGGCACAAAAACTCCGCCTATGTTATACTTTTGCCAGACCTTTATGGAACTGAAATATACCTATAAGATAAAAATAATCTGCAAGGGAACCCTGAACTAGAGGTACGTTAATCCGTTTCCATACAAAGTACCGCTCTGAAAATTTACTTTTTCTATCGATGCCTTAATGTTTGCTGGCATTACTTTGCCGAGGAGATTAATTAATAGCCATGCCGTTAGCTTCCTCAAGGCAGGAACATGCAGTCCTAATGCACCTATAATCTAGATAACGCCGGTAACATAGACGATTTCTTTTTTTCAGGGCATAAAATCCGGCACCATCATTGCCATCCCCTTCCCGAAGATAAAATGACCGATAGCTGTAAAAAATAACAATGGGGACATGCCTATACAAGCTGAATACGGAAAATCGTACACTCCAAAAACCACCTTTAAAATGAGGAATACCAGTAGCGAAGCTATAATAAGGATTAAGAATGGTTTCATTTTTTTCCGTGAAGTTCGTAATTGGACTTCACCGATACAATGAACATGGGTTAAAGAATATCCCCTGTCATCCTTATCGTAGATTTAGGGATTATTAAGATTATGATTTGGTATTTTTCAGTACAACATTCATCTACATGCGACTAGTGATTAGCAAAACCTAAAACCTCCGCCATTCGGCCTAACGACATTTATTGAACAAATTTTCTACTACTTTTTCATCGTTTAATTGAACTTCCTATATATAATAAGATTGTTTCTCCCCATAATACTAAACACCTGCTTCGCTTAGATAGATAGCAATAGAACCTGGTTTCGAATCATACCTTTTAATAAATCGAACAAGTTCCCTAGTTTTATAAAAACATTAATGTATCTCCAAGATTTTAATTTTGATGGGTGTCTTCATTATTATTGTGCTTTCTAGTTTGGCAAACCTATTTTTGATTCAATCGTCAATTAGACTTTAAATCGCTTAGTTCTCTTTCTATCTTTCTGACAAAAAAGACTATTATTATAAACACGTACCAGTTCTTCCTAACGGGTTTATCTCCCATACCGTAAATACTATTCTTTAAATAGCAGTAATTTAACTGAGTCTCCAAAATTTCTTCTTGCCCCCTTTTCGCAAGGTTCGGTTTTTCAATTAGCTTTTTCAACGGACAACTGATTAAATCAAGTATATTCAATTTTCGTTAAATTTACATGTAGTAGAAGTGTAAATATGAAGTTACATATAGGTGTATTTTTTTTAATTGCCTTGTTTCTCCTTTCTTGTTCACGAGAAAAAGAACAAGACAAAATACGTATTGGTTTTTCGCAGTGTATGGACGAACATCCTTGGCGCGAGGCAATGAACCATTCCATGAAACTGCAGGCTTCGTTGCATCCAGAGATAGAATTGGTTATGTATGAAGCACGCTATGATACAAAAAAGCAAATCGGACACTTGGAAAAAATGATTGATGAAAAAGTAGACATCATCATTGTATCACCTATGGATCCGGATGCCCTTGTTAGTACCATAGACAAGGCTATCGAAAACAATATTCCTGTTATCCTACTTGACCGCAAAATAAATTCCAAGAATTTTACGGCTTTTATTGGTGCGGATAATATCGAGATTGGAAGAATCGCGGGAAATTATATTGTTTCCAATGCTAAAGAAGGAAGTACGGTTCTAGAAATAAAAGGAGGAGACAATTCGTCACCTGTACTTGAAAGAAGTCAAGGTTTTCAGCAAATCATCAATCAAAATTCTAAAGTCAAACTCATTAAAACCCTTGATGGTATTACGGGAGGCTTGGATCAGGAATTTTTCCGTATACAAATAGATTCCTTAAAAAGCGCTTCTATTGATTACGTTTATGCGTTTAGCGATGAAATGGCTTTGCAAGCTTGGGAAGTAGCAAAATCAATGGGAATTGAGAACAGCATAAAATTTATTGGCATTGATGGTTTGAATGGGCCTAACGGAGGTATTGAACTGGTAAGAAGAGGTATTTTCGATGCATCAATATTATATCCGACGGGGGGCACAGAAGCCATAAAGATGGCTTTGAAAATTTCTCGGGGCGAAGATGTTCCAAAAATGAATACTTTGGGGACTACTGTCATCGATCGGTTCAATGCCGATATCATGAAAGATCAGTTCGACAAAATTAACGAACATCAAGAAGATATTGAAAAACAGACAACTGCAATTAAAGCGCAAGAAGAACTTTACGCTACCCAAGGCAATTTACTTAAAATCATGATGGCATTATTGACCGTTGTCTTGAGCCTTACCGTTTATAGCATCTATTCGATCATTACCATAGTGAAAAAGAACAAGCAACTGCTTCTTACTAACGAGAAGATCACCCTACAAAGAAATGAGATTGAACGTATCGCAAAAGAAGTAAAGCATAGTAATGAGGCAAAGTTCAATTTCTTTACGGGACTTTCCCATGAGTTTAAAACGCCACTGACCCTTATCATGAGTTCTATTGAATCTGTAGGGGAAATATTCAAAGGGAAAAAATCGGGAATTCATAATGAGGTCGAACTGATAAAGAACAACTCGAATCGTTTATTGAGGCTAATGAATAATTTATTGGATTTCAGAAAGTCGGAAGATCAAAAATTCAATATTAGGGCCTCTCAAACTAATATTAATCATTTCAGCAAAACAATCATTAATGAGTTTCAAAGGGAAGCTCAAAAGAGACAGATTCATTTTGAAATTGAATCTGACGATGAAGAAATGCAGCTTTATGTTGACCGAAACCTTATGGACAAGGTGTATTTCAATCTACTTTCGAATGCTTTTAAATTTACACCTGATAACGGAAGAATTAAAATTTTGATTGACACCCATCCTGAAAAAAACTACGTTTCTGTCAAAATTAAGGATAATGGAATAGGTATTCCCGAGAATGAATTAGTAAATGTATTTCAACCCTTTTTTAAAGGTTCAAACAACAGAAAAAATAGTACTGGAATCGGATTGCATCTGAGCAAGCAGTTCATTGAATTACACCTTGGGACTATTGCGGTAAAGTCGTATCATGGAACGGAGTTCGAAATACGACTATATAAAGGAAATAAGCACTTCAATGAAGACCAAATAATTGTAGAACCTGAAATACAAACAACAGGTTTCTCGAATCTTACTACTCAAGTTGATTTCGATGAACCATTCATTACTAACATTATAAGTAATGAAATTGACAAGCACAGCATACTTGTCATAGAGGACAATAGGGATTTGTCACAGTTTCTTCAAAACAAGCTTCAAACGGAATTTGAAGTCTTCTTATCAGATGGCCCCGATGGAATAGAACAGGCCATAGAACATATACCTGACATCATTTTGTGCGACGTGAACCTTCCAGGTAAAAATGGATTCGAAATTTGCTCTGAACTTAAAAAAGACCTCAGAACGTCACATATTCCAACTATTATATTGACCGCCTTGAGCGATAAAGAATCATACCTAAAAGGATTACAATCCGGTACGGATTTATATTTGACAAAACCTTTCAGCTACTCTATCTTGATTCAATCCATAAAATCGTTAATGTACAACCGCGAGAAATTACGGTTTTACTACACAAGCAATATTCATAAGATAGAAGATTCCGGTTCCTTTGGTAATATCGAACAAAAATTCATTACGACGTTAAACAGCCTTATTCAAGACAATCTTGGAAATTCTGATTTTTCTGTGGAAAACCTAGCTGAAAGTCTACACATTTCAAGGGTACAATTGTATCGAAAAGTTAAAGCGATGATGGGAATCAGTATCAGTGATTATATCGGCAAAATTCGATTGGAAAAGTCAAAATACATGCTTGAGAGCACCTCTTTAACAGTGGCAGAAATTGCCTTTGCAACAGGTTTTTCTTCCCCTAACTACTTTTCTACTGCTTTCAAAAACCTCTTTGGAACCTCTCCGGGGTCATTTCGTAAATCCGTTTCTTAAATTAATTACAATCACATCGACCTTCGCAACGAATGCAGGTATCAATTTTCAACATTAGGTAACCTAAGTATACTCCCGACTTTCAAAAAATGTTAAATCTTCAGATTAAATATCTGGTTATCAATTAAATATATTCTAATTTAAATTTGTTAACCAAACCATAATAAATTGGTACATCAGTAAAATACCGCCTTGTATTTTAAGAATACTTTAGTCGTGATAGTAGAGCATTGCGATTATGAAAAAAATATGGGTTTGGTCGATTACCGCTGCTTTGGCAGGTTTCCTTTTCGGATTCGATACGGTGGTTATTTCAGGTGCTGACAAGAAGCTTCAGGCGCTTTGGGATTCTTCTGATGTATTTCATGGCGTCATTGTTATTGGAATGGCGCTTTGGGGAACTGTCGTCGGTGCAATACTGGGCGGTATTCCCACAAATAAACTTGGACGTAAAAAGACACTTATATGGATAGGGGTTCTTTATACCATATCCGCTTTGGGATCGGCATTTGCCAGCGACCCTATTACGTTTGCTATCTTCCGATTTTTGGGAGGTCTTGGTGTCGGGGCATCTACTATTGCCGCTCCCGCTTACATATCGGAAATTGCACCGCCTAAAGACCGTGGAAAATTGGTGGGTCTTTATCAATTCAATATTGTCTTCGGTATTCTCATTGCATTTTTTTCCAATTATTTATTAAGTGGTATCGGTGATAACGATTGGCGTTGGATGGTAGGTGTCGAGGCCATTCCTGCAGCCATCTATACCCTATTTGCATTGACCATACCCCAAAGTCCAAGATGGCTCATTTCAAAACTTAAGGTTGACGAGGCGAAACAGGTATTGGAAACGATTAACCCTGGAGTGGATGTCGAACAATTAATGGTCGAAATTAACACGGACAATGCCAATACAGTACCGGGGGAGAACATTTTCATTAAAAAATACCGATTTCCACTGCTACTGGCATTTTGTATAGCATTTTTCAACCAATTATCGGGTATAAACGCCTTTTTATACTATGCCCCGAGAATTCTGGAAGAGGCCGGCCTTGGATCAAGTACTGCGTTATTGAGCAGTATAGGTATCGGTGTGACCAATATGGTTTTTACCCTTTTGGGCATATATCTGATCGATCGAATGGGTAGAAAGCAACTCATGTACATTGGTTCTGTTGGTTATATTATTTCCTTGTCACTAGTTGCCTGCGCTTTTTTCTTTAATTGGACAGGGTTGGCAGTTCCCATATTTCTCTTCTTATTTATTGGTGCTCATGCCATAGGGCAGGGTACAGTAATATGGGTGTTTATATCAGAGATATTCCCCAATCACTTGAGAGGATATGGGCAAAGTTTTGGTAGCTCCGTACACTGGATTTTGGCGGCTATAGTTCCCTCTTTGATACCCATTCTTTTTTCGACTATCGGCCCTGGAATCGTTTTTTCATTCTTCGCCTTTATGATGGTATTGCAATTACTTTTTGTAGTCTTCATAATGCCGGAGACCAAAGGAATTTCATTGGAAGAATTAAGTAAGAAGCTCACCCAAAAAAAACAATAAGATGAATAAAAATGATATTCGAATGAATCATACTTTTTTAAGCTTTTTCATGGTCTTTACCAGCCTTTGTCTGACAAGCTCTTGTAAAAATGGAGCAAAAGAAAGTTCTGAATCCAACACAATTCAAAACCAAACAGTTGTCGATGATAACGAAAAATTATATCGCCCCAATTTTCATTTTACACCGAAGGAAGGATGGATGAACGACCCAAATGGTATGTTCTACTATAATGGATATTATCATCTATATTTTCAGCACTATCCAGATAGTACGGTTTGGGGTCCAATGCACTGGGGCCACGCAACCAGTACGGATTTAATCAGTTGGAAAGAACAGCCTATCGCGTTATATCCCGACGAAATGGGATTTATATTTTCTGGAAGTGCGGTAGTTGATGCGCAAAACACTTCTGGATTTTCCGAAGAGAATAAAACTCCAGTAATCGCGATGTTTACCCATCATGATATGGAAGCCGAAAAGGCCGGTAGGATTGATGATGAAACACAATCCATCGCTTACTCCTTGGATGAAGGGTTGAACTTCACAAAATATAAAGAGAATCCCGTAATCAAAAACCCGAATATTCCCGATTTTAGAGATCCCAAAGTGAATTGGGACGAAGAGCGAGAGCAATGGACAATGGTTTTGGCCGCTGGACAGGAAATCAAGTTCTACGCCTCAAAAGACTTGAAAAAATGGGAGCTACTCTCAACTTTCGGCGATGGAATCGGAAATCATGACGGTGTTTGGGAATGTCCGGACTTTTTTCCGTTACCTGTTGAAGATACCGAGGAAACGAAGTGGGTATTATTAGTAAGCATCAACCCAGGTGGACCCAATAGCGGTTCTGCAACACAATATTTTGTAGGTGATTTTGATGGGAAAACTTTCAAAATAGATGAAGATTTTCAAAAGGCGCAAGCAAAAGAACATACTTTCTGGGTTGACCATGGTCGTGACAATTACGCTGGTGTTACCTGGTCAAATGTTACCACTTCTAAAGGAGGAAGACTATTTATCGGATGGATGTCGAATTGGCTATATGCCAATCAGGTACCTACCGAAGCATGGAGAAGCGCTACCACGATAGCACGTGAATTAGGGCTGATAAAAGGAACCGATACCTACCGCTTAATATCTAATCCTGTTAAGGAACTTAATGATTACAGGGCAAAAAAGATATCCGATACAGCTATGTCAATAAAAGGAAAGACAGTTCTCGCCACCACTAATACGATAGACCTATCTAAGACGGAAATCAATTTTGAAATTCCTGATGTGACAAACGGAATGTACACTTTCACGTTGTCGAATAGCCTAGGCGATGCATTGAAATTCGGTTATGATGCATCCGAAAAGCAATTTTTCGTAAACCGTAACAAATCGGGCAAAATTGATTTTTCCGACAAATTTTCCGATAGAATTTCAAGAGCGCCCAGAACGGCGGGCTCAAATGATTTAATGGGTAAAGTACTGTTAGACAAAACTTCTATTGAATTGTTTTATGATAATGGCCAAACAGTCATGACCGAAATTTTCTTTCGCAATGCTCCTTTTGAAACACTGTCCATCGAATCGGACAATGAAAATTTTGAAATTAACCATCTCGAAATACATGAATTAAAATTTAACTAAAACTCAACTAAAACTCAACTATTATGAAATTAAAACTCTTATTCCTATTACTAATCTTTGTACCAATGGGTCTCGTGGCCCAAGTACAAATAACCGGTACGGTCACTTCCGCCGATGACGGAATGCCTTTGGCAGGTGCTTCGGTAATTATAAAAGGGACGACGGCAGGTACTACCACCGATTTTGATGGTAATTATAGCCTGGATGATGTGGCGGCCGATGCAACCTTAGTGTTCAGCTATATTGGCTTTTCAAGTATAGAAATGCCAATAAATAATCAATCTACGATAAATGTGGCTATGCAAGAAGATGCACAACAACTCGATGAAGTTGTTCTTACAGGCTATTCTACCGAACGAAAAATAGACCTTACCGGAGCGGTCACGGTCGTGGATGTGGCTCCCATCGAAGGCCAAAGCCTAAGCTCAGGTAACGCTATGCAAGCTTTACAAGGGCGAGTTGGCGGTCTTTTTATTGAAAAGTCTGGTGATCCTACGGGGCTAAACAGTAGAATACTAATTAGGGGGCTTACCACATTAGGTAATAATGATCCTCTTTACATCATAGATGGTGTGCCCACAAAACGGCAAGAGGTATTCGCGAGTTTAAACCCTGCAACAATAGAATCCATTCAAGTCTTAAAGGATGCTTCGGCCTCTTCAATATATGGTTCTAGAGCGGCTAATGGGGTTATCGTTGTAAGTACAAAAGGGGGTCTTAAAGGTGAACGTCTTACAGTTAGCTTTAATTCCAACCTATCTGTACAATCAGAGCGAAAACAACGCTATGATATGTTGGGTTCCCAACAACGTGGCGAAGCCTTGTGGCGCGCATCCGTAAATGATGGAGCCGACCCAAATGCAGGTTATGGTGAAATATACAATTTTGACTGGAACAATGATTATACCAATCCAATCTTGAACGGAGTAGCCGTGCAGCCCTTTGTAGGTGGTAATCAAAATGTTCCTGCTGGTAATACCAATTGGCAGAATGAATTGTATGAAACTGGCTACGTCTTCAATAATGAAGTTACTGTTTCTGTGGGTTCAGAAAAATCATCCTTATTGATTAACCTGGGCTATCTAAACAATACCGGTATGTTAAAGTATACGGGGTATGATAGATACACCGCAAAAATAAACGGGACCACCAACCTTTTCAACGATCGAGTGAAATTTGGAGTGAATACTCAAATTTCAACATCTAACGAAACATTGGTAGCAAATGATGTTGGTGGGGCGGCCACTACTGGCTTGTCCATTACATTGGCACCGACTATTCCTGTATATGACTCAAATGGGGAATTTGCAGGCCCATTGGGGGCGGGCTATTCAGATAGGAACAATCCATTACTGATGCAATATTTAAATAGATGGGACAATGGAACTAAAAATAACTTCTTCGGAAATGTTTTTGCTGAGATAAGTATTCTTGACAACCTTACGTTTCGTTCTAGTCTAGGAATCGATTTTAGCGACTTCAAAAGGAAAAATATCGAGCCCAAAGTATTTAACGGTTTTGTTACAAGAGGTAACAATAGATTGATTCTTGATACCAACAAGTTAACATCATTAACTTTTTCAAACACGTTGAACTATAATTTGGAAATAGGAAATCACAGATTTGGAGCACTATTGGGTATTGAGTCGATAAGAGAGGATTTTGATACGATTTTTGCCCAAGCAGATGATTTTGCCGTAGAACAGGAATCCTATTTTGTACTTTCTGCTGCTACAGGAGCGCGAACTAATAATGGTATATCCACGCAATATAGCCTTGCTTCTCAGTTTGGTAAATTAAACTATGCTTACGATGATAAGTATTTGGCCTCGTTTACCATTCGTAGGGATGGTTCTTCAAGATTTGGTGCGAACAATAGATATGGTGTTTTCCCGGCAGCAACTTTGGGTTGGAGAATAAATCAGGAGGAATTTTTAAAGGACAGTGAATTGGTTTCGAATTTAAAACTTAGGGCAGGTTATGGAGAAGTAGGAAACCAAGAAATCGGTAATACCGCCAGATTTGGATTGTACGAATCTCGATATGGACAAACCCAAGCACAATTGACCGGAGGATTCTTCGAAATGTACTATAATGTAGGTACGGCGTATGATATTAATGGTAATAACACAGGCACTTTGCCTTCTGGATTTGTATCTACCCAGGCACCCAACCCGAACTTGAAATGGGAAACTACCAAAGAATGGAACTACGGTATTGATTTTGGTTTTTTGAACAATAAAATTAGCGGTTCCTTCGATTATTTTAGCAGGGAAACTACGGATATCTTGACAACCCCCCCAATTGCATCCGTAATTGGCGAAGGTCAGCAACGGGTATTGAACGGGGCTGCAACATCTGCGAAAGGATGGGAATTAAACGTTGGATATTCTAATGTTTGGGATAATGGTATTTCTTTAGGTATTTCGACCAATTTTGGCGCCTTTAAGGATGAAATCACCTTTCTGCCGGAAGAAGTTAGGGCCGCATTTCCCGGAACTGCACAGAATTCAATCCTGGGTCAGTCGCAATCCGCAATATTTGGATACCGAACGGAAGGACTTTTTCAAAGTCAGGCCGACGTTGAAGCGCATCCCACCGGAGGGGTTCAAACAGGTAATGCTAGACCAGGGGGGATTAAGATTGTAGATATTGATGAGAATGGTGTCATCGATAGCAATGATCGTGATTTTATTGGTAATACCCTACCGGATTTAGAATACGGGATACGACTGGATTTTGGATATAAGAATTTTGATTTCTCGGTCTTTGGATCAGGCGTTGCAGGTCGCACAGGTGTTGACTCCTATATTTTCTGGAATAATTTCGTTCAAGGCAGGGATAATGCCGGGCTTGGTGTTTTAAACGCTTGGACACCACAAAACACAGGCTCTACAATACCCTCATTATCTTTGGTAAATAATTTTACGGATACTTCCGATTATATTTTTAGGGACAATTCCTATTTTAAGATTAGAAATATGCAGTTCGGATATTCGTTACCAACAGATGTTATTGGCGACATAGCTGGAATGACCGGACTTCGAATATACCTGCAGGGGGAGAACTTATTTTGGTTTACCCCAAAAGGATATATTGGTTCCGATCCAGAAAGAACGGATGTAAATAGAATTCCTGTACCTACCGTTTATTCAGTAGGCTTGAACATTAACTTTTAATAAAAAGCGATAATCATGAAATATAATAGAATAATAACAACAGTGATATGCGCAGCCTTAGTGCTCACTGCATGTTCAGATAATTATTTAGAATACGAACCAGAAGGTGTTCTGTCTAACGAAAACGTAGCAACTGCCGAGAATGCAGAATCTTTGGTAATTGCCGCATATGCCGGTATTGCCAATGATGAAATGGTCGGGCCACTGACCCATCAATGGGTATATGGTAGTGTACGTTCTGACGATGCGTATAAAGGCGGTGGCGGCC
>LAZR01001726.1_pt1 | contig 13555 bp, 7 predicted proteins | sample 329461 | NCBI WGS metagenome assembly LAZR01 (sample SAMN03002196, study PRJNA259156) | marine sediment metagenome | biome: sea floor; feature: Hydrothermal impacted sediments; material: marine sediment; isolation source: Loki non-amplified sample from Loki's castle hydrothermal vent sediment ...
CTTTATCAAGATCTCTCATCTCATCTCTTATCTTCTCTCTAATCAATATAATCTCTCCCTCTGATTCTATCTTCTTGAATATTTTAGTCTTTTCCATATCTTTCCATTCTCTCTCCGAATATATCGTTTCGGAGATCACATTCCCATATCGAGGAAGTAAATATTTATTTAGCTTGCCAACCAACGCTGCGGCTAATTCTTTATCTTTCTTAGTCGTGACTAAAATAAATACATCTATATCACTTTCTGGTTTTTCCTTCTTTCTCGCAACAGATCCATACAGGACTACTTTTTGGATACTCTTTTCTCTAATAAGAGTCTCATATATTCTTGACTTCAGCGCCATATATATCTTCCTCTCCACATTGATCAGACTTGATACTTCCTCAACCACAATGCTTTCTTGATTGAGACCCCACTGTGATGATCTTCCGACCGTCTCTCTGTTAACCACCGCATTTTTCCGAAATAACTCCAGCACCTCTAATACTCTTGAGGCTGATATGTTTAATATCCTTGCCATTTCTCTTCCGCTGTACTTCCTTTCCGGGTTAAGACACATAAGTTTCATCACTGCTATTTTGACCTTGCTTGCAAACATTTCTTCTAATGTATTATGGAATTTCATTTACTTATTGTCCGTTTTATCGTACATGTGAGTTCTTAATCGCTTATTTGTTCGCTATTTCGTACATATTATAAATATAAATTAATAATATCGTCAAGTAAATATTATTGATAAACTGATCTCCCCCCGTTGGTCTCTTCTCTCCTCCTAATTTATTGGAATTTCATGTTGGTCCTCACCCCAAATCCCTCACCATTTTCAGTGATTTTTACCATCAGATATGCCGTACGAAGCATATCATATGAAAAATGATGTAATCATCAGAAAAGGAAGGATGAAAAAGTGCTTCATGAAGGAGAGTTTAAAGTTGCGGAATTAAGATAGTGTTCCCTTTTTCTTTATGAGCTCAGCGCACGCAATACCTCTCAGGTTAAAGCACTTGTTGCAAGATATACACTCTGATTTTTTTATCTTTCCTGTTCGGAACTTGCTGATCAAAAGAGGTTCACGGATAAAAGGCCGACTCATGGAAATGAGATCCGCTCTTCCTTCTTCAATAATATTTTCCATAACTGAAAAAGATCTGATCCCACCCAGCCCAAATACAGGAATGGAAAGCTCTGCTTTAGTTTTGAAGGCATTATCGAGAAAATAGCCTTCTTCTTTTTCCGGGCGAAGCCCTTTCCAAACCGAACCTCTTCCTGCTTCAGCCATTCCTCCGCTGACTTCAAGGCCATCAATGCCTTCGCTTTCCAGGATTTTTGCTATATCAATACTTTCATCTACGTTTAATCCTTCAGGCAAAAAATCTGATGAATTCAGTTTAACGATAAGCGGAAATTCTTTTCCTAATAATTCCTTGATGCCTTGAATTATTTCAACCACGATTCGAAGGCGATTTGTAAGCGTACCTCCCCACTCATCCTTTCTTCTATTGGTATAGGGAGATATAAAACTGCTTAAGAGATAGCCGTGGGCGACATGGAGTTCGACACCATCAAAGCCTGCTTCTTTCGCTCTGCGGCTGCTCTGGATAAAATCATCGATAACGCTTTTGATTTCCTCCTGGTTCATCTCTTTTGGCATGACTTCAAAGGTAGGCTCGTAAACACTGGAGGGCGCAAGTGGTGTGCATCCACAGAGTTTCGGTTTTGTCTGCCGACCTGCATGGGAGATCTGGAGAAAAATGCGTGAGGGATATTTGTGGACTGATTCTGTGATTTGACTTAAGCCTTCAATACAATGGTCGGAGTAAACTCCGGTTTGATAAGGGCTGGCTATTCCCGCGGGATTAACATAGGCATGACCGGTTATGATTAGTCCAACTTCTCCCTTGGCAAGATTTTGAAAGAGTGAAACCTGTCTTTCTGTAACTGCACCGTTGCGAGATGCCATGAAGTCATGAGTTGCTGCGCGAACGAATCTATTAGGGATTTCAACTGTTCCTATTTTAATCGGAGAAAAAAGAATCGAAATAGTCTTCATATTATTAGTCGATTATAGAGAATTCACTCAATAAGGGTTATATCATTAAAGACCTTTCCATTGTAAAATGTTATTAGTACAAACGCAATTATTCCTTTGTTGTCGCATGGAGCGAAGAAGATTCCTTCACTGTGCTCGGAGCAGGCTGTGCAATCTCATACAATAAATTGTCATTGCGAGTGACCGAAGGGAGGGTGGCAATCTCATAAAAAAGGTTGAGATTGCCGCGTCGCTACGCTCCTCGCAATGATATTATAAAATTGTTACCGAATTATTGAGCAAGTAAAACAGGCTACTTTTTCTATAAGAAAGAGGGCAGTCTCTACGCGTGGGCAGAACATCAGAAAAAGTAGCCTGTCCCTTTTTTCATGAATGACTGTTTCTTCATCATGGAAATGAAGATGCTTACAGTTGCTTAGTTTAACTTGATTTATTTGGGATTATTTATAAAAATAGGATTGATTTTTGCTTAAAGAGAAAAAATGCAAAAAGAAAAATTGTTAATGATCCCGGGCTCCAGACCCGTTCACCCTCGCATCAGAAACAGCCTTTCTCCGCCCACTGTTTCCCATGCTAGCCCAGTGCTTTTAGAGGAATTAAAGGAAGCTCTGGCAGACCTGAAGAAAATAGTCTTCTGCAAGAAAGACGAAGCGTTCATCGTAGCTGGAGCTGGGATATTAGCCATGGAAGCGGCCATTTTGAATACAGTTGAGAAATGAAAAGTCAGGTTTTTTTTATTCCAGCAGCAAGAGAAGATGGGGATGAAGTCCTGGCTGAGAAAGCGGAAAAAATCTTCCTTAAGATTGGTTTAAGAAATCAAATAGAAAAGAAATCGTTTGTCGCTATGAAAATCCATTTCGGAGAAAAGGGAAATACAGGTTTTATAAAACCCCAATGGATTGTGAAGATTATCAGTCAGATTAAAGGCATTACCTCTCGAGTGTTCTTGACAGATTCTAATACCCTCTATGTCAGTAAAAGGTCCAATTCTCTTGAGCATCTTTCCCTGGCAAGGGAACACGGCTTTTCCCAGGAGACTCTTGGCATCCCTGTTATCATCGCTGATGGTCTTATCGGCCGAGACGATGACGAAATCCAGGTAAATTTATCACGAATAAAGTCAGCAAAAATTGCCAGCGCTATTCTTAATTCAGATATACTTGTTTGTTTAACTCATTTCACCGGACATATACTGACAGGCTTTGGAGCAGCCCTAAAAAACCTCGGCATGGGATGCGCATCGAGAGCCGGAAAACTGGAACAGCATTCGGATGTTCATCCATGGGTAAATCCTAAATTGTGCGATAATTGTGGAGTGTGCTTTAATTATTGTCCTTCACAGGCAATTGTTGAAAAGGGTGATAGTGCATTCATAGTTGAGGAAAAATGTATAGGATGCGGAGAGTGTCTTGTGGTCTGCAACCAAGGAGCCGTTAAATTCAACTGGGATTCGGATTCTGTGCGCGTTCAAGAAAAAATGAGTGAGTACGCCTTCAGTGTATGGAAACATTTAAAAGGCAAAATCAGCTTCATAAACTTTTTGATAAAAGTGACCAAAGATTGCGACTGCATGTCGGATGGTCAACAGCCTATAGTCGAGGATATCGGTATCCTTGGTTCACTCGATCCTGTAGCCTTGGACCAGGCCTCTGTGGATTTGGTGAACAAAAGGAGCGGGAAAGATATACTCCGAGCTGGCTATGATCTCGATTGGTCTGTGCAGCTAAGCCATGGAGTTAAGATTGGCCTGGGAAGCAGAGATTATGAATTGATCGAACTATAGCAAGGGGTCATCTAACCAAGGTAATCAAGGGGTCAGGTCTTGTTTTTTGCTTTTTAACTTTGGGATTCATGACGAACATAATTTAAATCTATGAAATCGGGGCGAGGGGATTCGAACCCCTGACCCCAGCGTCCCGAACGCTGTGCGCTAACCAGACTGCGCTACGCCCCGGTCTCACGAGTTAATTATAACGAGAAGCGGATAAAGATAAAAGAACAAAAAAAAATACGGCAGGAATGGATTCAAAAGAGGGATGAGGATTTATATGCAAGCTCAATAATGTCTTCACCTTCGAGGATGCGGTTACAAAAAAAAGGGGAAAGTAAGAAAGGGGCTGTTCCCTTTTTTTTCCTTTTTTTCACGATGAATATCCAAAATAATAGTGCTGAAACGGTAATTAACAGAAAGTTAGAATAAGCGACAAAAAACGACAAGAGACGACAAAAAAGCTAAAAAAGTGCTGTAAGATGCGACAAAGAGCGACATAAAGCGACATTTTCACAAAAAGTATTGACCCTTCCTCTATTTAGGCTTAAATTCTTATTAGCAGCGGTAACCAACAAAGGTGTGGTCAGTGTCAGAAGGGAAGGGGGGAAATCTTGAAATAGTAACCTGATTATTCAGGTTGTATAATCCCTATCTTTTTAAGAAGAAGAGAAGCACCATAGAAATAGATTCAAAAAAATGGGGATGAAGATTTATATGTGAAGTTCAATAATGTCCTCATCTTCGAGGATATGGTTGCGGTTGACCTTTTGACCTTGGTATTTGCTTTTACTCCATATTCGAGCATACTTCAAGTTTTGGGAAAAATCCTTATGAACAGTCTTAGCCATGGTCATTACCGAAGATCCTTTTTTTAGAGTATACGGATCATTAAGGTTGACTTTCTTACCTGGAATTTTACTATAAACTCTGATTACATGAAGCATGGAGAATATTCTCTCTTTCAAATATTCAAGTCCATCTCCGCTACTTGCAGAAACAGGAATGGGATTAAACTTGGATTCGAGGGCTTTTTTTAATACGTTATAATTTTCTTCTGCGGAGGGAAGATCCTTTTTATTGACTACGATTAAAGTTTTTTTATAATAGACCGGAAATCCAGAGGGAATTTCCTGGTCTTCAGCAATTAACTCTATTTTCTTTTCTTTTAGCTTAGCCAAAAGAGTCTGGATGATATCAGCTGGGCTTGGGCCGGATAAATCCACAAGAAACAAAATTCCATCTGCATCTTTGAGCAGTTCATAGTGCCAGGCTTCAATGTATTCAGGTGTGATAGGCGGTGTGTCTATGAGCTGAATCTGGATGTTTTTATATTCCATCATTGCCGGATAGGGAGTACGGGTTGTAAAAGGATAATCTCCAATTTCAGGATTTGCGTTGGATAAAGACTTTACAAGCATGGATTTGCCTACATTGGGAGGTCCGATCAAAATAATTTGACCAGCGCCTGTTTTGTCGAAGTGGAAGGTGAGAGCATGTTTGGCAATTGTCGGTTTTTTTTGAGCTGTGGATTTTAGTTTGGCAATCTTTGTTTTGAGCAGCGCCTGAAGTTTTTCTGTGCCTTTATGTTTAGGAACTAAGGAAAGAAGCTCCTCTAAAATGATTCTTTTTTCTTGCGGCGTCTTGGCAGTTTTGAGTTTCTTTTCTGTTTCGAAATACTGAGGTGTTAAATTTGCCGGCATCAGGACCTCTTTTATCTCAATTATAATCAATTGCAATCCTATTTTCAAAACAGAAATTGATTTTGGGGTCAAGTCTTGGTTTTTGCTTTTTTTTGGTTCATCAACCCCACTTTTTTAATCCTAAAAAAAAGGTTATTTTCCTTTACTAAATTGACCATTTTTGGTATAATTATATACGAAAATTATGCCTGTTGGGTTAAGTAAAAATCCTGCCTACCTAGCCCTTATTTTCTCTCAAATCGGAAGAAAATGAAAGAAAAAAAATATACTGCTGAAAGCATAAAAGTACTCAAGGGACTGGAAGCTGTTCGCAAGCGACCAGCCATGTATATCGGGAGCACGGGCCCTGATGGATTGCACCATCTTGTCTATGAGGTTGTTGACAATAGTATTGATGAGGTCTTAGCTGGATATTGTTCAGAGATTGAGGTGATTATTCATGTGGACTGCAGTGTTACCGTCATCGATAATGGCCGCGGTATTCCAGTTGGGATGCACAAGAAGGAGAAAAGACCTGCTCCGGAAGTCGTGATGACAACCCTCCATGCCGGTGGAAAGTTTGACACCAAATCATATCAGGTCTCCGGCGGTCTTCACGGAGTCGGCGTCTCTGTCGTCAATGCCCTCTCAAGCAGGCTCGATCTAGAGATAAAAAGAGATGGCGGCGTCTACAGCCAGAGCTATGAGAGGGGCAAGGTTGTAACAAAATTAAAACATATAGGCAAAACAAAGAAGACTGGAACAAAAGTTACTTTTGAGCCTGATAAAGAAATTTTCGACTCAGTAGAGTTTCATTTTGAGATTTTAAGCCAGAGATTAAGAGAACTATCTTTCTTGAATAAAGGACTGAAAATAACTCTTGTTGATGAACGAAGCGACAAGATGAATGAATTTCAGTATAAAGGTGGTATTAAAGAATTTGTGCAGTACCTCAATCAAAATAAGACCATACTCAATCCAAAGCCAATATACTTCGAGTATAAAAAAGATAGTGTGCTAGTAGAGATGGCCCTTCAGTATAACGGAAGCTATTCTGAGACCATTTTTTCTTTTGTAAACAATATCAATACGACCGAGGGCGGTACCCATTTAATAGGATTTAAAGCAGGCTTGACCCGGTCCATAAACAGTTATGCTAATGCTAATAATCTGATTAAGGATTTAAATCAGAATTTATCCGGCGATGACACGAGAGAGGGATTATGTGCGGTTTTAAGCTTGAAGATTATAAACCCTCAGTTTGAAGGCCAGACAAAGACAAAACTGGGAAACAGCGAAATAAAAGGAATAGTAGAATCAATAGTAAACGAGCAGCTATCGACATATCTTGAGGAGAACCCAGCTGTAGCCAAGAAAGTTGTCCTGAAAATTTTAGAAGCGGCAAGAGCAAGAGAGGCTGCTCGAACAGCCAGAGACCTGGCGCGTCGCAAAGGGGTTTTAGATTCGACTTCGCTTCCCGGGAAACTGGCTGATTGCCAGGAAAAAGATCCTGCTCTCAGCGAGATCTTCATCGTGGAAGGAGACTCTGCAGGTGGCTCAGCCAAGCAGGCGCGGGATCGCCGCCATCAGGCTATCTTACCTCTTAAAGGGAAAATTCTCAATGTGGAGAAAGCTAAGTTTGATAAAATTATTAAGAGTGAGGAGATAGGGATAATTATTTCAGCTCTGGGAGCTGGGGTAGAGCAGGCAGATTTCAATCTGGAAAAACTGCGCTATCATAAAGTCATTATTATGACAGACGCTGATGTGGATGGCTCCCATATAAGAACTCTTATCATGACTTTCTTTTACCGCCAGATGCCTCAACTTGTTGAAAACGGCCATCTCTATATTGCCCAACCCCCTTTGTATAAGATAACGAAAGGAAAATCAATTCAGTATTTAAGAAATGAGCGGTCTTATGAAAAATACATAATTACGAAAATTTCAGAGGAATTCAAAGTTAAAATGAACAGACAGAAAGAGTATGTAAGCGGCGAACAATTTAGAAAATTCCTCTATAGAATAATTGCCAAAAAGAGTTTTATCCAGCTGCTCGAGAGAAAAAACTATCCGTTCTTCCTGATCGATATTCTTCTTAGCAGCGGAGTTGAAGATACAGACTTTTTGCGTAAGAAGAATCAATTGGAGAAAATCCAAAGCCTTCTCACAAAGAAAGGTATAACCTCAGATTTAAGCTTGGATGAGGAGCATGGGCTCCATGAATTAGCAGTCAATTTTCAAATAAACGGCATGAATGTTTCTTGCAAGGTTAACTCTGATTTAATCACATCAGCTGAATACCGAAAGCTCTGCAAGATACACAAAGAACTAGAAAACTTTAGAACTCCTTTTCTTGTTTTAAGCAATAGTGAAGAAGTAAAGATTGAAAACGAAGCAAAGCTCCTCGACTTCCTCTTCCAAAAAGCAAAAACGGGTGTTGCCATCCAAAGATACAAAGGATTGGGCGAGATGGCTCCCCAACAGTTGTGGGAGACAACCATGGATCCAGAGGAAAGATATCTGCTTAAAGTCACCATACAGGATGCAGTAGAGGCAGATAAAATTTTTACCATCCTCATGGGAGAAGAGGTTGAATCACGAAGGAATTTCATCGAAAAGAATGCTCTTGAAGCTCAGAACCTGGATATTTAGAGAAAAATTCGGGAGCATTTTCATACTTTAAAAAGGATAAAGGATGAATAATAAATCTGCTGAAGTCAGTCTCGAAGTGGAAATGAAGCGGTCTTACCTTGATTATGCCATGAGCGTGATCATAGGTCGGGCCATCCCAGATGTAAAGGATGGGCTTAAGCCTGTCCATCGCCGCACCCTTTATGCCATGTATGAAACTGGAACCGCCTGGAACAAGTCATACAAAAAATCTGCCCGCATTGTGGGAGATGTCATTGGTAAGTTCCATCCTCATGGTGATACGGCTGTTTATGATACCCTGGTCCGCATGGCTCAGGATTTTAGTCTTCGCTATCCCTTAGTAGATGGCCAGGGAAATTTTGGTTCAATAGATGGGGATCCTCCTGCAGCCATGAGGTATACAGAAGTTAGGATGAAAAAAATTACCCAGGAACTTCTGGCAGATATTGAAAAAAATACAGTCAACTTTGTTCCCAACTATGATGGAAGTCTCCAGATGCCTGAAGTTCTTCCTGCCAAATTTCCCAACCTTCTGGTTAACGGAGGCTCAGGGATTGCTGTCGGCATGGCCACAAACCTCCCTCCCCATAATCTGAATGAGGTCTTAGAGGGGATGATTCATTTTATCCGAAATCCTAAAGCCAGCTTGGAAGATATCATGAAGTTTATTCCTGGCCCGGATTTTCCAACTGGAGGATATATTTTCGGTCTGCAAGGAATAATGGATGCTTACAGAACAGGAAGGGGAATCATTTATTTAAGGGCAAAAGCCATGATTGAGAGAGGCGGGAAGAGTGAGCGTGACAGAATCGTCGTAACTGAAATTCCCTATCAAGTAAACAAGTCACGGCTTCTAGAACACATTGCCAACCTTGTGAATAGTAAAAAAATCGAGGGGATTGCAGATATAAGGGACGAATCGGATAGGGAAGGCATGCGAGCCGTTATCGAGGTTAAAAGGGGAGAACTTGCTGAGATTATTCTGAACAACCTCTACAAGCATACAGCTCTTCAAACATCATACGGAATTATTATGCTGGCGATAGTAGAGAAACAGCCGAAGGTACTTACTCTTCTTGAGATGATGCGCTATTTTATTTCCCACCGACAGGATGTGGTTCGACGGCGCACACGCTATGAACTGAAGAGGGCAGAGTTAAGGGCTCATATTCTGGAAGGACTGACCATTGCCCTGGATAATCTGGATAAGATCATAAGCCTTATCCGTTCCTCTCGAACGGTCGACGCGGCAAGGACCGGCCTCATCACCAGTTTTCATCTGACCAAGATTCAAGCTCAGTCCATCCTTGATTTACAGCTGCAAAAACTGACTCGATTGGAAAGAGAAAAGATTCAAAGCGAATACAAGGAATTGAAAAAAACGATTTCAAGATTAAAGAAAATTTTAGGCAGTGAAGAGCTTATTCTGGATATCATCGTGGATGAGCTTAAACAGATAAAAGAGGATTATCAGGATGAGAGAAAAACAGAAATCATGAAGGAGGATATTACAGAGATCACGCCAGAAGATTTAATCAAAGAGGAAGATGTAGCCATCACTTACACCTCATCCGGCTATATTAAGCGCACTTCTCTTGACAACTACCATTTCCAGATTCGAGGAGGAAAGGGGAAAAGAGGTATTAGCATGAAGCCTGAAGATGTGGTCCAGGACCTCTTTATTTCCTCTACCCATAGCTATCTTTTATTTTTCACCAACAAAGGGCGCCTCTACTGGCTGAAAGCTTTGGAGATACCGGATGTGGGTGTTTCAGGCCGAGGAAAATCCATAAATAATCTCCTCCAGTTAAGCCCGGAAGAGAAAGTTCGTTCCATTGTTGCCGTGAAAGATTTTTCCGGCGATCGCTATGTGGTGATGATAACCTCGAAAGGGCGAATGAAAAAAACAAAATTGAGCGGCTTTCGCAACATCCGCCGAGGGGGAATTATTGCTATCGGTCTCTCCCGCAAAAATGAATTGCTTTCGGCAAAGTTAACCGATGGCCAACGGGATATTTTGATCGGGACAAAGTTAGGGAAAGCCACCAAGTTCAAAGAGAGCCAAATAAGACCGATGGGACGTCAAGCCGCTGGTGTAAAAGCAATCACCTTGAGACCTAAAGATGAGATTATTGGAATGATTGTTGTAGGGGAGAAGGATGAATATGTCTTCACTGCAAGCGAAAAGGGCCGGGGGAAAAAGACTAAAGTCGACCTTTATCCCCTACACAGAAGAGGGGGGAAAGGCGTCATCAATCTCATAGTTAACCCCAGAATAGGAAAAGCGCTAGGGATGGTAGGGATTTCAGAGGAAGAATTGCTCTTGATTACAAAGATTGGAAAGGTGATCCGTATAAAGACAGGGCAGGTGAGGCCTTCAGGAAGATCAACTCAAGGAGTAAAAATAATTAATCTTCAAAAAGGCGACAAAGTTGTCTCTATGGCCAAAGTCAGAGAAACCTAATTTGTAGGTGCTTGTTTTATGTAGGGGCTTGATTCATCAAGCCCACCTTTAAAGATTCTATAAAATATTTATTTATCAAAAGGGGATTATTTTATCTACAGCGACATATTTTCATCATTAAAGGGGACAGGCTACTTTTTCTTTCCTTTTTATTGCAGGGGGTAGATTTATGTAGGGGCTTGGTTTATGTAAGGTTCGGTTTATATAAGGTTTGGTTTATGTAGGGGCTTGATTCATCAAGCCCACCTTTAAAGATTCTATAAAATATTTATTTATCAAAACGGGATTATTTTATCTACTGCGACATATTTTTGGGATTTGGTTCATCAAATTTGCCTTATTCATTTGTAATATCAAAAATGTGTGATTGATGAATCAAACACTTATATAAGATGAATAGTGGATGTGATTGATGAATCATATTCCCATATAAAGAATGCTTGACAGGCGTATCTCTTATTCTTTAATATTTACTCACCTTGAAATAAGGAGGGAGTCATGGTTGAGACACTAAGTCAACTTTTTCTCAATACGATAAAGTCCTATCCAAAAGATGATTTGATGCTTTATAAAAAAGAAGGAAAGTATGTGTCCATTTCTACGGAAGAGTTTGCTGATAGAGTTAGATGCTTCTCTCTGGGGTTGAGAGACTTAGGGCTTGAAGCAGAGGATAAGCTCATCGTCCTTTCTGAGAATAGACCGGAGTGGGTCATTTCCGATATCGCAAATTTGTGCCTGGGCGGAATCACCGTTCCCATTTATACATCTTTAATCCCCGAGCAAATTAAATATATAATCGATGATTCCGATGCTAAAATAGTGATAGTATCTGACCAAAGTCAATGGCAAAAAATAGAAGCTATTAAATCACAACTGACAAAGGTTACGAGTTATATCACCTTTTTATCTGAAGCCCCTGAGGGAGTTTTAACCTTTGCCCAGGTGTTAGAGAGAGGAAAGAAAATGGATAAGCATAATCCAGGGCTTTTCGAAAAAATGGCCCTGGAAGTTAAACCTGATGCTATAGCTTCCATTATCTACACATCAGGGACGACTGGCCCCCCCAAAGGAGTCATGCTGACCCACAGCAACATTTTCAGCAATGTTAAAACCTGTTCGTCTTTGCTTCCATTCAAAGATACAGATACAGTACTTTCTTTTTTGCCTTTATCCCATATTTTTGAAAGAATGGCCATGTTTCTTTACCTCCACAATGGCATGTCCATTGGTTTTGCAGAGAGTATAGACACTTTAGGGGATAATTTACTTGAAGTACGACCTCATATCATGATCAATGTTCCTCGAGTGCTCGAGAAGATTTACGCGAAAGTCATTGATAATGTTCAAATGAGTTCTTCTTTAAAGAGAAAAATATTCTTCTGGGCTGTGAAAGTGGGAAGAAAATATGGAAGAAAAAAAATTCTAAATCAGCCTATATCAAAGCCTCTCCAGTTCAAACGGAATTTAGCCAATAAGCTTGTTTTCTCCAAGGTTTATGCGAAGACTGGAGGAAGAGTAAGGTTTTTTCTCAGTGGTGGTGCTCCGCTTTCCAAAGATATTGGAGAATTTTTCTATGCGATAGGATTGACTGTTATGGAGGGGTATGGTTTGACAGAAACTTCTCCGGTTATCACAGCAAATACGTTTGAAAATCTGAAATTCGGAACAGTAGGAAAGCCTATCCCCGGGGTGGATGTGAAGATTGATGAGGATGGCGAAATATTGACAAAAGGACCGCATGTGATGAATGGGTATTACAAGAAAGAAGCCGCGTCTCGAGAAGCCTTTGAAGGAGGGTGGTTTCATACAGGAGACATAGGGCATTTTGATGAGGAGGGATTCCTCGTTATCACGGACAGGAAAAAGGATATCATTGTGACTTCAGGAGGAAAAAACGTGGCACCCCAGCCAATTGAAGGTATCCTGAATTTAAACCCTTATATTTCTAATGCATTGGTCATTGGAGATAGAAGAAAATTCATATCTGCTCTTGTAGTGCCTGATTTTGAAAAATTAGAGGAATATGCCAAGCAAAACAATATCAGCTTCGAGGACCACTGTGATCTGGTGAAAAAGGTAGAAATCGTAAGATTTATCCAGGAACAGGTGGATCGCTCTGCGTCCAATCTTGCTTCTTACGAGAAAGTCAAAAAGATTGCCCTTCTGGATGGGGAATTCGCGATTGAAAAAGGAGAGATTACTCCCACCTTAAAGGTTAAAAGAAATATTGTCGAGGAGAAGCATAAAGACATCATCAATGCTATGTACGGAGAAGATTGAAATGGATCCAGAAAAGAGTCTTAATTAAAGCTGATCATGCATCGCAATACAGTATCCTGCCACAATTTTCACAGAGAATAATCTTCTCTTTTCCTTTCAGTTCATTTATCACTTGAGGTCTGATGCGCAGATGACACAGAGAACAAAACTCTTCTTTTACAGGAGAGAGAGCAATCCCACTATTTCTTTTATATATTTTCAGATAAAGGCTTACCTGGTCAGAAGGGATTTTTGGCATAAGCTTTTCTTTTTTTTGGTTTAACTTATCCTTTTTTGCTTCGAATTTCTTTTTTTCTTGTTGGAGAACATCTTTTTCCTTCGAGAACTTCTCTTCCGCCTCACTGTATTTTTGGCTTGCAGCCTTGATTTCATCCTCGATTTCATCAGCTGAGAGCATTTCTCTGATTATCTCCTCTTCCATATCATTGTCCTTCTGTTTTGCTTCTTCTATTTCTTTAAGAAGAATGCTGTATTCTTTGTTTGTTTTGACTTCATTGAGCTGGCGATTATACTTTGATTTTTGTTCCTTAATATCTTTGACCGCAGCTTCCAGATCTCTTCTTTTTTTCTGATTCTGGATCATTTTTTCCTTGGCCAGAGTGACAATTTGGGAGCTGGCTTCTATCTTCTTGTTGATTTCTTCTATCTTGGAG
>LAZR01001727.1_pt1 | contig 13548 bp, 11 predicted proteins | sample 329461 | NCBI WGS metagenome assembly LAZR01 (sample SAMN03002196, study PRJNA259156) | marine sediment metagenome | biome: sea floor; feature: Hydrothermal impacted sediments; material: marine sediment; isolation source: Loki non-amplified sample from Loki's castle hydrothermal vent sediment ...
ACATTCAATGACGGCATGCCACCTGTGGTCGCCGAAGAAAAACTTAAAATACTGTCCGGGATTAGTTGACCACTACAGGGTGCTGAACCAATCTCTCGGGTGGGAAAAAGCAAATGCTCTGTTAAGAGCGATTGTTTCGCGGCTTCAAGAAGTGGTACCAGCCAATGTTATGGTTGCCTATCTCCATGAGGAGCATTTTGCCCTCCTTGCAGCGTCACCTGCGGGCGCCAATTCGGCGCTTCCGAATCGCATGAGTAAAGCTTTGGCCGTGCCCTTTTTGCTGGAGGGTACAGAACGTAGACTTGATTTTTCCATTGGTATTGTCGAAGAGTCCCTACACCAGGTTGACAGCCCGGACAATCTGATTGAAAAGGCGAAACTCGCGCTTTACCGGGTGGAGCCAGCCGCTGGAACTGCCATTGCCTCGTTGTCATCGCAGCACCAAAGTCAACTGGCAGCCGAATTCTCACTCGAACACCGTTTGCGGCTGGCGGTCGAAAACCGGGAGCTGGAGGTGCACTACCAACCTATCGTCCGCATGACTGATCTGAAGATTGTAGGGATGGAGGCGCTGGCGCGCTGGCAATCCGATGGAACGTGGATATCGCCAGGGCAGTTTATTCCGTTAGCAGAAGAGGTTGGCGTTATACAGGATCTCAGCAAGTGGATATTGCGAACGGCCTGCATTGAGTTTCAATCAGCTATTGGAAATGACCGGGAATGTTATCTTTTGGTCAACGTGGGCGCCAACGAACTTTACGCGGACACTTTCGTTTCGCGGGTTGAGTGTGCGCTTGCTGAGTCCGGCCTCTCTCCGCGCCAGCTATGCCTAGAGGTCACAGAACATTCTTTGACTCGCGACATTCCCCTGGCGGTAGAGCAGATGCAGCGGCTTGTGAAGCTCGGCGTCCGTTTCGCGATTGACGATATCAGAACTGGGTTTGCGTCACTTCGTTATCTCCAGTTGCTTCCCGTCGATACCATGAAAATTGATCGCTGTTTTGTGGAAGGCCTCCCCCAGAACAAAACCGATGTCGCCATAACCCGGGCTACCATTGCCATGGCAAAAAACCTTCGGCTCCAAATCGTTTGTGAGGGTATTGAAACTTGCGCTCAGATGCAGTTCCTTCAGGAAGAAGGCGCTACCATCGCGCAGGGTTGGTATTTCGCCAAAGCGATGCCAATTGAGCAGTTTGGTGTTGGCGTTCCTCTTTCCCTTCCGTGACAGGCCTTAAGAAAGTCGCGTCCCTTTCATAATGTGTGTTTGGCCAAAAAGTGTGCTGCCCCTTCATTTTTTGAATTTAAATTCAATTTTTAGTGAACCTGCCGATAATTACTACGTAAGAGTCTTTGCGCACAAGCGTACGTGAGGGCAGCTCGTGTTGCTATCACCTGCAGCGGATTAGGGCGGGGGCAGTCGGGCGGCTAAAATCAAAATTTGTAGGTAACATTCATGTTTTTCAAAAAGAAAAGCCAGCAACTTGAGGCGCTGCAGATTAAAACTTGGGATTTACAGGCCACACTGGACGCGATCAAATCATCGATTGCCTGTATCGAGTTCTCGCCAGATGGACATATCATTACCGCTAACGACTTGTTTCGCTCCGTGATTGGTTATGAGGCCGAGGAAATTGAGGGGAAGCACCACCGGATTTTTTGCGACGCGGACTATACCCGTTCGCATGATTACAAGGCGTTCTGGCAGAGGTTGAGCCAGGGTGAGAAACAGTCAGGAACGTTTCCCCGGCGAACTAAAGAAGGAGGAATGATTTGGCTGGAAGCGACCTATTTCCCGGTGCTAAGCCCCGACAACACCGTCTCTAAGATCCTAAAACTTGCTTATGACGTTACCGAAGATCACGCGAGAACGAGGCAGCAGGAAGCTGTTTTTGACGCCATTAGTCGCTCCATGGCGGTGATCGAATTTACAAAGGACGGAGTGATACTCACAGCAAACCAGAACTTCCTCAGTGCAATCGGTTATTCACTGCGTGACATTGAAGGCAAGCACCACCGATTATTTTGTCAGCCTGAATTCTATGAGCAAAACCCGGATTTCTGGCGAGAACTTGCTGCGGGTGAGTTCAAGTCCGGAAAATTCGAGCGCCAGCATGAGAGTGGTCGCACGATCTGGCTCGAGGCCTCTTATAATCCGATCTTCAACGATGAAGGTGAAGTATACAAAATCGTGAAATTCGCGAGCGATATCACGGACTACGTGGAAAAAACGCAGCGCACTATTGAGGCAACGGGCGTGGCTTACGCCACCGCAAAGGAAACCGCCGGAAATGCCACCCAGGCGTCAGAATCTCTTGCACACTCGAAAACGACCACCGATCTTATTCTCAAGCGAATTGAGCAGACCAAAGAAGTCATCGTGAAGCTTGACGCCCAGTCGCAAAATATCGAACGGATCGTCGCGACGATCGCCGGAGTGGCGGACCAGACAAATCTGCTGGCACTGAATGCTGCCATTGAAGCGGCAAGAGCGGGGGATCAGGGGCGTGGTTTCGCCGTGGTAGCTGATGAAGTCCGTCAGCTTGCCGCACGCACCGGCAAATCAACTTCGGAAATTGAAACGGTAGTGCGCGAGAACCTGGCGCTCACCGAAAAAGTGGTCAATGAGGTTGAGGCGGTCGCGAACGTGGCTGACGATGCGCACGCTCAGATGATTCGTGTTGAAAAGATTGTGCAGGATATCAGTACGGGAGCCGATCGCGTACTGGAGGCTGTCGCCACGATCAATCAGTAAAACCTATCAAGACAAGTCCGCGTTATAGAACAGCCGCAAGCAATGGGATGGACTCCTCCTCGCTTCACTCCGGCGTCAGCACTGCATAATAATGGGTGAGGCAAACCACCATCTTTAGGATGAGGAGAATTCCACATGATCATTATCCGAGTTGGCGTCGACATCGCAAAATCAGTGTTTCATGTTCATGGCGTTGACTGAACCACCCCGGGGTTTCCGGCGGTTAAAAATCGGGGTATTACAGGTGGACCAAACGTAGTTCTACCCCCAGGCCAGCCCTTTTCCAAAAAATAAAAGTTTGCAGAAATTGGATCGAGACGAGTGGCCGTGTTCGGCCACTCGTCAAAATCTAGCCAGAAACCGGCCTACTAGAGTCCAAGTTCCCTCTCAATTTCGACACCACTGAGGGGCTCCCCGGCGAGCCATCACTTGCCGCAGCAGGATAAAACTCCTCAACCACCTGATTCATTTCATCCTCGTCATACTCAAATAGCGCATTCCCAAATCCCTTTGATGCCGCAGAATCCAGCGCAGCCTGGTCAACGCCCTCCTCTTTCACCTGCCTGGCTTTTTCTTTCGCCTCAGCCACCGCTTCCTGCAGGGACAAGCCTTCCTTGATCACCAGATCCACGTAGTAGATCGGCGTTCGATGGCTCTGCACCGTACTTTTCCCTCGCAGCTTCAACTCTAACGGCATGTACGCCAGTAAACCACCAGAGACTGCCTGGTAGTAGCTCAGCCTGGCGGCAAGCGTCCGGATGCTGTTGTAGCCGGTCGTGCGAAAGATGAAGGTGCCGAGATCATCGTCGTCACCGACCTTGACGTTAAGACGGCCATAGGGCTTGCACAAGCCACCTTTACCGAACTCACACAACGTAGGCCCCGGGCATGGCAAAGACTGCACTCCTGATTGCGTCAGGCGGTTGCAACTGTCGCCGTTACCGACACACATAGGTCTTCCGCTTTTCCGGTCGAACATGGTGTACTCGGCGCGCAGGTTGAGATCCGCGTCGTTGAACAGCATGCGTACCGGGATGGTTCGCAGTTTGCTATTTGGAGCATCCTTTCTGAGCTCTTCGTCCATGGGATGCAAAACCCATCCGGAGTCTTTCTCCTGAATCTGAGAGGTGATGGTGAACTGGTCGTCTTTCTGTGGCAGCCGGATGCCGTTCTTTTCAACGACCCGACCAATGCTGATACGCCCCAACACCGGAGGCGTAATGGCTAAGCCTTTAATCATGATAACTCTCCTTAGAAAAAGGGCCACGAGGCACTCGTCACGCCCGCGTGGCCAATGGGGTATTCATGCTTGAATGAGAAAACGCCGACTTCCCGGCTTGTTGAGTGGGTATTGCTTCAGAAGCCCTGGCTGATCCTTCAGCAGTTGCTTCACGTTGAGCCCGACGGAATCCTTGCTCCGCTTCCAGCTCACACTGCCACTGGGGAAAGTCGCTTTTGATGCTTCACCCATCTGGCTCTCGATTCGCTGTTTCAGGTGAGATTCTGTGGATTTGAGACTTTCCATTTCCGTGCGGATGGCCAGTAGCTCGTCGAATGCATCGGACAGTTCCTTGCTTTGGCTGAAGTCCAGGGTCTCCCCTCTGTCTAACGGGTACAGGTGGCGCAAGGCGCGTTCGGCAGAATCGGTACCATCAACAGGTGGTGGCGTATCCGTTTCCACAAAATCCCAGAACTGGCGCTCCAGCACATAAAGCGCTTCGATGAGCTCCTCGTTTCGTTCAAGGCGGTAGACCTTCAACTCCTGACCACACAGCAGGACGCACACGTCTGCCGACTGTTTGCCGGTAACGGCCAGTTGGTGCTGGACCTGGCATTGGATGTAGTCCGGCACGCCCTCCTTCCAAAGTCGTGATCCGAACTCCCCTGCCGTTTTGCATTCCAGGATCTGCACTTCATCATCAGCCAACACGGAGTAATCCAGGTTCGCTAGCATCCAGTGCTTTTCCGGATCTGGGTGCTGCAATACCGCGTTTACTCGGCGTACCTTTCGGCCCGTTTGCTGGCTGTACTGCTCTGCCACAATCGGTTCCAAGATATGGCCCCAGTAGACAGGTGAGGTGGGATCGTCAGAATCCGGTTTCGGCAGACCAGCGTCCCTGCCGGTTTTGACCATCCATAGTTCCAGTTGCGACTGGTAAGGATTCATGCCGACGGCGGCAGCGGCATCACTACTGCCAACGCCCTGCTTGCGTACCTTCAGCCATTCATCCCGGCTGAGGCCCTTGGTGGAGACCAGGCGCAATGCCGGTCGTTGTTTCTGAATTGTGTTTGCACTCATGCCCATGGTGTTTTCCTCCAGACATAAAAAAGCCCACCAGAGCATCAGGCTCCGGTGGGCTTTATGGCGGTTTTGAGATTTTTGGAATTGGCTCAGGCCACAAGTGACATGGCCTGCTCTAACGAACGGTTCTTAACAGCGGCACCGGTTCCGAACCAGGCGGAATCCAGCCGGTGGTCAACGGTTTTGGCGCGTCGTTGGTGATCGATGAATTCAGTAACGGCGTTGAGCAGGCCGTAGGCCGTGCCTTCGGATGACGCTAAGTTGGCACCCATGCCCTCGCCTTCATACAGACCCAAGGCTTTGGCCATGGAGCGTTCGTTGGTTTTGCCGACTCCGGTACCGGAATCATCGGTGAACACCTTAAGGAAGTAGTTCCTGGCTTCCGTGGTTTTCACCTTCCGTTCGCTCAGGGACTTCAGGCGGTACATGAAGTCGTCCCATGCGGAAACCGAAATGCCGAGCTGTTTCTTCACCAGGTCCGCATCGAAGGCGGTATTGTGCTTCACCTTGACGGCATTGGCGGTGGAGCCCTTCAGAGCGACAGCCAGCGTGTTGTTGCACACCACACGGATACTGGTGAACTGAACGGTGGTTGCCATAGTGCCATCACAGGCGGTGGCCAGTAGGACGTAAGCATTGGTCTGGTCATTGCCCTTGAGCATGCCGGATTGACCGGTTCGGGCCAGTGCCCACATCTTGCGACCGCCTTTCAGAACACCAGCGGTTTCAAGGTCAAAACCGGAGACCTCGGTCAGGTCCCGGTAGAACTCCAGAATCTCTTCAGGCTGAACCACTTTGAAGCGATTACCGACCACCGACAGCGGTGCCCTTGTATCCGAGCGGTAAAGCACCTTGGAATCCGGATAGGACAGAATCTCGCCCAGGGTGCCACCCGCATTGGTGACATAGCGGACGGGGCTTTCCTGGATTCGCCAGTCCAGACCAGCTTGCTTTGCCCAGACCTCCAGAGGCTGATTTGAAGTCAGTTCATTCCCCAGGCCATGCCAAGGGGTTTGGCCAACGTAAGCCATTTGCTCGATGAGATGAGCCATGGTTGTTCTCCTATGAAATATGCGAGGGGAATTAAATGATGTCGTCCGGGGAGTCAGAGTCGACACTGAAGGAATAGCTGCAATCGAGGCAGCGGTAGTTGTCGAGCACACGGTCATCCAGGACATTACCCAGAATCACGCCAGCGGAAGCGCCGGTGGCACCTCCCAGCAGTGCACCGATGACGGCACCACCGATACCGCCCAACGTTGCGCCTACGGGTCCGGCAACGATACCCAGCGTGGCACCTGCTCGAGCACCGGCTGTCGCAGCAGAAACCCCGCCATAGGCGCCTGCAGACGCACCGACGACCCCAGCGGTTTTCTTGCCGTAGTTGTTCTTGCCAATCCGGACGGACAGGCAATTGGGGCATTGTTCAGACATCATAATTTCCTCTGTGAATTGGGAGGGAAGGCACGGTCAGTGCCTTGGTTCACAGGGGTGATATAGGTTTGAAAAATTCTGGAATAACTGAATGACCAGCTACGTTTGCTACGCGTAGCAAACGTAGCAACATCTTCGGCACTATTCCTCGCAGAAAAAAAGCGATTCAGAATATTCTGGATTATTCCCGGAACAAAATTCCCACGCCTCGTCCTTCCAATTAGCCTGATCAACATACTGATGAGGAGATAAGAAATGACAGGCCAACCAAAGAAAAACATCCGCTTTATACGGCTGAGGACCGTTATCGATAAAACCGGCCTGTCGCGCTCAACGATATACAACAAAATTAAGTCGGATTCGAAATACTTCGATCCGACGTTCCCTAATCAAATCAAGCTTGGTGGCGGAGCAGTCGCATGGATCGAATGTGAAGTCGACGACTGGATGCTGAGTCAGATAGAGATTACACGCAGTTGATCATAACTTTAAAGAGAGGAATCAGAACATGTATTCAGGCCAGCAAACAACGAATAGTCGCTGGGGACTGGTATCGGGGCCACAGCTAAATTTATTCGAACGGTACCAGGGACTACCAGACCTTTCATGTCTTGGTTTACTGGGGCACGCTGTGGGACATGCTGGCGAGTCTATTCAAACGCCCTATCCACATACACTCCTTGTAGCTATAACTGCGGCTTCCACAGTAACCCAGGCGCTATGTGATGTAGAAAAGCCTGTGGGAGGAAATACGTCCCTATCCCTGTTTACTTTGATGATCGCAAACTCCGGGGAGCGAAAATCCAGCTTGATCAAGTATTTTTTTCGTCCAATTCGGGAAGCGGAGACTTTCGCAGAGGAAGACTATAAGGCCCTGCTCAACAAATGGGAGCAAGAAATTCACATCTGGGATCTGCAGCGCAAAGTGTTAGAAAAAGCGCTGAGCAGTGTTATTAGGCAAGACCTTAAGTCAAGCATGGAGGAATAGTAGCTTTATGGCCGAAATCGACGCGACAAAAGCACAAAATCTCTTAACCGCGCATCTGGCGGCGAAACCAAACAAACCGAGAAAAATACAATTCATCCAAGATGATGTCACTTATCAAGCGCTAATTGAGGGAATGCATGAAAATTGCAAAAATGTCTGTGTACTTGCCGATGAAGGTACCGGCACCCTTAACCGTTTAGTAACCCCGGGGATGTCCATGTTAAATTCAGCATGGAGCAATATGGAGATAACCATCGGACGAAAGACTTCCGAGTCTTTCAATCTTCCAGATCCACGCATAACTTTCCTGCTGTCCATTCAACCAGGGCCATTTGAAGAGTATCGGGAGCGTAAATCAGACATGGCAAAAGCTGCCGGACTCTGGTCAAGAACAATCACTTGTAGCGCACAATCATCAACAATTGGGTATCGTTTAGCTTCCGAAAATAAGCAAGAATTTTTCGATCCATCTCACTATTTGGAACGATTCCAAAGACTATTAAAAAAGAATTTAAAACTAGGAAAAAATCCTAAAACGAGTCGAAGTATACTTAAATTTGAGAAGCGAGCGAATCCGCTTTATGTCGAAACTCTTAACGAAATCGAAGCAAATATGAGGCCGGGCGGATTATATGAGAATGCAAGCGACCACGCATCAAAATTAATGGAAAATATTGCCCGATTATCAGCGATAATTCACGTCGTAAACGGATATGAGGGAGATATAAGTTGGGAAACGTTAAATACTAGCATACAGATTTGCATATTTTTTTCAAAAGAATATCTCAATATTTTCAACACTCAACCTAAATATTTCCTTGACGCCATGATGCTAAATGATTGGTTGACTGTAAATATCCGACAAAAAGGTCTCCGATACATAGGAAAACGACACGCCCGACAGTACTGCTCCGGACCACTTCGACAACCAGGTAGATTTAAAGAAGCTCTCGATTTCCTTGAGTGCCATGGATATATAAGAACTTATCAGGATATAACAAAAACTTGGAACATCGATACTTTTCCAAGATTACAGTAGTTACTCGTTATAACCAACTAACGCTTAAAATAATTTATTATGTAACAGTTTCTGTCATTAGAAGCAGAAAAGCATTTTCAGAGACAACCTGCCCTCGAAACGATCAGGCATGGGCAGGCCTCGCTCAAAATCCCTAATTGCGCCGGAACCGGATAAACCGACTGAGTTCCCGGCTTAAGGCCGCAGACTTCTTTACGCCATGGTCTTTTAAAATTTCGTCAACATTTCGCTCGAAATCCTCGACATTGGTTTTATAAACATCCTGCGTCGTTTTCACACAGCCTTTCCAGTGAGACTTGGCCAGTGTGTTCGCAATGTCCAGCAATGAAACTTTATCTTCCCCTTCAATTTGCTCAATTGGAGCTTTCGGGTAGTACACCCTTTTGCCTTGTACGATTTTCAGCGCGGCGATTACTTTGCTAGCATCGACATTCTTCGCATTTAAATCACGCGCCAGATCTGTTGCTAGCGTTTGATCCTCATCGTTTACACTCGCTTGACTGGACTCTTCATGTTCTTTGTTGCAAGCCACAGCATACCGATTGAGCAGCCGAAGATCCTCCGGCATCCATTCGTCGATAAACAAGGCAGGATCGATAGCTTGTGATTCCGACACGTACTGCTGGTAATCAGTCCTCAAGACGAATAGATCCGATAACCTGATAGAATAACCTTGCTCCATCACCTGGTTCGAAACTAGACCATCATTGTTATTCCTAGTGGGTACCCCAACTACAAATAACTCTTGAGTACGCCCTACTCGTCCTGCAGAGCTGCGGGTGAAGCCAATAGTGTTATATTTTTCCGCTATCTCCTTTTTCATCCTTTCGAAGTCGGCAGTTTCTCGATCCAATATTTTGAAACCCAGATCTGAATCTATAAATAAAACCAGCTCCGTTTTGCTTACGACACTTTGGCCAGTAGCTAACACTTCTCTGACGACCATAGACCCAACGGATAGATATCGATGATCTTTTGATAGAAGGGAATATTCTGGGCCCAGATCCTCACCTCTCATCCCGAATGAGTGTTTGCGGAGATAAACCTGGAGATGATCAGGGATACGGCACCAAATATCTCTACCCTGCTTTTGATGGTCTCGGAGAAACTTATTTATATCGATAAAATTTCGCTGCTGGAGATCTGCAAGATATACCACCTCTAGCTGGTCAATTTCGCGAGCCATTGACAACCTCCTGTGAGTTCGTTTTCGAACCAAGCTTGTGATGTTCCGCAAGATGAGCGCCAAGTTTGTCCCATGCCTGCTTCTTTTCCGGGCCATAGCTGTGACGTTGATAGACCCTTTTCACCTTGTTTTCTTCCGTATGGTTCAAGCACCGCTCCGCAACTTCCGGCATAACACCAAGCGCCGTCATTATCGTTGCTCCTGTTCGCCGGAGATCATGTGGTGTCCATTTCCCTCCTGGAAGGACCAGTGCTTGAGCCTTTGAGCTCCGCCCCTTGTTCGGCTCCTTACCGAATGGCAACTGTCTATCACGAATCTGCTTGGTAATTGATTTTGGACAGACAGGGCCAGAATCTGATGAGTTTGGGTAACACCATCGAGAATCCTCGGTAAGTTTTTTCAGATCTTTGAGCCAGGCTACAGCAAAGCTGGATAGAGCAATCTCATGAGACTTACCATTCTTGCTGTTTTCTGGAGGTATCTTCCAAGTACCTCGCTTTAAATCCACATCAACCCACTCAGCTTTGATCAGTTCACCAATTCTGCAACAGGTTGTCAGCATGATCCAGATAGCGATGGATGTGGAAGGCAACATCTGAGCATCGGGGATCTGATTGGCAAGTGCTTTAATTTCATCGTCACCCAAAACCCTGTCGCGCTCAACGTCTTTGCCGCCAATCTTTGACTTTCTGATACTGGCGGTGGGGTCGTACTCAATTAAGTCTCGGTCGACTGCAAAGCGAAACATCTGCCGGATCAGGCTTAACGTCAGCTTTGCCATACGGGTTACACCCCGAGTAAGTTGTGCATCAACAACCTCTATAACGTGACCTTTTTTGACATCTTCAACCGCAAGCTGGCCAATTTTAGGAAGCACGTCCTTCTCAAAAAGCCGACGAACCTCTGCACCGCCATCTTTTCGGTTCTTCAAATCAATATCCGCCCAATGCTCGAAAAGCTCCTTCACCGTCTTACGGGCGGCCTGGCGTGCTTTCTCAGCCTCTGCAGCCTCCCGTTCTGCTTGCAGCCTGGCCATCTTTGCTTCATGTGTGGCCTTACGGGCGGCCTCCTCAGCTTCCTGATACTCCCTCAGATCCCGAATGCCAGCTTGATATAAGCGGGATAGCTCACCAGCCTTCGTTCGAGCTTCTCGCAGGGTTAAGCCGTCTTTACCGGACTGATCGTAGTTACCTACAGGAAGGAAGACCCGATCACCATGGGAATTTGTATACCGGAAGTAAAACAGCCTGTCTCCGCTTTTCAGAATGCGAGCCATAAAACGCCCACATCCCCTCGGAGCATCCTCAGTCAACCAGACCGACTTGCCCGGCTTTGAGTTCATTTGCTTGTCTGTAATCGTTCCCATTACTACTCACTCAGTTAATGCCGAACTCTCGTCACCGTTTGGTCACCGTTTCTCGATCGCTTAAACTGGATGGTATTGGATTGCGTTAGAAAACACAAAATCGTTTTTTCAATAAAAACAAAGGTTAATAATTTTATTTGGATTGGCTTAGATCTGCTTGAACGGCGAGTTACCTTTATGGGGTGCAAGGGGTCGAAGGTTCAAATCCTTCCGTCCCGACCATATTTTTCAGCAATTTAGCTCGGACCCGGAAAGTCCGGGCTTTTTTGTTTCTGGAAAACAACCCTTCCCGATTGCTCAGGAGCGGCAGTTCTCGCTCACATAGCCAACCGACTGCCCGCAGTGCTCATACGGGTCATTCGCTCAGTCACCCGGAATCCAAAACTAACGCTTCACCATCGTTGATATACCTGTATTTTCGTACGTATCGACGCCGCAGTGTAGAAAGCGTACTGTAAATTCGACCGCCCAGTCACCACCAAGGTGGCCTACGATACTGGCACGCGGATTGTCGATATGGTGTGGGAAGACATGAGGCCGCGTGAGCGCGGTATGACGTTGGCGCCAGCGACCAAGTATCGCGATATGGCCCGCCAGTATCCGCCGAGGGATAATCACTAAAATGAGCCTTTTGAGTGCCTTGTCGCATCGCCAGCAGGGCCTGCTATTTACCGGTGGCGGAGCGTTGATAATGGCGCCTGATGCTTTGCTTATCAAGGTGGCCGACCTACCAGATGCAGAGATACTGATGTGGCGCGGCTTCCTCTCGGCATTAGGCTTTTTGCTGATCGCTCTGCTGCGCCATGGTCGTGGAACGCTGGCAGCATATCGTCGCTGCGGCTGGACCGGTATCGCCGTGGCGCTGCTGTTCAGTCTGACGACCTGTGGTTTTGTGCTTGGTAATCAATACACCAAGGCGGGCAACGTGTTGATGATACTGTCCAGTTCGCCATTAATCGCTGCCATCCTCTCCTGGATATTCCTTAAAGAGCGTTTACCCAGGAGAACGTGGCTGGCGATTTGGCTATGTATGGCAGGTATCGCAATGATCGCTTTGGATGACGCAGGCGCAGGTTCCTGGATAGGCAACGCGTTCGCCTTGATGGCAGCGACTACCTTAGCGATTAATTTTACCCTGTGTCGCACTCGCCCGGGCATTGATATGAGCCCGATGCTGGTGTTTAACGGCATTATTATCGGTAGCGTCGCTGGACTGTTGTGGCTTGCGGGGAACGAACCGGTGCTGCCAGAGAGGAACCAACTCGCCGTGGTCGTTTTGCTCTGCTTGGTCATTGTTCCCTGTGGCGTAACGCTGCTGCAGCGTGGCCCGCTGTATCTACCCGCCGCCGAAGTGGGCTTGCTGTTGCTGTTGGAAGTGGTGCTGGGCACGCTGTTGGCTTGGTGGGTTCTGGGTGAACAGCCCGCATCAGTGGCCCTGCTCGGTGGTGGGCTGGTGCTGGGCACTTTGCTGGCCAAGAGCCTCTACGAACGGCGGCTGGAAATAAGGCAGCGGGAGAGCATAGAACCCGATCCGCCGATAACAGCGGACCGGTCAGGTACGGTATAATTTTCAGGAATTAAAATAGGTGGACGAATTCAGGCTCTGAGTAAAACACGCTCAGTGGATTGACGATGGGCCGTCGTGATACCTCGCCATCATTTCTTTTCCGCTAGGACTCGGATGATTTCCGGCACCGTCAGGTCCTGATCATCGATACCCGCATACAGCGCCTCAACGGCCTCCGCGACCAAGCGGCGAGCGCCCAACTCATCGGTCATGGCGCGGTAATAACCTAGGTCCTTAGTGGCATTGGCTACGCTGAAATTAAAACCGGACGGGTCGTCGGACGCGATGAAGGGACGCAAGCGATCAAAGACGACACCGCTACCGCCGCCCTTACCCACTACTTCGAGAAAAGCAGTATCGTCAATCCCTGCCTGACGCGACGCCGCCGCGGCCTCTGCCAGCACCGCCGAGAAACCCAATGATACGAAGTTGTGCAGTAACTTTAGGGTATGCCCAGCCCCCACATCGCCCGCATGGGTGATATTCTCGGCAAAGCATGCAAGTAGTGGCCTCAGCTCCGCGAAAAGCTCCGGGGAGGCTCCGACGATCAGATTCAGGCGCCCCGCTTCCGCCTCCTTGGGCGTCCGGGTCATGGCAGCATCCATAAAACGCCCACCGGCCGCGGCTATACGCTCAGCCACTCGCTCGGTCGAACTCGGCAAGGCGGTAGAGCAGTCGATCACCGCGCTCTTCAACACCAAACCCTCCACCACTCCATCCGGCCCGAATAATGCCGCCTCGACTTGAGGCGAGCCGGTCACGCAGAGCAGCACTACCTCTGCCGCTTCGGCCACTTCGCGCCCGGATGCCCTAGAAGTTGCGCCCGCGGCCAGCAGATCATCCACCGGCTGATTACCAGGATGATCCATAAAGTCGAGTCGGTGCCCGGCCTTGAGAATGTTGCGAGCGATACC
>LAZR01001728.1_pt1 | contig 13548 bp, 16 predicted proteins | sample 329461 | NCBI WGS metagenome assembly LAZR01 (sample SAMN03002196, study PRJNA259156) | marine sediment metagenome | biome: sea floor; feature: Hydrothermal impacted sediments; material: marine sediment; isolation source: Loki non-amplified sample from Loki's castle hydrothermal vent sediment ...
CCGCACAAGCCAAGCCGTCTGGCAGAAATGGGGCTGTTCGCCCAAAAGGGCGTCACGAGCCGTTCTGTTATCATTGAAGAGCGCGACGGTGTCCTTCAGTTGCTCATCAGCAAGCCCTACGGATCACCGGCGGGCGTCAGCAAGCCCCGTCCCCGCAGAGCCCGCAACTTCATCGTCCCGCATTTCCCGCTCGACGATACAGTGCTGGCTGATGAGGTCCAAGGCATCCGAGCCTTTGGTAGTCAGACAGACACTGAGGTGGTCGCCCAGGTCGTCACAGATAAGATTGCCACCATGCGTCAGGCGCACGAAGTCACCCTGGAATATCTCAGAATGGGTGCTGTTAGGGGTGTTGTGTTCGATGGTGATACTACCACCGTGCTGCATAACCTCTTCACAGAGTTCGGCGTCAGCAAGCAGACCGATCAGGATTGGGATATGGGGACTATTGGAACCGCCCAGCAGCCAAAAATCACGGCGGCCCTCCGTCTGATTGAAGCAGCGCTTGGTGGTATGCCCTATGACCACATCCATTGCCTGATGGGCGATACGCTGTGGGATGAGTTCATCATCAACACGTCGGTCAAAGAGGCTCATGCAAGATGGTCCGGCGGCCAAGACGGTCAGCCTGGTGGCTTCCTTCGCAGTGATATGCGCAAGGGTTTCAGCTTTGGTGGAATGGTCTTTGAGAACTATCGTGGCAAGATTGGTTCAACCAGCTTCATCCCAGCCACAACGGCACAGATTTTTCCGGTTGGCGCTCCTGGGCTTTTCCAGACCATCAACGCCCCGGCCGACTACATGGAGACTGTGAACACCATCGGCCTGCCGTTTTACGCCAAGCAGGAAAGAATGGCCTTTGACCGGGGCATCAGCATCAACACCCAGTCAAACCCGTTGAATATTTGCACTCAGCCCAGGACACTCATCAAGCTGATCGGCTAACATGAGCGGGTATAAGTTGACAATTGGTGGTACCGAGATAACAGCTACGTCGAGCACGCCCGGCGTAGCTGTGTATAATCTCACCGTGAACGTGGTGAGGGCAACCAAGACGAACACCGCGCGGGGGTTGACCGAGGCGTTGACGACTATTGTCACCAATTTGCCTTGCGAGATTATCTGGCTCAAAGGCAAAGAGAAGATCAAGTTCAACAAGGAGACGCACACCCTTGACGGTACGCTGAAGTGCCGAGTGCCCGCTGGGGTGACGATTGTGGAGTCTGACCGGATCGTGTTCAACAGTGAGACATATCGGATCACGAATGTCGAGGACGTCAACAATCTTGGCACGCTGTTGGAGATTGGAATTGTAAAGGACAGTTGATGGTCAAAATCACCATACATGATGATATGCTGACGGCAGCCATAAAGGACCGCGCTGAAAAGGTACTGACGGCAGCCGCAAGTCACGTCAAGAGCCAGGCCCGTCTAACGGTGCCCGTCGATACGGGTGACTTGCTGAATTCCATCGACACCAAGCAGGAGGGCCTTGAGGCCAAGATAGGCTCTGACCTCCACTATGCGGCGTATGTGGAGGCGGGGACGTCCAAGATGGCGGCTCAGCCATACCTGCGTCCGGCATTGATGAGCAGTATAGCTGTCCTCAAGCGCATGCTGAGGGCCAAGCTATGAACGTGCTGTTTGATGCTATCTTTACTCGGTGGACGGCCGCTATGGGTGGGAGGACTCTCTACAACACCGAGGGCGACGATGAAGCATCATTCCCATATTCGACGGTGACTATTGTTGGGAATACCCCGGATTGGACGTTCACTGAGGATTTTGAAGACATCTTGATTCAGTTCAACCTGTTCAGTGAGACGCCCGCCATGACCGAGGTTGGGACGACCTTTGAGGCATTGAAGGTAGCATTCGATTTTCACGCATTGGCGATCACCGGCTATGAGACCGTGTCGCTCGTCAGAGGCAACGCCAACCTCACTCGGGTTGACAAAAAGTGGCAGTATATCGTAACTTATCGAATTCAAATTCAAGCAGACTAAGGAGATTTATCATGACAGTACCAAAAGCAGGTTATTTGGCCGCAGCCTATTATGGGGCGGTTAAGATTTCAGGTATCGGATCGTGGACCTACGGAGGCGAGACCCGCAACATGGGGGATATTGATGAGTTCTTGGATGAAGAGGTCAAGGGAATTCCGTTGCAAATCGTTGGTGGTGACATCATTGTCACCGGCCATTACAAGCTGGACTCGGATGCGGGTCAGCAGTTGCTGGATACCGCATTCAAAGCCGGGACCGCAATCACAACGCTTAAACTTTACAGTGACTACGTCAATGGCATCTACATGCAGGTCGTCGCTGGTGGTTACGTCACAGTCACAAACGTGAACAACCTCGGCGTTGACAAAGCAGGTGTTGGAACGTACTCTGTCACGCTGCACGTCAGCGGTCAGATGGAGCAGATTGGGGACAGTGTTGGTGTCGTAGCAGCAGCTATTGGTGTTCACACCCTGATTGCCACCTCCGCCAACTTCATCGGCGAACTGGTTGACTTGGGTGGGGAGTCACCTGTCACGTGCCTCTTCCAGTACGGCACAACCACCGCATACGGCACAGACACCGCCGCAGGCGACGTGTTGACGGCCGTTGGGATGTTCGAGGCTATCACCGGGTTGCTCATCACGGCAACTGAGTATCACTGGCGCGTGAAGTGCACGTTCGCCGGTGCCCCGACTGTGTTCCTGGGTCAAGATCAAGTCTTTACCACGCCGTAAACAGAAACTGAAACACCCACGCCGGGGCTCCGGCGTGAGAAAAGGAGATTCGACATGATCCGTTTTGAGAACAAGAACGAAGGTACATGGTTTTTCGCGGACGCTGAAAAGCCGGAAATTGGTGGAATTTGTCTGCGGGTTTTGAGCGCCGAGGAGCACAACCGAATTGAAAGCATCACTACTCGCTCCAAAAAGAAGGTCAAGCGCGGGGTGGCCTTTGACGACGTCACTACCGACGAGCCGCTAGCAGCTAAGCTGCGAATGCGTTTCTGTATTGTTGACTGGAAGGGCCTCCAGCTCAACGGTAAGGACGTCCAGTGCGACGACACCACAAAGGTCGAGATGTGTAAGAGCATAGAATTCCTGGACTGGTTGGGCGACTGTCTTGAAGCCCTTACAGAGAAAACATCAGCCCTGGATGAGGCTCGACTGGGAAACTCAAGCGATTTGCCGAGTGGAGCGTCGGAAAAGACAAAGTAGATTGCGAGGTTTGCGTCAGCGTACAACCTCCTGGGCAGGAGCCAAATTGCGAAGACTGTCATGTCGAACTCGATGCAGAGAACATTACAACATGGAGGTTGTATACTCTGTGTCGGGGCCAAGTACTCAGGGCCGGCATGGATGGGGTGGTTACAGGCCTAAATGCCCAGGCGGTGATTGAGGTACTCAAGCTGTATGGCGAAAACAATGTGCAAATGTTTGAAGACATATTGATGCTATGGCATATTGAGCAAGGAGACGAGTAATGGCTATCAATTTCATGACAGCAGAGGTCTCTATCAAGATGGTCATGGAGCCGAGGGAGCAAATTCGTGCTCAGAGAGCAGCTCTTGCTGGTATTAAGAAGATTGAGACAGCCGAGAAGCAGGCCTATGCTCATCGGAACAGGTTGAGGTCAACCTTTGACAAGGCCCAGGGACGGGCTATTGAGGACAATAAGAACAGAGCCATCCGTGCCCTAAAGGCGACGGCTGCTGCTGCCAAGCGGTCAGCGACGAGGGTGACCCGTGCTTGGAAGCAGATGGGTGCTGCCTCCAAACGGGCCTTCAACCTGGTAAAGCGATCGGCCCGAATCGCTTTTGTTGCGGTCGGGGCCGCAGTGATAGACTCACTGCGGGCTTTTGCGTCCTTTGACGACGCGATGGTCCAATCTTTAGCGATCATGGGGGACGTCTCCTCTGGGCTACGGATGGAGATGGAAAAGACAGCCAAAGAATTATCCATCAATGGCGTCAAGTCAGCGACTGAATTGGCTCGTTCCTACTTTTTCCTGGCAAGCGCCGGATTGTCTGCTGAACAGTCATTAAAGGCTTTGTCTGTCGTGGAGGCGTTCGCAACTGCCGGCGCTTTTGATATGGCCCTTGCAACGGACTTAATCACCGACGCCCAGAGTGCGTTGGGGTTGACTGTAAAAGACTCAACAGAGAATATGGTCAACATGAAGAAGATATCTGATGTTCTGATTGGTGCGAACACTTTGGCCAACGCGAGCACCCTGCAATTTTCGCAATCGCTTATGCGAGCAGGCCCCGCCATGAAAGCCTACAACATAACGTTAATAGAGGGTGTTGCGGTTTTAGCTGCCTACGCTGACCAAGGCCTGAAGGGTGAGGCTGCTGGTGAGACGTTTGGCCGTATGCTCAGACTGATGATCAAAGGGTTCAATGACAACAAAGCAGCCTGGGATGGCTTTGGTATCAGTATAGTAGATGCTGAGGATAATCTTCGTCCTATGGCTGATATCATCGATGATCTGACTAACCTCTTAGGAGACATGGGTGTGACGCAAAAAGCAGCCACCCTTGAGATGTTAGGATTTCAGGCCCGCAGTCAGAAAGCTATTCTGCCTCTGCTCGGAATGAGCGACGCCATAGCCGGGTATAATGAAGAATTGAAGGAAATGGGCGGGATAACTGAAGAGGTCCGGGATAAGCAGATGAAATCCTTTGATGCCTCTCTGAAGAATCTTTGGAGAAAGATCACTGATATTCGGATTGCGGTAGGAGGACACCTTGCCCCTGAGATTGAAAAGCTGGCTGAACACTTTTCCAAGAATCGTGAAGAGATAAAGGCGTGGGCGATCTCCGTTGCTGGCTCGATCAAGGACGTCACCAAGTGGTTGATCGAAAACCGCAAGTGGGTTCTACTCGCAGTTGCCGCGTTTGCCGGATTTGCTGCCCTGAGTGTAGTGGTTGCTGGCTTCACCGCTGTCAAAACTGTCTTGATGTTGGTTGTCCCGTTGATCAAGGCGGGCGTTGGTGCGGCCGGTGCTTTTGGATTCTTAGGATTGGCGGCAGCTATAATATACACTACCATACGAGTGGGCCAGTTGGTATTGAAATTATTTGAATACAGGGATGTCCAACGCAAGGTCAACAAACATATCAAGAAACAGGCAGAACTTGAGCTGAAATTGACGACCAGAATCAAAGAGAGAACCAAAGCCGTAAGGGAACTGACTGTCGCACTAACCGCTTCACCATTACCAGGGAAGTTGGATGATCCTTCAAAAGACCCTTTCTTTCGTGGTGTTCCAAAAGCTGATCCCGTACAGGACTCTCCTGCTAATTTTACGGCAGAGATAGACGAGCAAGCAGTGTTCGAGAACGAGCGTCAAATGATGTTCGCGGCACAAGAGGAGCAGAGACGCCTGGACACCCATCAACTAAGACTGGATCATTTCAAGGAGTCCACCGAAGCTGAAATGGAAACCATGAATACCTTGGCTGATGCGAGAAATGATCACCGGCAAGAAGAACTCGCTGGTTGGGATGCCCTAGCTGAGAGACAAGAAACCTGGGGCAGACGTTCAGCAAATTGGGGCCGGAACCTCGGTGATGTCTTGACCAATTCTTACGACCGCGCTGCCGACAGCTTTGCCAACATGCTGATGAAGCAAAAAGTGGATTGGAAATCATTCGGGGCTATGTTCATCAAGGAACTGTTGGCGATGATCATAAAGCTGCAAATTGCTGTTGTCCTCAAAGCGATTTTGGGTGGTCCGTCTCTTACCGGATCAGGTGGTGACATACCGACTTCTTCGTTTGGTGGAGGTACTGGACCTGCTGCCCTCTCTACAGGCTTTGCCGATGGCGGCCACGTCCTGGAGACAGGCATAGCTAAAGTCCACAAGGGTGAAGACATCGTTCCTGAAGGGGGTGGGGGCCTGATCGTTAACGTGATAGACAACGCTGGCGTGTCAGTGGATATTGAAGAGAATCCAGATGAGCGGACATATAACATCGTCCTGACGGCTTTAGCCAGTGATGGTCCAATGAGACGTGCCGTTATGCAAGCAGCGAAGGGTTAAATTATGGCGTTTCCGGTATTGACAAGAAAAGGATCAAAGGCTGGCTTCTCAGAACAGCATAGCAGTGACACTGTCAAGGTGGCCAGCAAGGCGTCCGGCTTGCCTGTAGTGAACAAACTATTCACCTTTGACCCTATTACGTGGAAGTACAAGCTGAAGCTCGTTAGCGCCGCAGATAAGGCCACTCTGACGGCCTTTTATCTGGGCAATCTGGATGTACCCTTTGATTGGGATCATCCCATAACAGGCACGACGTATGAGGTCATTTTCACGGCTCCGCCCGCATGGAGCATCGCAGGCTCAGACGGGACGCTGACGTGGTATAACGTGACATTGAAATTAACACAGTACAGTCCTCTATAGGGAGAATCGCATGGCTTCAAACTTAGCACTTTACGCAGAAAACAAGTCATTGGAATTGTTGGTTGGCAAGACGGCATTCGCAACACCCACAACCTATATCGGCCTATTCACGGTCATCCCAGATGAGAACGGAGCCGGGGGAACAGAAGCATCCCTGGGCAATTACGCTCGGATAGTAACAGCTGGTGCTGATTGGGAAGCTGCTGCCGCTGGTGCGATCCAAAACGCCAACGATCTTACCTTTGCAGAGGCAACAGGTGCCGCATGGGGCCTGATTGTCGGCATTGGTATTTGGGATGCGATCACTGCTGGTAACATGATCTTTTGGATATCGCTGATTGGTAACAAACAGGTTGATATCGGCGACACATTCAGACTTGAAGCCGGTGAAATTGATATAACAGCAGCATAAGCCCAGGGGGCGACATGGCAAAGAACTTTTACGGAGCATTAGACTTGACTGGTGGTGTTGATGGTGACCTTGACTATATTGATGGCGCTGGTCTCGCAGACGGTGATGGTGCTTTTGTTATCACAAGCACGTACGCTTATATGTATGTGTTGGATGCAACGTCCGGTGCTGCTGAGAGTGTCCCGGCCATAATAGCGCCAGACACCAATCCAGGTACAAAGCGTTGGATTTTGGTATCCCTATCTTTAGCAGGTCTAGTCTTATTAGATGGAGGGACTATAGGACAAGCTGCTGGACCATTAATTACATTCGATGATTCAAATAACTACCTTGAAATATCAGGCTGCAAGGTAGGTATTGGAACGCCGACTCCAAATGCTCCGTTAGAAGTTAAAGGTGCTAAGCCAGCAGGAAATATAGGTGGGCATCAAAGCGGTATGCTTCATGTAACTGGTGATGGGGTTGCTGAATTTTCCAATTCAGTTATTACGGGACACAGTGCTTATGGCGGAAATACACAGCTTTGGTATCTCGGAAGTACGTCAAGTTCGAATGATGCTATTGGTTTTATTAATCGCCAAAATGCAGCAATAGAATTTCACACAAATAATGCTCTCAGAGTGTCTATTACTAATACTGGCCTGATTATACCTGATGATGGCTACATAGGCTCTTTATCTGATACAGATGCAATTCAAATCGCAGCAGATGGCAAAGTCACCCTTACACAACCTATTGCTGGAGTCTCTCCCGTTGCTGATGCTGATTTGGTTACTAAAGAATATGCTGATGCCTTGATAGGAACGTTCAAGACGTTCTTTATCTCAGATACCGCGTCAGGTGTTGGAGCCCTGGAATATGCGTACCCGCATGAAACAGGTGAAGTTGAATCCACGATTGTTACCTCAGGAATGGCGACCGCTGATGACCAATTTGTGAATGGTTGGATCACGGAAGCCGGTGAGCCCGGAACTACTACTATTCATGCTGGTGTCATGGAGTTTCACTTCCATGCGAAGAAGGGAGCGGCTAACCATAAAACAACTCAGTTATATTTCGTGCTGAGTTCAGTGGACGCTGATGGTTCAACAAATAAAACCACCCTCGCCACTTCTGCAGTTAGTGCTGCATTAACTGATACAGAACAGATATTCCGACTACATGGTGCTGTGAGTGTTGATACAGAAATAGCTGCAACAACCAGACTCATACTTGATGTATATGCTAATGTTGGAGCAGGCTCAACGAACTCGGTCGTTACTCTCTACATGGAAGGTACAAAGGATTCATACTGGACTGCTAAAGTTGATGGCGGTATTTGGCAATCACAGAGCGATGTCTTGGATGATCTTGCAACAACTGCTACAACAGGGGCAGAGTTAACTGAGTTGGCTGATGGTTCAACAACCACGTTGCACGCCCATTCCGGTGTTGGTAATGCTATTATAGGAGACGCAACACCCGGTCGAGTGATGCGATTTGCCCGCCTGTTGATACAGAATGGTACAAATGCAAATACCTTAAAATGTAATTTGCTAGCCGCATGGAATGGTAATACTATATCAGTAACGGATAATATTGCTAAGAATGCCACTACGGGTGACTGGGGTCTTGATATTAACGGGAAAAACCTCCAAATAAAGGCTAGTGGCCTAACTGGGAATGCTGTTGCAGTAATTGCTTCTTTTAGAAATAACGCCAGTGGAACTGTTCTGCAAATTGATACTACAGTGGTCGGCAACGATATAAATATAAGGTTGGTTCCAGGTTCAGGTGAATTAGATATGACAGTACTTGTGGATGTAGGAGCAATGTCATTCAACCTTATGTATATTACAGACGCATAAGATGATCCACCAATGGAACGACACTACAAGCGTTGTTTGGAAGAACACAAGCGGTGTTCGCTGGGAAGGTATAACAGCGGGTGTTGCTTCTGGTGCCTATGAATTCACAGCAACAGCTACTGCCCTAAACTTGGCCCTTGCATCCGCGTCGGGCGCCTATGAATTCGTGGCCGCTGCGATTGCCAAGAATTATCAACTGGCATCCGCTACAGGGGCCTATGAATTCACAGCAACAGCTACTGCCCTAAACTTGGCCCTTGCATCCGCGTCGGGCGCCTATGAATTCGTGGCGACAGCTGTTGCTGGAATCGGCATACAACTTATGCCACCCCAGATGCATCAGGGGATTATTGACCCTTATTCGGGCGGAGCGTGGCTGTGGCTCGTGCGCATCAAGATTCCAGGCTACACCCCGTTGTACTACGCAAGCAACACTGAGAACATTACATATGCTGGCAAGGTGTATGTGAAGAATAATTTCAAGGTTGGTCTGGCATCATTAGTTGGAGACGGATCAGTGCCTCGTTCTGGGCTTGTAATCGCCCAGGAAGGGGGATACGTGCTGGAGGACATAATCAATGCCACGCAGGGGGCCGGCAACGGCGTGGTCAAGATTATCCGGGCACATGAAGACCACCTGGATAAGTTCATCGTTGAGCTGGAGCAAGAGGTCAAGATATTGGTAGCCAACAGTGACAGCAAAGACGTTACATTCCTGTTAGGGATACCCGATCCGCTGTTGAAGAAAGTCCCTCTGCGGCGTTATTCAAGCAAGACGTGCCCATATGCCGCACCTTCCCTGTTCAAGGGCGTTGAGTGTCAGTATGCAGGCGTTGATGCCACATGCACAGGCAAGTATGAGGACTGTTTTACTAAGGGAAACTCGGCCCTATGGGGTGGAGAAATTGGGCTTGACCCGGCCGTTGGTCGAGCATAGAGGAGAAATAATATGTGGCCAATAATTTGGTTTATATTCCTTTATGTCATCTTGCCTATCGGTCTGGGGTATCTTGGTGGCAAACTCATGGCCGCCGATGCACCTGAAGGCGTGGAGGAGGCAAGCAGATCGGCCCAGAGTACAAGCTGGGATCCACGTACCTCCCAAAGTGAGGGTATCCCCAGACCACGCGCCTATGGTGAAAATATGCACCATGGTAATATCATATCGAAATGGACAGACGTGGATGGTAATGCTCGTGAAATACTCTATATGATCATTGAGCATGGCGACGGGCCCACGGCCGGGATCGGCGCCAATACGGTCTTCATAAATAATCAACCAGCATCAAATTTCGGCTCCGTCGTCGTGCAGGAGCGTTTGGGTACGATGGACCAAACTGTAATGACTGGCTTTGAAAAGACCAAACTACAGTACAACATCGGCACCGAACTGCTGTGGACAGAAATTCAAACATTCACGACGCCTAACGACTTCTTTGATGATATTGAGTATACGGTATCATTTCCGAATGGTCTTTTCCGATACCACAGAGACGGTGATAGAGGCGCGGCGTCTTGCGACATGTTGGTGCGGGTTCGGCCCGTTGGTGGGGTGTGGTTTATAGTGTCCCCACCAAGATTTAGATTTACTGCTAACTCTATTGAACCGCTCTATTATAATTTCAAGCTCTCTGACTACATGACCATCACCAAAGGCGTTCAGTACGAGATAGAATTCACCAAGCAAACGAATGTTTCATCCAGGCAGACTACCACCATGCACTTGAGAAGTATTCGAGAAGTCATTAACACCCCGTTCGCCCGGCCGGGCAAGGCCCTGATTGGAGTTAAAGCTGCTGCGACAGCCCGATTGTCGGGGAACATTGATGTCCAGGTGGTGCGCCAGGACCGCATCGTCAATGTCTATAATGGCTCCAGTTGGTCTTTAGAATATTCCAACAACCGAGCATGGGTGGTATGGGATATCCTCACTCTGCCCTCAATCTCAGGCAACGGTGGTGGTACTCCTTATGCCATCGACCGCTACGACGGTATTGATCCGGCGTACATGGATTTGAATTTCTTTTTCGCCTGGTCCTTATTCTGTGAAGAGGAAATCTTGGATGGCTACGGCGGGACAGAGCCCCGCGCGGCCTGTAACGTCATCATTGACGCCTTCACCAATGTTTTCGCTTTGGCCTTCAAAATCGCCGAGGTGGGTCGAGCCCATCTTTATTGGGCCGGGGACAAACTCTCAGGTTGGGTAGACACAGTAGTGACCACCCCGATTGATCTGGTGACGCAAGACTCGATGATAGCGGGAACGTGGAAGAACAATTGGGTGGTGGTAGATGAACTGGCGGGCGTTGTAGAGGTGCTTTATCAGGATTCACTGGCCGGATATGAAAAAACATCCGCTGAGTTCACCAGCGAAGATGCTGGCGGATTCAGGAATATCGTCAGCTTGGAGGGTGTTGGCATGGTTACTCGCGGCCCGGTCGTTCATTACGCAAAATACCTGGCCAAGCGAAACGAGTTGATCCGAAACACCAACGAATTTCGGGTAGCCAAAGAGGGATTTCGCTACTCTCTGGGCGATGTGATTCGGGTCCAATCCAGACCGGCGAATTGGGGCAAAGCCTACCGGGTGGTGTCCTCCACTGCCGATACCGTTACCGTTGACAGAGACGTCACTACAGACGTCACCGCTGGTGATGTACTCCATATCCGAACATATGACACAATCACTGAGCAAGTCATCACCGATACCTACACAGTGGGCTCCGTCCTAGGGGCCGTGATCACGGCCACTGTCAATTGGGATGTTACGCCAGTCAAGGGGAATCTCGTGGCTACCGGGCCTGCTGGAGACGTCAAACTCAGGCGTATCACAAAAATCCAGCCCACGCCGGATAACTACTTCAAGGTCACATGTGAGACCTATGACGTGACGTTATTTGACACCGACGACATCGACCCAAGCAACCCCAACGTGAATTATCTCTGGTCCGGTGCGAGCCCAGGGATGAGTGAGCCTGTTGTACGCGCTGACCTTGATGATTTGGTGCAGCAATTATTACCACACCAGCCCGATATAAACGTCCCGTGGCCGAGCAATTTAACGTGGACAGGTAGTGGAGGAGACACTGTCAGCTGGTCTAAGACTAATGCCGACGACGATATAACATTCAGGTACGCCGGAACCACTAACATCATCGCCGGGGACTCAACCACTAACACCTACATTTACTGGTCTCCCTCGTCACCAACGGTGTTTTTGACCACCAACCTGATCTCCACTGCTACAGCCGCAGGCAACTGGGTGGTAGCAATAAATGAAGCCGGTGTTGTCTCCACACCGAACCCACAGCAGATTATGCACGGTGGCCTAATTCAAGCTGGTACAATCACGGCGGCGTTTGCGCAGATAGCTGATGCGGCGATTGTGACTGCGAAGATTAAGGACTTGGCTGTTGAGACGATTAAAGTAGCGGACAACGCTATCACGTTCCCTGTAAGTGCCTATACGGCCGGAACAATCACAATTGCAGCCCTTGGCACAAAAATCCAAGAAGTCACTTTGACAACAATTGGGCAACCTGTGTTTCTTAGCTGCAGTTTTTCTCTGGACCCGGTAGGAATTTCCAGGGAAACACAATCTATACAATTAAGACGGGTTCTCGGTGGGAGTCCAACGACAGTATACAACGATACAGCAGCAAAAGATTTTGGCGATGGTCTACAATACGCCTTCACTTTCTCGGAGGAACCTGCTGCTGGTACGTACACATATGAGCTATGGGTCGATGTGACTTCAACAGTAGACACTGCTAGTCACAGGGCAATGTTCGCAATGGAAACGAGAAAATGAAATACATCATACACAACATCGCAGGTAAAATCCTCAGGACTGGAAGCGCTCCTGAGTCAATGGTAGATGCCCAGGCGGGGCCTGGTGAACACGTCTTACCAGGGACAGCGGATGATGTTCAACAGAAAATCGTGGACGGAGTGGTGGTTGATAAAACCGCCAAGGAGAAAGCTGCTGAGAAACGTCCGAAGATTTTAGACAAAGACAAGGCCGCGAATATAACAAAGGGCCAACTGGCTGAATTGATTTCTAGGATACACGATTTGGAGAATACACGATGAGCGAACGAACGACGAAAGAGCGCCTGGTGCGGATCGAAATACTACTTGAAGAGCATATAAAACACCACAATACCCGCGACAAGTGGATGATGCGTATTGTCGCGGGCCTCGTGGTGGGTGTTATTCTGTTGACGCTCCCAGGGTGCTTAGAGGTGATACTTCCTTAATCTTAGGCTCCTGGCTGTTTCGGTGGCCGATATACGACAGGGCTGCGGCTCCGCCAATTATGCCCCATTGAACGGAATTACAACCAGTGGCCGAAAACAACATTATCAAAGCTACAATTACTGTTTTCTTCATGCGACCTCCCTTGCGTGATTGGTTACAACATCGAACCCCTCCTGGGCCTTGGCCAGGCTCGGGTAGTTGATAATGGCAACAACGCCATCATTGTAGCTGCCCGCCAAAAAGACTTCAACATCCAAGATTCGCACTGCGGGGCCATAGTCGTTGAATAACAGCCGGTATTCAATGCCGTCAATCGTCTCAACTTTTGTCTCAATTACCATTATCATTCTCCTGTTTTATTTCCCTTACACTTAAAGCATAACACGGATTTTGCAAAGTCAAAACAGAAAATAAGATTCTCGAAAAATTTCTGCCTATAGGAGTAGGAAATACTTAATCTACCCCCTAATTACTATACCCCCTTATATATATATATATATATAAAGGTTAAGTAAGTTAAGTAAACAGAGTACTCCTTGTAGGTGCAAGACTTGGGCCCAGGGAATTTATTTTATTTTCCATTTTGATCTTGTGAATTATAGCGTATGCTTTAATT
>LAZR01001729.1_pt1 | contig 13530 bp, 14 predicted proteins | sample 329461 | NCBI WGS metagenome assembly LAZR01 (sample SAMN03002196, study PRJNA259156) | marine sediment metagenome | biome: sea floor; feature: Hydrothermal impacted sediments; material: marine sediment; isolation source: Loki non-amplified sample from Loki's castle hydrothermal vent sediment ...
GCCGATGCTAGACGTCCATCTGTTGGAAATAGTATCGAACTTCCCGCTGTGATGTGTAAATCAGAAGCTTTTCTTTTCCCCATTTCCGCCAACAGTTAATATATATCCATCACTTTGTCTTGCCTCCCCTCAATTAAAAGTATACCTGTTTATTTTGACTAAAAAACGGTCGATGTCAAAAGGGCCTGTCTTTATCACCGGTAAAGTGATTCAGATGTACTCATTAGCCAAGCGGGAATATTTTTCTAAGGAATTTTGTTCTTATCTATAAGAGGCAAAGTCTTATGAGACTCACTGAAATTGGGAAGAAGCTATAGAATATGAAATACCACTAAGCACGGTAAAAGTGGGTATCAAGGCTGTTTACACGGAAAAGGATCTTTTCATCCTGGCAAACTGGAACGATTCCACTTTAAGTATGGTAAGGGGAGGTTCCTGGATATGGGATGCAAATGCCTGGAACAGTAAAAGGGAAGGACAATCAGAGGATAGAATTGCCTTCTTCTGGCCCATAAATATAGCCAATTTCGCTCAAATGGGATGTCTGGTTAAGTGCCATCCGCAGTATGGTGCATCCGGAGCCTTCTTGGATGTTCCCGATCAAAGAGGAGATATGTGGCATATGAAAGCGGCCCGGTCCCTGGGAGTCACTTCCCAGTATCAGTCAGGAAGTCCGGTAATTAGTGATGATCATCAGGCAACTGCTGGTGCCTTTACTTTAATTGGCTACGCTGACGACAAGTATGTTACCTATGAAGACGCTGCCAACTTACCAGAGGACGGTGGCAGACACGGTGATTCAGGAAAAAGCACTTACGGCCGCAACCGCAGTGAAGATAAGAGTGCGCCTCTTTATCTGGAAAAGAACCCTACTGATTACCTGGATGCTATGGTTTTGACACAGGCTGAGGTAGATGCAGCAGAGGTCATCGAGGTGGCAGGCGCCACAGTAGATGAAATCAATAAATACTGGGGTAATTACCAGATACTGGGAGCTGTTGTACCAGAGCGCATCCTGAGAGAACCTTCTGAGAGCAGAGCTGATATCAAACAGGCCGGTACCTGGAGTAATGGAGAATGGACGGTGGAGATAAAAAGGGCACTAGACACGGGGAACGATGACGATATTCAGTTTTCGGACCTGTCCTTGAACTATCTCTTTGGCGTATCCGTTATGGACAACGCCGGAGGAGATGCTCACATTTTCAGCGGAGTAAATAGTCTCCATTTTGTAGAATAGATTGAGTTCTTCCGGGCAGGAGAAGTCCTTCTTCTCTTGCCCAGAGAAAACTAGAAATCCCACCCTTGAATTCCTAATTAACAAGACTCAAACGGGGGGTTGACTTAGTCCCTGCTTATACTATACTACACGTATATTGAGTTACCTGCTTTTAGATGGTTGCTTAAATTGCTAAGAAATGTCTTTAATAACAAGGTATTGTTTGATAAAAAATCAATATAGGATTCTCCCTTTCTCAAAGCAGGAGATGGTACTTCCATATATGACCAGAACTAGAGTTCTTGCACCCCACCAGACAATAGACACGGCAGCCCACTTTTCAAAAAGTAGATTTTACTTCTTTCGTATCAAGGTCATTGTTGATGATTCATCATAGATGAGATTTGGAAGAACGGATAGACTCCCTTAAAAATTCCAGTCTCTACTGTAACCTTAGTCGAAATATTCCCAACCATATAACTAGGCAAGAGGCAAGCAATAAAACAAATATTACTGAGATCTGTCACATAGCATATTACGAGAGTTTAAAGTAAACTAGCCAGAGGAGAGAGTATATGTCGAGGAGGTGAAAAACTATGTGCAAGACCTGTGGTTGTACTCCCTGCAGTTGTGGGAGAGAGATAGTGAAGGGTGTTTGTAACGGATGCGGCAAGGCCCACGATGATTGTACCTGTGAGAAAAAATAGTCTTCCGTATAATATAAAGGTCAATGGCGTGCCAATAATTAGATGAGTCCTTGCTACAGAAGAGAATGCTGGTGAAAGAGGGCAAGGTACGCCAAGTGCAGAAGTATAGAGGAGATGAAGTATGCCTGAGACTGCCAAACCAAAACAAACATTGGATTGTATGGGTCTATACTGCCCGATACCTTTATTTCAAACTCGCGCTGAGATCGATAAGCTCCAGGTAGGTGAAATCTTAGAGGTTCTGAGCGATGATCCGGCAGCAGAGGAGGACCTAAAGCGGTTCGCCAAGAGAACCGGACACGAGATAATCAGATTAGAAAAGAAAGATGGTTGTTTACGTTTTCTGATCAAAAAAGGAAAATAGGAGGAATGATATGAAAGACAAGAACTCAATTCTGTATGTACAAACAAGTGATGCCCCGGAAAGGCAGTATTCTCCCTTGGTTCTAGCACAGACGGCCAAAGCAATGGATATTAATGCAAAAGTCTATTACCTCGGTCAGGGCTTAAGAATACTACGTCCAGGGCAGGCAGAGAAGATAAAACTGGGAAGCTTTCCCACTGTTTTAGAGATGATTAATAAGACCCTGGAAATGGGAATTGAGATTTATGTATGCGAGGCCTCTAAACAGATGTTGGGTTGGGAGACAGTTGAGCTATTGCCTGGAACAAAAGTGGTAGGTGCCGGGACTCTCAACGATCTGGTCCTGGAGTCCGGGGCAACAATGTGGTTTTAGCGAAGGAACTCGGATAAAAAATGTCCATATACTTTGATTATCAATCGTCAAAACCAGTTGATCCGCGGGTAATAGAGGCGATGATTCCCTATTATGGAGACGAATACGGTAATCCGTCATCTCTGCATTTGCCAGGTGATGAGGCAAGCCGGATTCTTGAAGAGTGTCGCGAGACTATTGCCGGTTTCATTAAAGCCAAACCGGATGAAATCGTCTTTACCTCCGGTGCTACCGAATCTAACAATCTTGCCCTTATCGGGTTTTCTTTGCGAAATAGAGCAAAAGGAAACCACATTATCATATCGGAGATTGAACACATATCAATTCACAACATCGCTAAGTACCTGACAAAAAACGGTTTTGAGGTTTCAAAGGTACCGGTAGATCAGTACGGAAGAATAGATATACAGAAACTGCTGGGTCGAATCACTGAAAAGACTATCCTGGTTTCAGTGGGGTACGCCAGTAATGAGATTGGAACAATCCAGTCAGCCTTGGAAATTGGCGAGCTGTGCAGGAAAAAGAAGATTGCCTTTCATTCAGACGCAGTGGCCGCCCAGGGTCTGCTACCATTGGATGTGGGGCGGGACCGAATAGACCTCTTAACTCTTTCATCCAATGATATTTACGGACCCAAAGGAGTGGGGGTGCTCTATGTAAGAAAAGGCATCCGAGTGAACCCTATGATAATTGGCGGTGGGCAAGAGAAAGGTTTACGTTCAGGAAGCGAGAATATCCCGGGAATCGTGGGAATGAAGAGAGCAGTCGAAATAATGGAAAAAGAGATGGAAGGAGAAGTAGAGCGGCTAGGCAAGTATCGTGACAGATTGATTAGAACCATACCCAAGATTATCCCCAGGTGCCACTTGAATGGACATCCAAAACAAAGACTGGCCAATAATGCTCATTTTAGATTTGAAGGTATTGAGGGTGAGTCACTGCTTTTGTCGCTCAAGGATAAAGGAATCTCCGTTTCAACCGGGTCGGCTTGTTCTTCAATGACTTTGGAGCCATCCCATACTCTAATTAGCCTGGGTCTCTTGCACGAAGAGGCCCACGGATCTCTAGAATTCACTTTAGGAAGATTCAATAAAGAAGAGGATGTTGACAGACTTCTCCAGGTATTGCCGGAAGTTGTTGAAAGGTTGAGAGAAATGTCACCCCTCTACTAGTTAGGAGGAACCAGCGTGAAATCCACTCACTATTCTGAGAAGGTATTGGATCACTTCAGGCATCCCCGAAATACCGGAACATTGAAAGGCGAAGATGTTGCCAGGGGACGGGTTGGAAACCCTGTTTGTGGTGACCTCATGGAAATCTACATCAAAGTGAAGGATGAAAGAATACAAGACATAAAATTCAAGACATTCGGCTGTGGGTCAGCCGTTGCCACCGCCAGCATGGTTACCGAACTGGCCAAAGGAAAGTCCCTCGTTGAAGCTTCCAGAATTACCCGCCAAGATGTCGCCAGCGAGCTGGATGGTTTGCCGCCCGTAAAAATGCACTGTTCGAACCTTGCCGCTGATGCACTGCATGATGCAATCAACAACCACCTGAATAAGGAGAAGCAAAAACCTCAATCTATTAAGAAAGTAAGATGCCAAAAGAGGGCGATCATCGGAGAAAAGAAATTCCTCAATAAGGGAGTATTCCACAAGATCGATGACTTATTGGTTTTTAAGGAGAAGAGGGTGTTGGTGTTGGATAAAGGAGAAAAATCCCTGGAGGTGGCACTGAAGCTAACCGAACAGACAGGCCGAGTAGTATTTGTGACCTCTTCAAAAGACATCGCTGCCAGCGTGACCCTAAGAGCCAAAGCAAGACAATCAGATGTTAAATTCTTGTACCAGTCTGAGGTCCTGGAGATTAGAGGAACTGACGAGGTTGAGAGGGTTCTCATTCATGATCTTGACGAAGACGAAGAATATGAGTTGTTTGTTGATTCAGTGATTATATTGCAAGTAGAGCGCATTCGAGTGAAAACAAAACCCGGTAGCGTTTATTGAAAAACTATAAGGAGGCAAATATGACCGAACTAAAACAAATATACAAGTGTAATGTCTGTGGGAATATTGTTGAGGTTCTCCATACAGGCGCAGGAGAACTGGTTTGTTGCGGTGAGGATATGCAGCTCATGCAGGGAAAGAGAGAAGACGTTGGTCAGGAAAAACATCTTCCGGTAATAGAGAAGACTCCGGGCAAGGTAACGGTTAAGGTGGGAAGCATCCCTCATCCCATGGAGGATAACCATTACATCGAATGGGTAGAGGTGGCATCTGACGGGAAAGCCTACCGTCAGTTTTTGAAACCGGGGGATAGTCCAGAAGCAACCTTCGAGATCAAAGCTGAGAAGATTACAGCCCGTGAATACTGCACTATGCATGGGCTATGGAAAAAAGGAGAGGACTAGTGATTAACAAGCTTCTCACACCGTCGGGGAAGATTTAACCGAGGCGCTTGAAGAGGCTCCCCACAATTCGGAACTGCTGGAAGAATTTCCTGTGGTGGGGATCCTCCAGGAGGATTAGGCGTGCTGAGTAGGTCGGTTTTTGAGGTAGAGGAGTTTATGATGCAACACGTAGCGGGACAGAATCAAGGAAAGATTACTCTTTACGCTTTGAGTACCTGCGGCTGGTGTGAGAGAACTAAGAAATTTCTGGATAATCTTGGAGTCGAGTACTCCTACGTGTATGTTGACCTTCTCCAATCTGACCAGAGACAATCAATGGTAAATGAAGTTCGGCGATGGAACCCCCGTTGCTCTTTTCCTACTGTGGTCATTAACGATGAGGTGTGTGTAGTGGGATACAACGAGCAAAAGATCAAGAAGGCAATAGGGATATGAGGAAGATGAGGGTAGCCAAGGAAGACGTTCTAAAGCTTTACCAGAGGTTAAATGGCGAGGCGGAAGCTTCCGGGTATCATCTTAATCCGGATATTGAGTTCACAAAAGAGCTCATAAGAGGCCTTCTCACTAATGAGCAAAGGTACGGATATTGGGCTTGTCCTTGTAGGCTGGCATCAGGAGCCAGGGAAGGAGATCTTGATATTGTTTGTCCTTGCGACTATAGGGACCCGGATCTGACTGAATACGATCAGTGCTACTGTGCACTCTATGTATCAGAGAAGGTTGTGAGAGGCGAAAAGACTACCGGCTCCATTCCCGAACGTCGCGCTGGAGCCCCAGAGCGCCCAAAGGGAAAAGCCTCATGGAAAACTCTTTCTGAACTTTCTCTTCCGGTATGGAGATGCCGGGTATGTGGCTATCTTTGTGCTAGAGAAACTCCCCCAGAGGTTTGTCCTATATGTAAAGCCAGAAGAGAGAGGTTTGAGAAGTTTATTTAGGATTATTCTTATTGGTAGTTGTCCTTATCTGGAGGCTTATGATCCAGCTCCAATCCAAGAATTACCAAATATAGAGAGCATCAGCACGAGAGCCGGTAGGCTAATAGTTAGCCTTCTATCGGCTTGATATCCTGGCCGTAGCGAACCAGAGTTCTGCCGCCAACTTTGCTAGCCTCTACTTCATTGTCGCAGACATTAGATGCATAACTAAAAGATGAACTTAAGGACATAGGAAGATAAGGCATATTTTGAAGGGTTGTTTCTATGCACAAGAGGTCAATGAGATGGGTAAGACAGACGGTATTAGCCAGATAGAGAATGTTGTTTTTGTTATTTTTGGAGCAACGGGGGACCTGACCAAGAGAAAATTGATCCCCGCGCTTTACCACCTGTATGCAAAAGAAATTATTAAGAATAAAGTCCCCATAGTTTGTGTTGCCAGGAGTATTATTGTCAAAGATGAATTTGTGAAACTACTAAATCTTAATGAATTCGTACCACACAGTAAACAGAAAACGTTGTCTAAATTTCTACGGCAAATAAGTTACTACCCCATAGACATTAGAAAGATTAAGAATAATTCAAATCTGGCAGAGTTCATTTGTGGTATCGATAGGAAGTACGACTGCCAAGGTAATAAGATATTCTACCTTGCTCTCCCTCCACCTATATTCCAACCGGCTGTAAACATAATACAATCAGGTAACTTGTTAAAAGGAAATGGATGGAAAAGGGTGGTATTTGAAAAACCCTTCGGTTATGGTCTTGCCTCTGCCAGAGAATTGAACGAATGTATTCGTTCCGTGTTTAAGGAAGAAGATATTTACAGAATAGATCATTATCTTGGGAAAGAATCTGTACAGAATATCTTGGCCCTTAGATTTGCTAACTCTATTTTTGAGCAGATATGGAGCAGCCAATTCATCGATCACGTCCAAGTAACAGTAGCAGAAAAGATCGGGGTTGAAACAAGAGGCGGTTACTATGATAGGGCGGGTGCGATTAGGGATATGGTACAGAATCATCTCTTGCAGGTTTTGTCCTTAGTTTCAATGGAACCCCCAGAGTCGCTAAGTCCTGATCATGTCAGAGATGAAAAGGTGAAAGTCCTCCGGGCACTCGAGAGGATACAACCGGGGGAAGTAGCCATAGGTCAGTATGGCGAGGGCCTCATTGACCATGATAAGGTGTTCCCTTACAGAAAGGAGATGCTTGTTTCACCTGATTCACAGACCGAAACTTACGCAGCGCTAAAAGTCGGTATAAATAACAAAAGATGGAAGGGAGTTCCTTTTTACCTGAGAACTGGAAAGCGGCTTGAGGTAAGTTACGCAGAAATAGACCTTGTTCTAAAGAATGTCTCTTCCAGTCTATTTTACAAACGAGGGCGTAATGCACTGCCGAATGTTATTAGCATACGAATTCAGCCTGATGAGGGAGTAGCAATAAGGTTCAATGCCAAGTACCCCGGTTATGAAATGAAACTTCACCCGGCCAGCATGGAATTTTGTCATTCATGCCAGTTTGATATGAATTCTCCAAAGGCATACGAGACATTGCTCTACGAGATAATTTTAGGAGATCAAATGCTGTTCACCAGATGGGATGGCGTTGAGGCCAGCTGGAAATATATAGAGCCTGTACTAAGGATTGTTAGAAATAAGAAGAAAGAATTTCCAAACTATAGGGCAGGAAGCTTTGGTCCGGAGGAAGGAGAGAGACTGATCAAACGAGACGGAAGGGAATGGTGCATGCCAAGGAAGATGGGGAGTGTGCCCGACTAGCTTGGCAAGGGGAGAAAGAATATGTCAGTGGACTTTACTCTAAAAATCGGGGGAGAGGCAGGACAGGGCATGCAGACTATTGGCTATGTTCTGTCTAAAACCTTTGCTAGAGGTGGTTTTTACCTATTTGCTAACCAAGACTATATGTCACGCATTAGGGGAGGACATAACTTTTTCCAGATAAGAGTCAAAGAGGAGCCCGTATATGCCTCCTCGGAAGAGCTAGATATTCTAATTGCTTTAGATAAAGCTACGGTCGAGATACACCGCCTGGAACTAAAAGAAAAAGGGATGATCATTTTTGATGGTGAGCATATCGATATTTCCGGTGAGCCATCTCACCTACTGAGTGTTCCTCTGGAGCGTTTAGCCCGAGAAGAAGGGGGAAATAAGCTATTCAGTAATTCGGTGGCGGTGGGAGCTGCCTTAGGAATTCTTGCTTATCAATTCGATATTCTTGCTCAGGTGTTGAAGGAAATATTTGCTAAGCGAGGAGAGGAAATTGTCCAGAATAACATTAAAGCAGCCAGAGCAGGATACGATTTCATGCAGAAAAACTATGAGGATTTTTGCCTTTTCTCGCTTAAATCGGGCAGAAGCGATAAAAAGATGCTCATTAGCGGCAATGAAGCTCTTAGCCTGGGAGCCATGGCTGCCGGTTGTAAATTTATGTCTGCCTATCCCATGACTCCTTCCACCGGAATCATCACTTACCTGGCCGGGAAGTCTAAGCAGTATGGCTTGGTTGCTGAACAGGCTGAGGACGAGATTGCCGCCATCAATATGGCTATTGGAGCATCCTTTGCCGGGGTGAGGGCCATGGTGGCTACCTCGGGAGGAGGATTCTCTCTGATGGTGGAGGCCCTGGGTCTAGCCGGCATGACCGAGACTCCCCTGGTTATCATAGAGGCCCAACGCTCTGGTCCCAGTACTGGGCTTCCCACCCGAACCGCTCAGGCGGATCTGGAGTTTGTACTGCATGCTTCTCAAGGCGAGTTTCCCCGTGCCATTTTCGCTCCGGCCACTGCAGAAGATGCCTTTTGGTCAGTAGTTAAGGCTTTCAATGTGGCGGAAAAGTATCAGGTGCCGGTAATCATCATGAGTGATCAGCACCTGGCTGACTCCTATCTCACCTGCAAGAAATTCGATCTCAGCAAAGTGAAGATTGAGAGAGGAATCATTTCTGATGCGGAATTGGCTAAAATCAAAGATTATAAACGTCATCGATTTACTCAATCCGGGATTTCCCCCCGGGCTCTTCCTTCCCAGAAAGGCAGAATTGTAATTACCGATAGTGACGAGCACGATGAGGAAGGACATCTCAGCGAGGATCTGGAGATAGCCAATAAGATGGCTCAAAAGCGTCTTAAGAAGAGGGAAGGCCTGGCTAGCGAGATTGAGCCTCCCAAAGTTTATCCCCATGAAGATGCTCAAATAATCCTCATTGGATGGGGATCAACCTATGGAGCTTTGAGAGAAGCGTTGGATGTTTTGATCAACAAAGGGATGGATGTTAGTTTGATGCATTTCCAGGAGATATGGCCTTTTCCTACTAAGTTTGTAAGTTCTACCCTCAGTAAAGCAAAAAAGAGCTTTTGTGTGGAGAATAATGCTACCGGACAGCTGGCTCATATTATTCGAGCTGAAACCGGCAAACAGGTAACGGCAAAGATCCTTAAGTTCGATGGACGTCCCTTTAGCTGGCAATATATCATTGAGGAATTAAAAAAAGGAGGTAAGACATGGTCACTATAGATGATTATCAGGGCCAGGTTACTGCTTGGTGTCCAGGCTGTGGTGATTTCGGCATTCTTCAAGCGCTAAAGAAAGCTCTGGTAGACCTTAAGCTAGAGCCTCATCAAGTATTAATCGTCTCGGGAATTGGTCAGGCTTCTAAGCTACCCCACTATATGAAATGCAATACCTTCAACGGTCTTCATGGAAGAATCCTTCCGGTGGCCACCGGGGCTAAGATAGCTAACCAGGAGTTAGTGGTCATCGGCGTAGGAGGAGATGGAGACAATTACGGAGAAGGAGGCAATCATTTTCTTCATACCATTCGTCGCAACATAGATATAACTTTGCTGGTTCATAATAACAGGGTCTATGGGCTAACCAAGGGGCAAGCTTCTCCTACCAGTAGTCCTGGGTTTATCAGCAAGGTTCAACCGCAGGGAGTGATTTCATCTTCTTTTAACCCTCTTTCTCTGGCTATTTCTCTGCATGCTAGTTTCGTAAGTAGAAGCTGGTCTGGTGATATAGATCATCTCTCCTGGCTTATAAAGGAGGCCGTTCAACACAAAGGATTTTCTCTCATCGATATTTTGCAGCCCTGTGTAACCTTTAATAAAAAGAATACCTATGGCTGGTACAGAGAGAGAATCTATAAACTAGCTGAAGAATACGATCCCACCGATAGACTGGCTGCTTTTGAGAAAGCTGAGCAGTGGGGAGATAAAATACCCATTGGTATTTTTTACCGAAAACAAAAACCAACTTTCGAAGATCAGCTGGCTGGCCTCAAGAAAGGTCTCTTATTAAGGCAAAAACTAAATCCTTCCCAGGTCATACCTTTATTGGAGGCTCTATCCTGATGCTTGTGGATGTGAGCATGAGAAACGTATCTGGACCATTTATCTATTCCTTTCCTGTTGACAACGCATCGAGGATGAGTAAATTGACAGAGCCGGCTGGATAAGATAGCATTTGATTAAAAAGGGAGTCTATAAACAATGAATATTCAACTGCAGTTTCTGGGAGCAGCTCAAAACGTAACTGGTTCAAGTTATTTGCTGGAGGTTGATAATAGTAAAATACTGATAGATTGTGGTCTTTATCAAGAAAGAGAGTTCAGGTCCCGCAATTGGAAGCCCTTTCCCGTTGATCCCAAAGGGATAGATACTGTTCTTTTGACTCACGCTCATCTTGACCATTGTGGACTTCTGCCCAAGCTGGCTAGAGAGGGGTTTGCTGGTAAGATAATATGTACTCGACCTACTGAAGAGATAGTCAAAATCGTTCTTTCAGATTCTGCACGCATTCAAGAAGAGGATGCTCGTTTCAAGCAGAAAAGACATAAGCGGGAGAGAAGGAAAGGTCGTTATCCGGAGCAGGCCCTTTATGGTAGAAGAGATGCGGAAAAAGTCTTTTCTCTCTTTGAATCGGTGGGCTATGAAGAGCTAGTTACCATAAACAAGGCAATTAGTGTGACTTTTCACGACGCTGGGCACATTCTTGGCTCTTCAATGGTCAAGGTAAAGGCTGTATCCAATAAGGAACAGAGGACAATTCTGTTCTCTGGTGATGTGGGACGCTGGGATAAACCAATAATCCGTGACCCCAGTCTGATTGAAGAGGCAGATTATATCCTGGGGGAATCAACCTATGGCGATAGACTGCACGAGGGTTCTTCTGACGTTAAGGGTAAGCTGTGTGAGATTATTAACTCTACGGTGGAAAAGGGGGGCAATGTGATTATCCCCAGTTTTGCCATAGAAAGAACCCAGGAACTTATGTATTTTTTGAGTGAACTTTTGCATGAAGATCGCATCCCACACCTCTTAACATTCGTAGATAGTCCTATGGCAATCAACGTTACTGAGGTATTCAAGCATCACCGGGAATATTTTGATAAGGAGATGCTTGAGCTCATAGATAACAATGAGTCTCCTCTACATTTTCCATCACTTGTTCCAACGCGAAGAGCTTCCCAGTCCAAAGCCATAAACCGTATAAAGGGTTCCTGTATTATTATTGCTGGCTCGGGGATGTGTACCGGAGGAAGGATAAAGTACCATCTTGCCAGTAACATTTCTCGTCCGGAGAGCACTATCCTTTTCATAGGTTATCAGGCACAAGGAACACTGGGGCGTGAGATAGTCGAGGGTGCAGAAAGGGTGAGAATTCTTGGTCAGATACGTCGGGTTAAAGCCAGTATTAGGCGAATTGACGGCTTCTCAGCTCATGCTGACCAGAGTGAGCTACTCAAATGGCTTTCCGGATTTCGAGCTCAACCCAGAAAGTTGTTCGTTGTGCACGGTGAGCAAGAGACAACCGAATTATTTGCCGGACTAGTTCGAAAAAACCATCATTGGAATGTTTCAGTTCCACAATACCTGGATAAGGTTGCTCTAAGTTAATAGACAATTCCTCCCCATAATTGTGAGCCTGAACTGTTTTGCTTTAGCGAAGTCACCCCGATATTTCCAATCAATCCGAGTCATTTCTAAAAAGGAGATGAGAAGATGAAGATACTGGCTGTTTCTGACAAGATTGAACCTACACTGTACGAGTACTTCGACAAAAAAAGATACTCTGATGTTGATTTGATTCTTTCGGCGGGGGACTTAAGACCGGAGTATCTCTCTTTTTTAGTGGATATGCTGAATAAACGCTGTTATTATGTGAGAGGTAACCATGACATAGTCTATGATGTAGAGCCACCTTTGGGCTGTGTGGATATAGATGGGAGAGTTGTTAATCATAAAGGTATTAGAATACTGGGACTGGGAGGCTCTATGTGGTATGGGGGAAAGGGAGTTGAACATACTGATTGGCAGATGCGCTGGAAGGTATGGAAGGCCAGATTCCAGATTTGGAGAAGGGGGGGAGTGGACATTGTTCTCACGCACGCTCCTCCTAAGGGGATTCATGATGGAAAAGACCTCTGTCATACAGGATTTCGCTCTTTTCTTAGACTAATTGAAAAATATAAACCGCGCTACTTGATCCATGGTCATGTTCATAAAAGCTATGGATACAGCGAAGAAAAGATGACCCAGGTTCGAGAGACCAAAGTGGTGAATGTTCAGGGAAAGCATATTCTTGAGATACGGCCTAGAGTAAGAAAGAAGATAACTAAAAAAGAAGGATGGTGGAATATTGTCTTTAGGTTAAGGCAGGATTCACTTAAATCCTTTTATGCGGAATCTCGAGGCCGAAAGTATCTTGATTCAATTGATAGAGGCATACAGACTGTCAAGTTAGATAATATCGTGGGGAGCGTAGGTAGACCTTTAGATTTCAGAAGTAATTTCTCCCTCAAGGGTGTAGATAAAAAGCCTGACATTCAATCTAGAGTGAAAAGTATAGAAGAAGCCATGCAAGAAGGTAAGGCTCTTCCTGCAGTGGAGCTTTATAAGATGGATGATGAATACTATGTGTTGGACGGTCATCATCGCATAATTGCTGCAAAAGGGCAGGGGCAAAAGTTTATTGATGCTCATATCGTCGAATATCTTCCTCTAGGTGATGACTCAAGAAGGCTTACTATTCAAAAAAGAATCGAATTCGAGGATGAGACAGGACTGGGAGGGATTAATCTCCTGCGCCAAGGAGATTATGATAAGTTATTGTTTCAAATAAGAAACCATAAGAACCGAATTGAGGCGAGAACTAAGGAGAAGATATCTATTAAACAAGCAGCCCGAGATTGGTTTAGCTCATTCTACCGCCCGGTAACGGAGAAAATAAAGAAACTCAAGATCAGGCAGTATTTTCCCAAAGCTACCATAGGGGACATGTATGTTTATTTGTGCTACCAGGCAAGGCTGCGCAGCGAAAAGAGGCTGGAGCATATTTGCAGTTTGCCGGAAGCTCTTGAGGAGATTGGCATACTGGCAAAGGCTACCCAGATTATTCTTTCAGATGATAGGTTTAAACAAAGAGTTATGAGAATCTTTCGTTCTCCTTTCCGTGCAGGAAAAGGACCCTATGATAGGTAACCTTCAATCCTTTTC
>LAZR01001730.1_pt1 | contig 13525 bp, 14 predicted proteins | sample 329461 | NCBI WGS metagenome assembly LAZR01 (sample SAMN03002196, study PRJNA259156) | marine sediment metagenome | biome: sea floor; feature: Hydrothermal impacted sediments; material: marine sediment; isolation source: Loki non-amplified sample from Loki's castle hydrothermal vent sediment ...
GGATTTAGAACTTGTAGCCTTTTAAATGAATCGACTGAAGAAATTTAACAAATCTGTAAAACTAATAACCGATTTTTAAATAGTATATTATCTTAATTTGTTTACCAGGGGTAGCATATCTTCGTGCCATGCTGAGACAGTTCGCAATTGTCTTAGGGTTGGCTTCGGGAAAAGTTTCTTGTAGATCCGACACAGAAAGTTTAGATTTTAGTTATTTTATCTTTTTTTAACAAGTACTAATGAAAAAATAAATAATAGAAAATTCTTTTTTATTTCTATTTTTTTCCCTCATCTAGTTTTAAAAAGATGCATGGCATTCGTCTACGAAAGCACATGTGGGACAAACTTTCCATTTCGTATAAAGAAGCATTATCGCCAGCAAACCCATAAAACCAATTAAAGATAGTAGAGCAATTAAAGAAAAATTCAAAAAGAAAGATGTGATTATTAAAACAATAGGCAAAAACCATTGCAGAATGTTTATAGGAGGATAGGATCTTTTCGCGCAATCTATATGCTTTTTCAAGTGTGATTCTATCCACTCATCTACAGGCAACAACTTCTCTAATGTCTTTCCATTCTTGTTACCTACTATAGTTTCCTTTACACTATAATAACAGTATTTACAATGTATTACCGGGGTTACCCAAAAAATAATTACTACTGAGTATAGTAAATATATCACAGCAACCCATAAATTTAGATAAACTAACCCGATGGTGCCGAGAATCATCATACCTAACCTAAAAACCCATAATAGAATCGATTTATTGTAAGGACACTTTTGAAATGGTCCGAATTTTATCTTTTCATTTGTAGTTATTTTATCGCTATTCTCCATTTTTTCACCATTATAGTATTAAATTATAGTATTAAATTTACTTTAAATAGCTTGAATAAAATATTCATTTTTGCACATTAAAACCAAATAATCATGACTCCTACCAAAACCAATGAGTCTTCTACCTTAGATAAAATTACACTCTTTTACACTCTTTTCACTAGAAGGATAGATTTAGTGGAGTTTTTAAAAATTACTAAATAAATATGAGTAGATGTTTCTCACTCAAATATACCTTGCTATAACTTTAGTTTTATTGTCAATAACGATTGTTTTCTACATTCTACGAAGAATAGATTATAGTTTATACAGATCTAAGTACACTATCGCTCTATTTATGATTATTATGTTCTCTATTTATATTTAAAATTTTGATATATTTTACTATACTCAAGAGTCAAGTTCTAATGCGAGTTATCTGTTTGCAAATATTTCCCAATTTCCGTTATTCACTTCTCTATTCTTGTATATCGGTTCTTTAAAAAAAAAGAGCAAGATAGTATCGAATTACATAAACCATCAATTGCAGGCTCAAGAAAAGGATCGATTGAAATAGGAAAAGTAATGAAAAAAGAAAGAAAAACGCATAAATTCTTCCTTTCTTTAAAAGATCATGAAACTTGGTATTGTACTGAATGTCAAGAAAATGGACTAATTTGGTCTCCTTCAGATGGATGTGAGGAAAACAATAGCCAACATGATTATATAAATTGGTATCTTGAACAAAAAGATAAGTTTGCTAAAAAGTTTTTAGATAAAGATAAATAGATTTTCTGATAAATATGTTTGTCAAATAAGAGAGAGGGATAATTTCCTTTATTTAAACCCTACGGCCCCTGTGCCCACCCTTCCTTCTACAATGGTCATGAGATTTCGGGGTGACTTCTTCAATCCTGCCAACTTGTAGTCCAGAACGAGCGAGTGCACGAATACATGCTTGAGCTCCTGGCCCAGGAGTCTGACTTTTATTTCCACCTGGCGCTCTAACTTTAATATGGATGCCCCGTATTCCCTTATCCCGTAGATCGTTCGCGGTTCGGAAGCCACACTGCATTGCGGCATATGGGCTACTCTCATCACGGCTAGCTTTAACTACCATTCCCGCAGTGCATTTCGCGAGAGTTTCAGCTCCACTAAGGTCTGTTGCGGTCACGATTGTATTATTATAACTCGAAAAGATATGGACAATTGCCCATTTTGTAGTTTCACTAATTTTTAAAACCAACTTATGTTAATTATTTATGTTACTTATTACTAGCATTTAATTTACATAAGAATTTGAATTTTTTTATTTTTTTCCCTGAGGTAAAAAAATGTGTCACTACAGAATCGGTAATTGAAAATATTTCTGAGAATGATATTGTAATGTTTTTTCTTAAGTTCATTCATATTTAATTTTTTACTTTAAGCTCTTATCAATATCTTATATGGATGGATCAAAATCGAGGAGTGAACTCAAAAACATCTTCTTGATTCAATCGAAGGGGTGTTGGTTATTATTAAATATTAATTTATCTTATTGTTAATTTACTAGGAATTCAATTTTTAACAGAAGGCAGGAAAAAGATGAATCTTAAAACAATCTTAAAATAAGATTGGAAGGTGAACTTTAGTAAACAAAAAAATATTTTTATGGATTATTTTCTCATTAATCTTGAGTTCTACACCAGCTTCTTTTCAAAATATTACCAGACCTATCGAATCTTTTAATCTTAAGTCTAGCACTGTGGATTTTTCAAATACTACTGTTATTTCTGACGGATTTGGTGGTGTTTATTGGAATGATAACTTTAGCGGTAATCCCGCATTTGCGATCGATAGTAGCAACACAGTTCACGTAGTTTGGGGGGACGAAACTGATGGCGTCTGGGGCACAGATGACGAAATCATGTATGCTAACTATACTATTGGCGCTGGTTGGTCAAATGCCACTGTGATTTCAGATGAATTTGGTGGAGTATATTGGAATGATGGAGATAGCTATAGATCTACAGTGGCGGTTGATAATAGCAACATAATTCACGTAGTTTGGTATGATGGAACTGATGGTCAATGGGGTACCGATCGTGAGATAATGTATGCTAACTACACAATTGCCACTGGTTGGTCAAACGCCACTGTAATTTCTGACGGATTTGATGGTGTTTATTGGAATGATGGGGGTAGTTTTGGTCCTACAGTTGTGGTCGATAGCAGCAAAAAAGTTCATGTGGTTTGGTGGGATTGGACTATTGGTCCATGGGGCACAGATATGGAAATTATGTATGCTAACTACATTATTACCAATGGTTGGTCAAACGCCACTGTAATTTCTGATGGATTTGGTGGTGTATATTGGAATGATGGAGATAGCGGTACTCCAGCAGTCGCGGTAGATAGTAAGAACACAGTTCATGTAGTTTGGTATGATGAAACTGACGGCGTATGGGGTACGGATACCGAAATTATGTATGCCAACTACGATATTAATACTGGTTGGTCAAATGCCACAGTAATTTCTGATGGATTTGGGAGTGTTTATTGGAATGATGACTTTAGCGCTGATCCAGTAGTTGCGGTCGATAGTAACAACATAATTCACGTAGTTTGGTATGATGAAACTGACGGCGTATGGGGTACGGATACCGAAATTATGTATACATCATTTGCCAATCCTGCCTTCACAGTTGGCATTACCCAAGGTATTCCTTTTGGAGACTTTTACATATTATTTATCTTGGTTGGAATAATAGGAATTATTGTATATATCAAGCGTAAAGTATATCAAAAGTAACTTTGAAATAATATTATTTTTTATAAAGAATTAGACTTACTAAAGAAAGTTAGCTTAAAATGCAGAGATAAAATATTCTCTATGCTTCACTTTTAGTTGGTTTTTCATGTTTTTTAGAGAGAGGGCTTTTAGCAGTAAAATCAATGTAATTTTCTTCCGCATGCTTGACCAGGTATGAAGGTGCGTCGATTTTTTTCCCGGCTATTTGAATATGTCCGTGTGTAATGTATTGTCGTGCTTGATAAACGGAGCTTGCGAGTCCTTTATTGTACACGAGAGTTTGGAGTCTTCTTTTTAGGATGTCTTCTACATCAAGACGTAGTATATCTTCAAATTCAGCTTCAGATCCGATGATACCTAATCGATTTAATTTCTTGAGTAGTTCTTGCTGAGCTGCAATAGCCTTTTCTTTAGTTAACGTTCTAGATTGTCTAGCAAGTTTACGCCAATTAGCTAGAATAGTTCTTGACTTCCAGAATTCTCTTTTATTTCTCAATCCATATTTTCCGAGAAATTCAAGTTCTTCCTGGATTCTTTCTTTTTGAAAGGGATGTTTTGGTTTTTTAAACTTCTTTTTTAAGCGTCTTGGATCTCCCATAATTACACCTTTAAAATTAGCTTGTAAATTAACTTGACGGTTGACCTCGTTTCTTTCTTATAACACCAACAACTAATCCATGGCGCCCCGTACTTTTTGTTCGTTGACCTCTTACTTTCAATCTTAATCGGTGGCGAACTCCTTTATAAGATTTAATTTTTTTCATCCGGTCTATATCTCGTTTCACTGAGATGTCGAGGACATTTCCTATAACATGGAGATCTTTTCCCGTTCGCAAATCTTTTGGTCTATTTACCATCCAATTTGGGATTCCATTTTCGACAGGATTTACAATTATTTCTTCAATTCTGGTTAAATCTTTCTCAGGTATAGCACCAATCCTTAAATTGGGATTTAATTTTGCTACTTTAACTATTGCTTGAGCGAATCTCATCCCAACGCCTCTGATTTGTGTTAAGCCATATTCTATTTTTGCATTCCCATCGACTTGTGAGCGCAGTTTACGAAAGAAAACTTTTTCTCTAAAGTTTTTTGGTCTGATGGCAGATAAAGAACTCATTCGAACTCAATCTATACTAAGTTTGTTTATTTTAATAATATAATGTTAGTATATTCAGAATTTAATAAAAAATTTTTGGTTTTCTCATAGAATCAGCGATTTTCACTTCTTCTATAAATTTAAAAATTATTCATGGTTATTTTTGTACTTTTTAGGATGGAAATATACTGATAGCATCATTATCGATGATAGCTCCAAAAAGTCGGTTTATACTAACCTTTCCTAGTTCAATTGCTCTCGGATCACTTCTATCCAACTGTGTAAAAGCGATGGGAAGAAAAGGCATATAACCCACTAATGCTTGTAAGTAATCATCCCATGCCATATCAAAATCAAACCCATTAATTTCCTTCTCTTCCAATCGTTTTAAATAAAGTCTGATCATTTCCTTCTCAATTTGTCGTCTTGAATCAATTTCTATACTTAATGCTAAAAGATAAGCAATATCCATAATACCTCTCCCTACTAATAGCGATCCCCAATCAAATGTTATTACGGGATTTTCATTGTTTTCAAAATCAAAAAACATATTGTCTGCTCGATAGTCAAAATGAGTCATTGTTAAATTAACCATACGAAAATCATTAATCAGCTCCGGAAAATGCTTATATATTTTTTCGCCAACCTCTAGTCCACCCTCCGGGAGGATTTCCAGAAATTCTTCTGATTTTACTGCTAAATCCCATGAATTACGAAAAGTATCAATATAAGACATGGGAGTTTCCTCTCCTGTTAAAAATATCCAAGGAAATGAAAAAAGATCTGGAGCATCCCACCATCGTGCATGAAAATCTGCAATGGAAATTATTGCTTGTTTGGTTTGTTCATAATTCAACCCTTTAATTTGGTCAGCTAATTCATAACATGAGCAATCTTCAAGAATAAGAATAAATTTTTTAGCTTCTAGGTCATAATCTGAATAAATAAGATCTGGAACCCGTATAGAACTTTTTGGTGCTATTTCGTTATAAAATCTTATTTCTTTTTCAAACACGTTATATTGAAGTGCGACGGCTTTAGCTGTTTTAAAGGTTGTTGGCATTTTAGCAATCATAGTTTTTGGGAGTCCGGGATATTCTTTATCATAAGTAATTTTAAGTCTTGCCATATCACTCATAAAACCTTCCCCTACTCCCCATGGTTCTCTAGAAATTGATTCAATACTGAAATCTTTAAGATATCCAGAGTTGTGAAGAACTTTATCAAGCCATTCTGCCGTAATCCTATTAGTTCCTTTAGGTATCATAATACATTTAGGGATTGTTACTTATAACGACCTTAATTAGTCATAAAGAATTTTGAGATCAATAAAAGTTTAATTGTTAGAATTTCCGTAAATATAAAAATTATTTAAGTTTATTATTATTCCCTTTACGAGGGAAGTACACTGGTAGCATCATTATCAATCATAGCCCCAAAAAGTCGGTTATTATATGCTGTAAATAGTTCGATTGCTCTTGGATCACTTCTATCCAACTGTGTAAAACCAACAGGGGGCAACCACGAGTAAACCATCAATGACCTCAGATAAAATTTCCATATATAGTCAAAATCCATCCCTGTAATCCCTTTTTCTTCTAATCGTTTCAAATATAAACTTATCATTTCTTTTTCAATTTTCCGTCTTAAATCAATCTTTAAGCTTCCTGCTAAAAGGTATGCGACATCCACAACACCCCCACCTACATTTGGTGATCCCCAATCAAAAGTTATTATGGGATTTTCACTGTTCTCAGAATCAAAAAACATATTGTCTGCTCGATAATCAAAATGAACTATAGTCAAATTTTCATCTGGGATATCTTTAACCAGCCACGGGTATTGTTTATATATCCTATCTCCAACTTCTCGGGCACCTTCTGGGAGATCATTCAGAAACTCTTCTGATTTGACTGCTAAATCCCATGAATTACGAAAAGTATCGATTAAAGCAATTGATGTTTCATCCCTTGGTTTAGGCATCCAATCAAACGAAAAAAGATCTGGAGCATCCCACCATCGTGCTTGAAAATCCACAAGTGAATTTATGGCTAATTTGGTTTGCTCATAATTTAAACCTTCTATTTGGTCTACCATATTATAACATGAACAGTCTTCTAGAATAAGAATATATTTTTTATCTTCTGAATTATAATCCGAATAAATAAGACCCGGTACACGTATAGGGCTTTTTGGTGCTACTTCGGAGTAAAACCTTATCTCTTTTTCATAAATATTATATTGAAGTGCAATGGGTAAAGCTGTTCTAAAAGTTGTGGGCATTTTTACGATCATGGTTTTTGGGAGTTTAGAAGATTCCTTATCATAAGTTATTGTTAATCTTGCCATATCACTCACAAATCCTTCTCCTACACCGCAAGGTTCTCGAGAAATTGATTCAATATCGATATCTTTAAGATATCCAGAATCGTGAAGAACTTCATTAAGCCATTCTGCCGTAATTCTTTTAGTTCGTTTAGGTATTGTTTTTTGTTTATGTAGCATTATCTCTCACACCCATTTTTATACAAAAATATAAAAATTATAAATAGTGAAGTACGGGATCCATAAAAACTTATCTCAAATTTTGAAAGAAGGTCTTTATAATATGTTGTCCTTAAAGTAGATTAATGATTATTATCGTTCAATAAAATACTATAATTGAATTCTTGAGTAACTAATCATGAAAAAGGGTAATGAAGATTATTTTTATATTGATGGTGTGCATTATGATAACATGATCAAGAGCAGGAACGTTTATGAAGGGGTCATTTTTTATTTAAAACAAGCAAGAAAGTATGGTGGCCCTGTTCTCGAATTAGCCTGTGGAACCGGAAGAATTTCCATCCCTATTGCTGAAAGTGGTATAGATATCGTTGGATTAGACTTCTCACCACAAATGTTAGAACAAGCAAAAAGAAATTCAAAAGAGAAGAATCTAGCAATTGAATGGATTGAAGCAGATATGACAAATTTTACTTTAGGTAGAAAATTTTCTTTAATCCTAATACCTGCTGCTGCTTTGAATTGGGTGCTTGAGAATAATAGCATAGAAAATTGTTTAACCTTTATAAAAAACCATCTAGAACCGAATGGGAAATTTATATTCAATGTTTTTAATCCTAATTTAGAAATATTGCAAAGAGATCCCTCCGAGAGAAATGATGTGGATAGATATCTTGATCCTAACGGAGAAGAAACTATAGTTGTTACTGGGAGCAATACTTATGATAAAGCTACTCAAATAAATTATGTGAAATATTATTACAAAATGAAAGATAAGGATTTAGTTAAGAATTTGAAATTAAGAATGCTGTTTCCACAAGAATTAGATGGGTTACTTCACTATAACGATTTCATAATTGACCATAAATATGGGTCTTTTAGCGAAGATCCATTTAATTCAGGTTCAAACTGGCAAATTATAATATGTCATAAAATGTAATTAATAATAACTTCACTCGTGAAATTTTTTATTTATAGTTCATTACTAAATAATAAGTTGATCGTAAAGGTCAAACAGGAGGAATTCAAAGTTGCTTGATATTGAATTATTCAGAACGAATTTACAGAAAATTATTGAATCCGAAACAAAGCGGTTTAAGGATCCATCGAATGCTGAAAAAACACATGAATTTGATAAAAAATGGAGAGATACTTTTACTCAAGAACAAAGTTTAAACCAAAAAAGAAATGAATTAAACAAGCAAATTTCTCAATTTAAAAAGAATGGTGAAAATAAAAAGTTTGAAGCTGCGAAAACGGAGAGTTCGGAACTTAAAAAAAAAGTTGAGGATCTAAAAAAGCAAAGGGAAGAATTTGAGAAGAAAAGAGATGAATACAGATATATCGTTGGGAATCTTTTGCATGAATCTGTACCCAGTGGGGAGACCGAAGAACAAAATGAAACAGTGAGAAAATTTGGAACTGTTCCGAAATTTGATTTTACACCATTATCTCATGTTGACTTAATTGCAGAAATTGATGGTGCTGATACTAAAAAGGCTTCAGAAGTCGTGGGTTCTCGGTTTTATTATTTGAAAGGAGATTTAGTCTTATTAAATTTAGCGCTTTTGAATTTCGCTTTAGAGAAATTAACTAGTAAGAATTACATTCCAATGTGGACACCCTTCTTTCTGAAACATGAAATAATGAAAGCAGCAGCAGAATTAGCAGACTTCGAAGAACAACTTTATAAATTACAAGATGAAGATCTTTTCATGATTGCAACTTCAGAACAAACTTTAGCTGCTTATCATTACAACGAAATCATTGACCCTGATAGATTACCACTGAAGTATGCGGGGATTTCCTCTTGTTTTAGAAGAGAATTGGGGTCACATGGGAGAGATACGTTAGGTATATTTAGGGTGCATAGATTTGAAAAAGTTGAACAATTTATTTTTTGTAAACCAGAAGATTCGTGGATTTATCACGAAGAATTAATGTCAAATTCTGAAGAACTCTATAAAGATTTAAATCTCCCTTATAGAATTGTCAATATAGCCTCAGGAGAGTTAAATGATAATGCCTCTAAAAAATATGATTTAGAAGCTTGGTTTCCCGCTTCAGAAACATATCGAGAGTTAGTTTCATGCAGTAATTGTTTAGATTATCAAGCACGAAAACTTAAGATTAGAATGGGAACGGTTGGTGCTAAGAAAAACAAAGAAATTTTGCACACTTTAAATTCGACGGGGATCGCAACAGCACGAACCCTTTGTTGTATTCTTGAAAATTACCAGAATAACGACCATTCAATATCTATACCAAAAGTTCTCCATAAATACATGAATGGCAAAAAGATTATTAAACCAATAAAATAGATCTTACTTGAAATATAAAATGATAGAAAAAAATTTAGAGGATTTTGAAGAGTTTTATCTAGAAAAAATTAACCATCTTTTCTTTAAAATAAAGAAAGCCTCTAAAAAGTTAATATTGGATATTAGAGATAATTTAATCGAAGTTAAAGTCTGTTTGGATCATTTTATAGAAGTTGGAAAAGAAAAAATCGAAAGTAAAGCCCTAAAATCACTCCATTTCTTCTCTGATAGAATAAAGAGAGAAATTGATGAGATTGAAGTTCCTGAAGATGAAATCAATTATGATATTATGATGGATCTATTAAATTCTATAAAGAAATTATTTACTAGCATAAACGAAATTGCTAGAAAGTCATTGCCGAAATTTCAAAAAGAAGTTCAACCCCAAATTAAAGAATTGAACTATTTAACACGAAAATTGGGGAAAAAACAGGCAGTCCTAGATGGATTCTTACGCAAAAAATATACTGATGTTAAGGAAGCAGAATATTTAATGAAAAAATTACCCAAGATTTTTACTCTAAAAGAAAATATAGAAAACGCAAAAACAGACTTAGACCAATTTGAAGAAGAAATAGAAGAAAGAAGTAGAAAACAGGATGATCTAAATTCTCAATTGATAGAACTCGAAAAAAATGAGTTATTCAACGAATTAGAAAAAGTAAAAAATAAGTTATTTCAACTTCAGATAAAGATAAATGATGAGATTGGATTTAAAAAAGCATTAAAAAAACTTAAATTTGAATTAGAAAAGAACTCAATTCTTGTTCCTAATGTTGACTTAAATTATTTAAAAGATTTTCTTAAAAACCCTATTAAAATATTGGTTTCTGAGAGAAAAGATTTACCAAAATTTACTAGTCTAATGGTTCAGTTAAGGCATGCATTAGAAGAAAATAAATTAAACCTAAAATCCGAAACTAAACAAAAAACGATTGAGCATATAAATGCAATATTTGATGAAAAATTACTGCAAGAGAATATTGAAAATTATCTGGGCTTTAAAGATAAAATAAAGACTATAGAAGGGAAGATCAAGGAAGCGGGGTTAGCTAAAAAATTGGAGGATTTGAAAAATCAAATTACTATGAATGCAGTAAAACTTGAACATGTCCAAAATGATCACAATAGAAAAAATAAAGATTATACTAGATATCTTAGCACATTGAAAAACGATCGAGAAGAATTCCAAACCTATGTAGAAAATGTTGTAAAAGAAAAAATAAAAATAAACATTGTTTTTACTTTCTGACTGCTATTTTTTTTCAAATATTTCAAAGGTGCGATTATTGTTCGCATTCTTTTTCTTGAATGATAATTTTAAGTTATTTTTCAAAAACTTGAAAACATCGGTATGAGTTAAGTTGAACATCTTCAAGTATTCATATGCAACTACTAAATCCTGTCTGATATCAACATCATATCCCGCTCGAAACGAATCATATATAGCAATTTTATCCAATCCTTTCTTGGATGCTTTGGTATGAAATGCTACTAAAGAAGGTATTATTGGATCAGAAAAAGAGGATTGAATGATATCTGGTGGGTTCTTCCCTAAAATAGAAACTCCTGCTGAATAAATAGCGGGGCACATAACTAATTGATTTTTCTTTAAAAGTTCATTAAATTCAATAAAATTTCTTGGTGTTATTAAAATCAAATCCAAAAAAGCAAGGACAGTTTGATCAATCTGATATTTATCTAGCACTTTTTTTTCAAATTCGCAAATAATATCATCAAATGGTTTCAAAGGCTCTGTTAAGGCTTCTTTAATCCCAACAATTCCATAATTTGCTGCGAGTTCAAGTATTTCTGAAGACTCACAATAGGTTATTATATAATCAAAGCAATTTACTTTTGTTAATGTCCTACTAAGATCTTTAAACATAGCAAGAGAGAATTCTTTAAGTTTTTCTATTGAAAAGCAATCTCTAAGGCGTGATTTAGTTCTTGATAGAGGAGCAACAGGAATTAGTAAGATACTCATATTATTTAAACAGAAAATATCGCTAAAAATTTGAAATTAGGTAATTAAAATCATGAATAAACTTTCCTATTTAAGATTATTTAGTTATTACTTTAAATTACTTAAAATTTCAACTGAAAGGCTTTCGAATGCTATATCAACGTTCTCATTTAATTTTGCTGAGGTTTCAAAATATTTTATACCAAATTCTTTTAGTTTTTTTTCAATTGTTTCTTTGTCAACCTTTCTGTCTAGGTCTTTTTTATTTCCAACTACAATCAAAGGAACGTCACCACTTAGTTCTTTTATTTTCCCGAACCAAAAATCAAGGTTTTCAAAGGATTCGATGTGATTTAAGCTAAAAACGACGATCGCCCCTACAGCTTGCACAAAATAATACTCCGTTGAGAAAAGTTTGTCATGTTGACCCCCAATATCCCAAAAGTAGAGTTTAAATCCTTTTTCTTTAATATCTTTTCTCAAAATTGGATTTTTTATATCCAGTTTATCGATTATTTTTCTTAAATCTATTTCCTTAATTAAGAAATTTGCACCTATTGTCTGTTGATACTCTTCACTGAATTTTCCATCCACATATTGAGCTAATAGGCTTGTTTTGCCCACAGAAGCATCTCCGCAAAGGATTACCTTTCCACGGTATGACATTTTATTTTTCTTCTTTTTTTGGGTTTATTATTAAGTTATTAAATTAATTTCAAACTTTTGCTTTATATTTATTCCTGTTCTTCTTTTACATTTATTTTTTTTTAATAATTTTAGTATTTAATTTACAGGTATTTTATTGGGTGTAGTTAATTTTATCAGTTTACACTGGCTAGTTATAAAATAACGGAATAAGTGCTCGTAACCAATAACCTGTTTCTGAGTTCCATTTTCTAGCCATAACCCAGATGTGTATTCTGGTGCTTCTTTTACTTGATCCAAAGTAGTAAGAAGAAATTGATAATCAACAATTAATAAACCAAAGGGTAAAACACTATCTCCTTCGATTGAGTGAATAGTTATAGCAATCTTTAATAATTTCTTTATTTCTTCTTTCAAAATCTCATTATATTTTAAAGCAATAACGACTTGAATGGTACTAGAAAATTTTTTATTCCAAAGCTCCTTTAACACCCATTCAAATCCACCCAATTCGTGTACTAGTAAATCTGGTGTTAAGATGAAGAAAATTCTTTCCTTGGCCGAATTTATCAATTCCTTAATTTTCTTTCTAATTTTTGATCTTGAGCTAATAGCCCAAACTCGGGGTTCTGATTCTTCTTTATCGATTTCCAAATCACTTATTACTTTTTCTAAAATTAAAGTTTCTTCAATTTTATGCTTGTATCCATCTCGTATAACTTTAAATATTCTGTTAATTGGGATTACTTGATAATTTGCTCCTCGCTTGATAGGTTCTTTATGAATAAAACCTTTCTCGATTAACCTGTTCAAAGAATCATAAACTCTCGCCCTATCAACTCCTGACTGTTTTGCAATATCTGCAGGACTTAAAATTTTATATTTGCATAGAGTAAGTAACACCTTGGAATCATTTTTTGTAAATCCAAGCGTTTGAAGTGTTCCTTCAATTTCAGATTCTTCTAGCTCACTCATACTTCAAAAATTTAGTTACGAAAGTATATTTTTTTTTGACTATGATGAATATGTCTAACCTCACATATTTTAATCTTTTTTTTTGGATAATATTTATGGAAAAAAATTTGGGTAAATTTAACTGATTTTATTAGTAAAAATCATAAGTTTATTTATTGAAAACACAAAAGTCTAAGCATTCTAACTTTCAAAAATTTCAAGACATAATTTAATACAGTTCTAATTTTTTTCGACATGGTTTCGATAAAAATTTGAAACATTTTAATACTGGGATTGATCAATTTCAATGAGATTTATTGAATTATTAATAAAGGTGATTTTTAAATAAATTAAGAATTAAAGCTTTTATTTCCGACAAAACCAAAAAATAGTTTTTATTAGAAATTAATATCATTTTAAAAT